>Ga0208784_1000754_pt1 | contig 14730 bp, 16 predicted proteins | sample DEB19_08_DNA_FD_184531 | JGI IMG/M metagenome (GOLD analysis project Ga0208784, IMG submission 184531) | Aqueous microbial communities from the Delaware River and Bay under freshwater to marine salinity gradient to study organic matter... | ecosystem: Environmental > Aquatic > Marine > Coastal ... | reverse complement strand
TACCGTCCAACATTGCCGAACTGGTGAAAGTCACCTATCGGGACAGTCAAGCGAATGACCGGCCTGTGACGATGCTGAAGGCCGAGGGCTATGAAGCCTTGGGCCGGAAGATTGAAACCGGCGATCCAGAATTTGCCTACCTGACAGACAATATCGTGCTGGCAAGTCGAGAGTTGTACGTCAACCCGATGCTGTCCTCCGTCAATACGCAATCCGTTGTCACTGGCACCGATGCGGTGGTCTACAAGTGCATCCAGAGCCATACCGCTTCGACGCTGAACAAGCCGATTACCGGCGCGAATTATAAGCTCTTTTGGGAAGCGGGCGGTTCAGGTCCGTCGGTATGGGCCGAGGATACGGAATACACGGCTCCGCAACAGTTGCGCCTGCTGTACCGCAGGCCGATCTTCGATTTCGATTCTGCGAGCAATACCCCTGATTTCCCGATCCAGTGGCCGCGCCTCCTGCTCTACAAGTTCTGCTACGACCTCGCGGACCATTGGGGCATCCCTGAGTCGGAATGCCAGAAATACATCACCAAGGCGCAAGGGGCGGCGAGCGATCTCTTTGTGAGCAATCAGGCCAAGAGCGGCAACCTGCATAACAAGGCCAGGTACTTCTAATGAGCGATCAAGCGAAGTGGCTGGATGTGCCGCTGATCGGGCAACCATATGAGAGCGTGGAAGACGAACAGCTTGACCAATGGAACTCCACCATTATCGATGGCGTGCCGGTGGTGGTGGAAGGCAAGCTCCATATCATGAAGCGGCCAGGGTTGACCGAATGGATTGACCTGGGCACCGGCCAGCCGGTAGACGGCCTCTATTGGTGGGACGCAGAAGAATGCGTGCTGGCGGTGAGCGCGGGACGAGTCTGGAAGATTACCGATCAGGCGGGCACCTATTCTGAAATCACCGGCTCCACGGCGCTCCGGTCGAATCAACTGGTGAGCTTTGCGGACAATGGCACCATTTGCGCGATGGCGAACGGCGGGAGCATCGTCCACACCGACCTCTCCACGCTAACGACGATGGCTGACGCGCAAGCCCCTACGTCTGTCACGCACCTAGCCTACCTCGACGGGTATCTGCTGGCGAATAACGGGAGCACGGTCCAGTTTTCCGATGTAACCGACATTACCTCTTGGGTGGCGTTGGACTTCTTTACCGCCGAATCGCGGCCCGATGCGGTGATTGCGCTGAAGGAAGGCTTCAGGGAAATCATCACACTGGGTCGGGAATCGGTGGAGTTTTGGGTGAACGACGGGCAAACGCCGTTTTCGCGGGTGTCGGGATCGGCGCAACCCTACGGTATTTCGGCTCCGCATAGCCTCGCCCTGGTGGGGTCCACTTGGATGTGGTTGAGCGACAAGCGGCAACTGGTGACGATGCAGGGGCGGCAAGTGCTGCCGGTGTCCAGCCCGTATGACCGCGTGATTCAGCGCATGACGGCGGTAGACGATGCGGTGGGCTATACCATGACCGTCGATGGCTTTCCGCTCTACGTGCTCAACTTCCCCACAGGCCGCACCACCCTGGTCTATAACTACATCACGCAACAGTGGCACAAGTGGGGCTACTGGGACACGGCCACGGCGGATTACCAGCGTTATCGCGGGCAAACCTACGCCTATGCGCGAAGCTGGAACTTCCATCTCGTCGGGGACTACGCCACCGGCATCATCTACAAGGCCAGCCGCCAAGTCTACACCGATAACGGGAACCCCATTCGCACGGTGGTCCGTACCGGGCATGTCTCGCACGGAGCAGAAATCACCAAGCGCAGCAACATCTTCCGTATCCGGTGCAAGCGTGGGCTGGCCGATGCGACGACGACCGACCCGCAAGTGATACTCCGTCAGCGGCGGGATAACGGGAACTGGGGCAATGAGCGGTGGAAGTCCCTCGGCCAGGTGGGACAGCACGAAATCACCATCGACTGGCGGCGCAACGGGATTTACAAGACCTGTCAAACCGAAATCGTGCATGCCGACCCAACCGATTTCATTTTGATCGGGGCGCATGAACAAATCGACTGGCTGGGGCGGTAATGGCGGAACGAATCAGACCAGTTCCAGCGGTATCGGAGAATAAGGACTTTCGGGCGGTGGAAGCCTTCTATCGTTCGATTGAAGCCCTGCTCAAGATGGTGGGCTCGACAACGACGGATACCGGCTCGATTGCATCTGGCGCTCTGGCTGAAGTGACGATCACGGTCAACGGGGCAAGGCCGGATATGGGGCAGACGGTGCAGGTAGGCTTGCCGTCGGCCATGTCTACGGGCTTGGTCCCTTGGGCCAATGTGACCGATGATGACACGGTGATACTATATCTATACAATAGAACAGGATCGCCGATTGCGCCAGGGAGTCAAACCTATTATGTGCGGGTGATGCCGTGACGCTGTTGGATGCGGTTCTGCAAGCCCACCATGACTCCGCCTTGCGCGGCAACTGTTCCCATCATGCGCTGGCCATGTCCGCCTTCGGGAGCGGCGATTACTTCAAGGCGGTGGCGGCGGCATTGCTGACGCTCGGCGGACTCCATGCCCCCTTACTCAAGACGTATGATCTGCTTGCCTCGCAAGACTGTCTTGATCAAGTCGAAGCGGCCCTAGCCGCAAAACAACGGATTGCGGGCTGGGGGAGCGAATTCGCCAAAGGCGACCATGACCCGCTGTGGGTGCCGGTGGCCTCGCTGCTGGTCAAGGAAGCGCCGTTGATCGCTCGCAAAATCACCACCATTACGAACTTCTTTCATGCTCGCGGGAAGAATCTCTATCCGAACCCCTCCTGCTATACCGCTGCGGCGGCGTTGGCGCTGGGCATTCCGCGTGCCGGTGTCGGGGAATTGCTGATCCGTGGGCGCTTGACGGCCTGGACGGAAGAATATTGCCGCATTCAACGGGAGGCCCCGGTTCTCGCATGACACCTTGGTTTGTCCTCTCTTATCCCCGCTGTCGTACCGCTTGGCTGTCCGTTTTTCTCTCCGGTGCGGGCGTCCCTTGCTTTCATGAAGCCTGGAAGCGCGTCAAGACCATGGCAGAGATGCGGGCGCTGATGCGGGATCAATGTGCGCCGGTGGTGGTGAACAGCGATTGCAGCAACGTCTTCTTCCTCGATGAACTCCGCATGCACTTCCCTGACGCCAAGTACCTCACGATCACGAACAGCGACGAGGCCATTCTGTCATCGCTGAAAGAGTCCTATGGCGACCTGGACTATACGGGAATGATGGCGCAGTACCGGGCGGCATTCTCGCATGCGAAGGATCTCCCCGGCGAGACGGTGGATTGCCGCGAGTGGGATCGGGCTACGTCGGCATGGCTCTTTGAGCGCATGACTGGGCGGGCCGTCGATACAGGATGGCTCGATCAAGTGAGCGGGATGCTGGTGCAACTGATGCCCTGGCAGATCCGCGAGGATATTCAGCGAGCGGCGGCGGGGGAGTTTGACCATATCGCCAGACGGATGAAGGAGGCAGCATGGGTGTAGGCGCAGCGATGGTTGGCGCGGCGGCGGTTGGTGCAGCCGGGAGCATCTTTAGCGGCATCATGGGGGCGTCGGGGGCGCAGAAGTCGGCAGCGGCCATGCGCTACGCGGCGGATAAGTCCGCCGAAACGATGCTGACGATGAACCAGCGGGCCAGAGAGGATACCTCGCCATTCAGACAGATGGGCCTCGGTGCGGGGAATGCCTACTGGAACCTGTTGAGTGGCGGCGGGGATGTATCGGGATTTCTCAAAGAGAGTCCGATGTTCCAATTTCAGAGCGAAATCGGGACGCGGAATATCAACCGGCAACTGGCCGCGAGGGGCCTCTTTGGATCAGGGGCGGGACTCGAAACGCTGGCGATGTTTAACAAGGGACTGGCGGCTGACGAAGGTGAACGGATTATGAGCCGCCTGTTCAACATGACCACGATGGGCGCGAACGCAGCGACGGGGCAAGCCACTCTCACGAATCAGACAGGCAACGCTATCGGCAACATGCAGGCGCAAATGGGTATTTCGCAAGGGAACGCCATTCAGACGCAATACAACGCGCTCGGCCAGGGTATCCAGGGCGGATTCAATGCGGTGGGGAACGGGATCACGAATTACGGCCAATATCAAATGTATCAGCCGATGATGGACAGCATGAGCATGGGTGGGTGGCGAGCGCCGACATACTACGGGAGCGCGAGTGGTGCAGGGACCACGGCGTTTCAACCGGCGGGCGGTGGCAACCCGTTCATCGTGAATACACCTGGCGCGACCTTTTAACGAGGGATTCAATGGGTGACTTGATCGACTTCGGAAAGTTCGCGCAAACCGCGATTGCCTTCCAGAACATGCAGCAGAACGCGCAGCGCATGGAACTCATGGGGGAAAGCAACGCGATTGACCGGATGCGCTTGGCGGACGCGCAACAAGCCCGCGAGCAGGCATGGAAAACCAATCAAATCACGCTGGGGACCAAACTGGTTGACGATCCCACGGTTTCGTTGCCAGACAAGGCGCGGGTCTATCAATTCATTGCAGGGGTGGCGGGATTCCCTGACTTGAACCCCGAACAACTCCTGTCTGCCGGTGACACGCTCAAGAAAGTGGGTGAGTCGATTAAGAACGGGGATATAGCTGGACGCGATCAGGCGGTGATGGAATTAGGCTACCGCTTCCCCAAGCTCGCGCTGGATCAATTAAATCTCATCGAGAAAACCCAAGGGTTGAACGAAAAGGCGCTGGAACATAAGCAAAAGCTAGAACTGGGACAAGCTAAATTGCAAGAAATTGAAGAACGCTCGGCCACACTCAAGAGCACGCATGAAGTCTATGCCCCGCTCTCCATGGAAATGCGCGCACAATTACAGACCTTTGGCACGCCAGGAGTCCGCCTCTATGGTGGCGAATTCGGCTCTGCTGATGCGCGGAATGCGTTTCTTGCGATGAACCCCGACGCTAAGAAGATCGTAGACACGGCGAGCGATAGCCGGTTCATGGCCTATGAAATGATGAACCAGTCCAAGAAGGACTTAGCATACTGGCAGGCGCAACAGGCAGCGATTGATCGTGGCGAATCCACGCAAAACCCCGCCGTGGTGAGTGAGCGGGTGACGGCCTTTCAGAAAGCCGTGAATGCTCGACAGGCGCAATATGACTTCTTCTCGGACCTCAGCGATATGAAAATGGGGCGAGGGAACGGGCCGGACAAGAAGAAGTATGACGCCTTTGTGCAAGCGCAGCGGGATATGGAGGAGTCCGCCAAGGTGGCGCAGAAGGGGCTGCGTGGGCTGGCTGATGAACGTCTCGCCTTCATGGAGACGAAGGCCGACAAAAAGGAATTGCAGGACACGGCACAGAACTTCGCCAATTTGGAATTCTTGCGAGCCTTGCAGGCGGGCGGCGATCCTCAAGCGGCGGCGATTGCGGCGGCGGACTCCGCACAGAAGAAATATGGGGTGATACCAGACGCGAGCAAGTTCAAAGACCCTAAACTCACCGGACAGCAAACCGTGACGCTGCTCTCGCCAGCCGAACGCACGAACATTGCCGAAGAACGCACGCTCGTTGGGCAGTTGGATAATCTCATCAAAAACTTTGACCCGGCCTATGTCGGATCAATCGATTCTCGCATGGGCCGCGTCGGGCAGATGACCGGCACCTTGAGCGCCAAGCGGGAAATGTGGCTGCAAGAGGGTCGAGCTTTCCTCTCGGAAGCGCGGCATAAAATCTTCGGGGCCTCGCTGACCGCAGGCGAGCAAGAAGCCGCTTTGAACGAACTCCCTAACGATTCGATGGGCGACAAGCAATGGCCCGCAGCGGCGAAAGCGTGGCGCGATAAGTGGGGTCGGTTAATCGAGGAACGGTTACGAGTCGCCAATCAGTCGAAGGGCATTCTTCCAGGGCAGCAGAACCGCCCTCCGATTGTGCTCCCGCAAGGCTACGTCGATCAGCAATCGCTCAAGCAAGAACTCTTGAAGGATTACCAATAGGAGCGGCATGCACGAACAAAGCGAAACCGTAACGGTGGACAACGGACAGGCTATGAACGTCTACGGGCAGGGCACGCCTCAAGCCGGACAACCCTTACCGATGAAATATCCCTTTGAAAAGCCGGTCTATCCAACTGAACAAGAGGCGCTGGGTGCGGCCATTGTGCGCTCTGATCTGGAAGGGCAGGCGATTGAACGGAAACGGCAAAAGCTCATTAATGACCCTCGGTTTCGCATTCTTGGCCCTGACGATCAGCAGGATATTCTGAGGCAGCGCGATCCCGTCTTTTCCCATGCCACGCCACAAGAGCAACAGCGCATTTTCCAGACGATTCGGGAGCAGATTATTAACGGAGCCGTGAAAGATTACTCTTCGGCTGGCGTGGTGGATGCGAAGAAGGGACAGCCGGAAGAACAGGCAAAAGATGTATCCGGCGAGGATGTGGCCGGGGACATGAAGAAGGGCGTAGCCGAATTTGCCGGGATCGGAACGGAAGTAGTTGGCGGCGTGGCAGGTGGTATCCGTGGCGCAGCGGCGGGGGCGCGGTTCGGACCTGCTGGTGCCGTTGCTGGTGGGGTAGCGGGCGCGGCGGCGGGATCGGCGGCGGGCACCCTGGCGCGGCAACCTATTGACGTAGCCGGTGCAGGCAAGCCCTTCCCCGAAGGCAAAGAACTGATCGATGAAGTCGCCAAGAGTGCGGCGGCTGGGGCGGCTGGCGAAGTCGGCGGACGGGCCATTATCGGGGCCTGGAACAAGCTGGTCTATGAGCCCTTAGGCCGCTATCTCACGACGGGCACCATCAAGAAAGGGGCGGGGCTGACGGCGGAACAACAGGCGTTAGAGCAGCAAGCCTCCAAGGCTGGCATTACATTACGCCCATCTGAACTGACCGGCGAAGATAGCGCGGGGATGGTAGAGCAGACAGTGCGACGGTCCTTGTTCGGGCGGCATTACTTCGATGCGCTGGATGTGTCTAACGAAGCCGCTTTGCGAAAGAATCTGGACGATCTGACAGGCCGGTTTATCAGGCCGGACGCGATCTCTCCGCTGGAAGCTGGCGGCATCCTTCAGGACACGCTCAAGAATAAATCGACGCCGCTCTTTCGTGCAGCGGAAACGCAATACTACAAGCGGGTCAAGGATTTGGCCGGGGCCGATGATGTGACGGTCGATGGCGGGGCAATCCTTCCCGATGTCAAGAAGCTCCTCGAAACGGTTGACCCGCAAGTGCAGCCGTCGGCCCATGCGCTGCTGAAGAAAATGGAAGGGATGCTGCAAGAGGAGGTCGTCACACAGACGGCTCCGAAGGGGTCTGGTATCCCGACGAAAACCAAAATGGTGCCGAAGCAGTTGGATTGGATGGACGCGCAAGACATGCGCTCGATGCTGCTGGAAGTGGGGCGCTCCAAAGAATTGCTTAAGGATCGTGAGCAGGGGTTAGCGAATACCGCCGCCGAGAAGTTGCGCGGGTCCATGGAGCAGACGGCGAAGACGGCGGGTTCAGATGTCTATGACCTCTGGCGTCAAGCGCAGGAGTTCTCGAAGAAGGGCCACGATCTTCTGAACGATGCCACGATCAAGCGTATTGCGACGGCCTACCCTGAAGATGCGGCGAATATCCTCTTTAAGAAGGATGCGATTACAGAAAACAAGCGGCTGGTCGATGCGCTCTCGCTGGCCGGTGACGAGCACGCGAAAACGGCGCTGGATGCCTACCGGCGGGCGGCAATCGACAAGCTCATTAAGGATTCTTCGACGGACGGATTCCTGACAGGACGCAGGCTCTACAACGCGATCTACGGAAAGAACGGCGTCGGTGAGAACACCATGAAGGCGGTCTTTCCCGCTGACTACCTCAGCGAACTCAATAAGACACTGGATGTTGCCAAGCGCATGAATATGAGCCAGTCGGCGGGATCGGCTGGCAATCCCAGCCAAACCGGACGTTCGCTCGTGAACTGGTTTGAGCAATCCATGCTCATCAATATCCCCGCCGATTTTGCCAAGCATGCTGTCAAGGGGGAATTCGGGACGGCCTTGGCGAACGCGGCGGCAAACATTCAACAAGCGGGCGTCTATGTCCTCTCGATGAAAGAGGTAGGGGAAATCCTCAACAGCAAGGAAGGGCTGAAGATCCTGCGGGACGGTTTGCAGATGGGTGAAAAGGGGCAGCAAGCCTGGAAGGTGACAGGGCAACTCTTATCGCATGTCATTAAGGATTCAGCCAAGACCATCAAGGAAATCGCGGATAACGCAAATGAACCCGTCATCGGTGAAATGACTCAAAAGCCTGCGATGGAGAACCAGCCGTGAGCACCTACGCGCAATTTTTCCAGTTAGGCCCCTTCTTCTCTGGCGGCACGCTGCAAGCCTCCGCCAAGCTCTACCACTATGCGGCGGGCACCTCCACGCTGAAGGATATTTACGAGGATCGGGATATGGCAACCCCGCTCGATCAACCCTTTGTGAGTGATGCCAACGGCGTCTTTAACTTCTTTGGGGACGGCATCTATAAGCTGATTGTATGCGGGCCGGATAGTGTGGGGCCTGCATCCGATGTGCTCTATACGCTGGACAATTTTCAAATCCTCGATCCGCAATCAGAGATTACCTGGGGGGAAGGGGTGGCTGTGGCGTCGGCCTCGACGATAGCCCTTGGCCCTGAAATCTGGACGCATATCAGCGGCTCGACCAACATCAGCACCATTACCGGCACGAATCCCTGGGCCTGGGTGGTCTTCGACGGCAACCTGACGCTGAACTATTCGGCGAATCTCTTGACGCCCGCTTCGATCAACCTGGCGGTGCGGGCTGGCGATGTGGTGTTGCTCCTGAACGAAGGAAGCGGCGTATGGCGGGTGGCCGCACATTACCAAGCTGACGGACTCCTGATTGCCACCCAGGACAGCCGCACGAATACCAGCGATGTGCCTTTGACGGTACGCTCGACCACCAGCGGCACACCAGCGGCGGGGATGGGCACCGACATTCTCCTGCAAGCGGAAAGTGCCGACGAAACGCCGTCTGATGTGGTGCAGATCGGCGGGGCCTTCAGCGATGTGGGACCGGGCACCGAGGACAGTTATTTCCGCGTGCTACTTCGAGTGGCGGGTGCGATCTTGACTGAATGCTGGCGCTGGACCGCAACGAGCGCGTTCAAAGGTATTTTCACCCACGCGAACACAGCAGACCGGACCTATACGCTGCCAAACTTTAGTTACATTCTCGATGCGGGTGAAACCTATAAGGGTCCCTCGTCCTGCGGGTCGGGCAGCTCGCGGACGCATGAAGGCAGCGTCACCGTTTCCTCTCCCGGCAATTATTCCGGCATCCACTTCTATACCGACTTTACGCTTAACGTCGGCACGACCATGACGATTCCAGCGGGAGGTGGGCGGCTGGTGATTGTGGCAACGGGGACGATCACGATTAACGGCACGATTACTGGTGCGGGGGGCGGGTTGCTGGCTGGGCCTGGTACAGGGGGATCGAGCGTCGGGTCGAATGGCACAGCACAGCCGGGAGGAGGGGGAGGCGGGACACTCCTGACAGGAGATGGTTATGCGGGTGGGGCGGTAGTCTCGCATGGCCTCACGGTGCAGGCGGGAGGCGCTGGTGGCAATCAAGGCGGAACCGCAATCGGCACAGCGGGAACACAAGTTACAGGGAGTACACTCCCTCTACTGCTTGATCCTACAACGGATTGGGGCGGGGCGACCGGAGGGAACGGCTATACAGCAGTGACATCGGGAGGAGCGGGCGGACGTGGAGGGGCGTCAATTATTCTCATTGCGCCGACGGTGGTCCTGGCAGCAACGGCCACCCTCAACACATCCGGTAGCGCAGGCGGTGCGGGAACTGGCAATGATGACGGCGGGGGCGGGGGCGGGGGAGCGGGCAATGTCACCATTATTACCCGTTCATATACCGATTCCGGCTGTACGTTTACGCAAACCGGCGGGAGCGCAGGCGCGGGTGGTGGAGGGGCATCGGGGAAGGCCGGTGGTGCAGGCGCAGCAGGCATCAAGCAAATCCTCATTTACGCATAGGGAACCATTATGTCGGCAACCGCACAGTTTCATTCCTTCGGACCCTTTCACGATAACAACGGCGATCTGATTACCGCGCCGAGGATCTACCACTATATCGTGGGGAGCGCCACGCTGAAAGATGGCTGGACGACAAGGGACAAAGCCCAAACCATCGCCCAGCCGCTTGTGGGGGACGCCAACGGGATCGCGTCGGGATTCTTTGACGGCCTCTATAAGATCGTAGTGAAGGACTCAGGCGGCACGACCTATTACACCTGGGATAATTGGAGCGCGGGACTCTACGACGGCAGCTTTGTGAATGTGCTGGATTATGGCGCGGTGGGCGATGGCGTAGAAGATGACACCACGGCGGTGCAAGCAGCGGTGGCGGCTGCCTATGCGGCGGAAAGCATCGTCATCTGGCCTCCCGGCTCCTACCTCACGACGGCCAGCATCCCGAATTTGCATGACGTGCGGCATCGTGGAACGGGCGTGATTCTACGAAGCAGCAATTCCTTCTATCCTGATCCCGATTGGGGCTATACCAATAACCTCTATGTGGCGACGACCGGCAGCAACAGCAATGATGGGCTATCCTCCTCGCAACCTCGCCTCACGGTGCAGTCGATGGGGGATGTGATTTACAACTACCCCTATGCCGATGCCGTCTGGAAGATCAACATAGCGGCGGGGACTTATGGCGGGTCCGTCTCATTTAGCAAAGCCTTCCCCACGCCGAATCGTGTGCAGTTCCTTGGGGCGACAGTATCGAGAGGCGTGCAGCCGACAACCATTGTGCAATCGACCGGCACCGGACAAAACGGGTTTTATTTTCAGAACAACGTGCGGGCACAGGTCAGCAACATCAATTTCAAATCCTTTCGCGCTGCCGCTTCGCCTAGCGCCAACTCGCTCAATTCAGGGATCATCGTCGATGCCCGGTCTGAAGTCTACACTGACAATGTGTGGACGGACGATTGCGACCAGGGAATCTATGTCGCCAACGGGAGCCAGATTCGCTTACAGGCGGGGCGACATGGTTATAACGCGATCAACGGCAATGGGGTACAACTCATCCGGCAATCGCACGCGACCATTGGCTATAGCGGGACGGCGGCGGATGTTACAGGCGCGACGGGACCGGCCTTTATCGGGGGCACTTACGGGGTAGTGCTGCAAGAGTTCTCGATGGCCCACACCGATTACTGTTATTTTAGCGCACAGACCAACTCCGGGGTCTTCCTCACCATGAGCCGCGTGCATTCGGTGTCGAGCACGTACAACTCATGCCTGGTCGGGATCGACGGACGGCTCAATAGCAACATCGGGCATACGAGCAACACGTTTACGTCATGCGGCACGGACATGATCTTCCGCTCTGGTACGAGGGATGCTGGCGTCTCGTCCCCGGCAACCAACGAATCAACCGACTTCGGCCCATCGCTGTACGAGTATGATGCGGTCGGTGGATCGACGCAATCGGCTACGCCGGTCACGCTCTATACAAAAAGTTTTGAGGCGAAGGAGTTTCAAAACCGTGGCGCGGGCTTCAAACTGCGACTCTATGGCGAAGTGGTGGGCGTGGCGAACACCAAGACCATCACGGTGACACTCGGGGCCACCACGTTGTTGACGGCCACTATTGCCGCCGCGACCACTGACTACTGGATTGATATACGGTTCTTCAACACAACAGCAGCATCTGCACAAAAGTGTCTCGCCCATGTTCACCAGAATGGGGTGACACCAACGATTACCTACAACAATGCAATCGCTGAGGATATCACCACAGCAAAAACGCTGACTGTCACGCATCAGGTTACTAACGTAGCTGACCTCAACCGGATCGGCGTAGTGGAATTGGAAATGATCCACTAACTCCGCCTACGGGCATTGTGTATAGATATAGCTCCCGTTGACCATAGACGTACAGGTGCGCGGGGCTTGATAGGGCATCGGCACCGGCTGAATGGGCAGCGGCACCGGCTCATAGGTCTGGAACCGTGGGCCTCCGCCCATCAACGCCATGCCCAGCGCATTCATGGCGTCGGCTCGCCGTCGATCCTCTCGATCCCTCTCCGCTGGTGATAGCTGCTGATACCAGTTGGCGTAGGCTTCCCGCCGCTGCTCGTTCTTGTACTCCCCATAAAAAACAAATTCGCTCAGGCAGAGTGTGAGCGGACAAAGCAGGGTGCGGCCCGCGATTTCCCCGGCATCACCCCAGCCCGATTCGTGGTAACTCAGCGGGGCGCAGGCTGAGAGGATCAACGGCAGCATGAGCAAGAGTCTTGATCGTTTCATATTGCCCTCCTTGTTTGTGGGCCATGATCCAATCGGCATAGCCCTGAATGATGGTGGCGAGATAATCGTAATCCAGGCGCGTGTAGACGGCAACGGGGCGGCTATCGTAATGGTTGAGCACAGCCTTTGCTGTCAAATCGTCCACCTTCAGGACACGATAGAGATAGGTGGCGATGGTGCGGCGAAAGTCCAGCAACCATAAGTCGTTCAGTTTCAAGTCGGTGCGATAGCGGTTCCATATCTTCCTGACAGCACAGGGGCTTAACGGCTGGCCGTAATGCCCCATGAAGAAGTAATCGCCTTCGACCGGCAACGCCTGCAACAGGCTGAGGGCTTGCGTGGGAATATGGATGACATGCGGGCGACCGTTCTTCGTTTTCGTTTTCGTCCACTTCCCATAGGGGTCTACGGCATCACGGCGCATGGCGCATAATTCGGTGACGCGGCAGGGCACCAGCAACCGGCACTTGAACCAGGCGTGGTATTTCTCGTTCAGGAAATCGAGGGTGCCGAGAATGAGCTTGACTTCTCGCAAGTCCATGACCCGTTCGCGGCTAAATGTCTGATGGCGCTTAATGCCGACGGCGGGGTTCGCCAGTTCCCACAAGCCCTCATTCATGGCCCAATTATACATGGCCCTAAGATAGCCCAAGGCTTTGTTGGCGTGCGCGGGATGTTCGGCGTGCTGGTCATGCCACTGTTTAATTTGCGGGCGCGTGGGATGATCCGTCCAGTCTGCAAAGAATTGGCTATGGATGCGGACATAGTTGGTATGGGTGGCCTTCTTGCTGAGGAACCCATACAGGTACCGATGATTCAATTCCGAGAACGCGATAGACATGTTGCCCTCCTGAATGGATGAGCGTTATCGCACACAATGCCCGCATTTAACAACTTAGGAATAATACGTGTTGACTTTCGCACAGTGTACCCCGTAAGACCTACCCCATGATTCATTGGACCCCAGCCTGGTCCTGGTTCGGCGTCTCGCGCCTGCTTTGGGAGCAGGATGTCGGAGGTTCAAATCCTCTCGCCCCGACCACTCCTCACTCACCCTCTACAGTTACACTCCTAAGCTGCGCTCCCCTGGCCTACTTTCCGGCCTCTTCAAAGACCTGTAGGCGCTGCTCTAACATCGGCAGATAGTACAACAAGGCATCTTCCGCAATGCGGCTTTCACTCTGCCGTTGATCGAGCTGCCGAATCCGCTTGAGCCGGTCTTTGATATGCAAGCGTGGATTCAACCATGCTGTGACCTGCTCTAGCGTCCGCTTGCGCGGTGGCCCCTTGGCTGCTGGGCGTCCCATCATCATTCACCCCCTTTCTACTGTGACGATGAAACCGCTGTACGGTAACAGTACAGCATCTATCTCTCGCTCTGTCAATGGGCGGAAAAAAAATTTCAGAATCCTCTTGACGGCCTAATATCCGTACTGTATACATAGGGCATCATGACGGTACGGCATTTACCACTAAGGAGGAATCAGGATGGCAAGAAACTTACGGTATAGCGTTCCGGTCGATGGCTATATCGACCCGGCGCTCAAGAAGCGCATGGAGCGCGTGCGGGACCGCGCCCCTCGGCTGACGATTAGCCGCCAGGTGGAACGGGCGCTCGCGGCCTATGTGCCGACGATGGAAGCCGAGGCGGGCATTCAGGCGGGCGCACGCAAGCGATAGGAGGACGCATGACGCTCACGCGACGAATCCAGTTGTGCCAGAAGCAGATTGAGACGATGCAAGCGGAGCGGGCGGGCCTGGTGCAGGCCTGTATCGGGAAGCCACTGACCCGCGAACATTTCACCACAGAGCATGAATGGGATGGGTACAGCACAGGCTGGACCGAAGGACGGGCCATTATTGAACAAGGGGAGGGACTATGAGCCGGAACGTGATTTCGCTTCATCATGAGTTGCCTGGGCATATTCTCCAACGGCGGCAATGGGTGCATGACATGGAAATGCTGCATCAGGACGAGGCTGACCGAAGCATGAGCCTGGTTCCGTGGCTGGTGCTGTTGAGTCTGCTCGTGACCTCCTGCCTTGTGGTGGCGTTCGCGTGACTGGTCCGTTTGCCGGTGTCGTGCGGCTGGCCTTAGCGGTGGTGGAACAATCGTTGGACGATATGCAGAGGGCCACAAAGCGGCGGAGAGAGAAAGAAACCGACCTGCAATATCAGTATCGGATTCTGGATGGGGAAGAAGCGCGGCACTTCCTCTTAGAAGAACTGTGGCGGCATGGGAACGTGTGGGGGGATGTGTTGCGGAGTTGCGGAGTGATCGGACTTGATAAACGTCGAGTGGCAAAACTGGTACGCGAGGCCCATGCATGGCGGAAGGGGGCAATATGGAAGGGTTACGAACAGCAGGCGGGCGGCTCTGGCTAGAGTTTTCAGACGGGACGGAAGCGGTCCATGACGGGGTGGA
>Ga0208784_1000753_pt1 | contig 14765 bp, 17 predicted proteins | sample DEB19_08_DNA_FD_184531 | JGI IMG/M metagenome (GOLD analysis project Ga0208784, IMG submission 184531) | Aqueous microbial communities from the Delaware River and Bay under freshwater to marine salinity gradient to study organic matter... | ecosystem: Environmental > Aquatic > Marine > Coastal ... | reverse complement strand
CTTCACGACGAGGCATCCAGAAATCTTCCATCATTGATAGATGGCGACGATCGTCACGTGTCTCACCAGTAGTTGCATCATAAACAATCTTGTTACGGAACTTGTTCATGATATCAGAAACGTATTGCTCTGCTTTTAGTTTTGGTAGGTTACCAACATCAACATAGAAAATACGACGCTCAGGTGCACGAGAAATACGATAGATGACAAGAGAATCTTCAATCATCTTCAATTGATTAACTGGTTTGATTGCCTTATGTAGATAAGACATTGCCATACCAGTATTAGGGTCTGTGAAACCTGATGGTACATAGACCACAGAATCAAGAGCTAATTTAACACCGTGTGTAGTTTGCTCAGTGATTCCTTTATCATTATAAAGATAGTATTCCTCTACCTCTTTAACAACTTCAACACCTTGTGGTGTTCGTTCTTTTTTAACATTTTTAATACGACGAATCTTGCGAGGATCAATGTAACGTAATTCTACAATTCCTCTTTTTACATTTTGTTCGTCAATAAGAACTTGATAATATATCCTTCCATCGATATACCATGCACGGAAGGTTTCATGTGCTCGCTCATTAAATTTTAAAATTTTAAGAATATTATCAAATTCTTCTCTAATTTTTTTCTTGATGTTTTCAGAAACATTAACTTCATCTAGAACAATCTCAACACTACGTCGATCTTCATCAGCAACAATTGCTTCATTTACAATATCTTCAATGGCTGCATCGCAATCAGAATATTGCGAAACCTCACGATAACGACGAATTAGATCGTTTTCGTTTTTAATAACACCTTCAAGATCCATGACCATACCGTAGTAACCACCAGCATTTACGCCAGTGTTAACTACGGTTGCGCCTGTATCAGCTGGAGAAGGTGGCACCACGCTTTGTAGCTGTGGTGCATCTTCCTTACGCTTGATTTCAAACCCAAATAGCTGCATTATGTAATAACCTTCAGTTAGTAATAATTATAGTGGGAAAGTGCCAATCGGAGTGTCAACAGAAACATTAACACCAAATCCGGAAGTCGCCCCAGTGGTTGAAGTAAAGAAGTTGTAAGTAAATTCTACGTCAAACTGTTCGATAGCATTTTGTTGTTCGTAATCTAAACCAATTGCAGAAATAGCATTTGGGAAAGCGTCTACAAATTTATATGACTTAATTGTAGCACCGTTTCTATCCAATTGATGTACAGACAAATCGACCTGATAATCTGTTGGATTGACACGACCATTAGTAGTATTGTAGTTTTGAATTCCAGACTGCCACTGTTCTAGAGCATTACGAATATTAAAGGTTGTATCATTATAAATGGTAACAGCCCATGGTTGGAATGTGCGCTCACCAGCAAAGTTAACAGGACGTCCACGATAAAGAACAGGAATGTTCTCAATAGTGGATGCTGGTAGCTGAGCAGCTTTACACAAGAACTGTGCACGCTGACCAGCCACTACACCAAGTGCAACATATGACGGGAAAGTTAGTTCGACACGGAACTGATTAGGGCGAGCACCGCCACCAATCATCTGTGCTTTAAAATCAGCAATATTTGCCATTTTTTATCTCCTTGTTCTATTATTTATCCGTGTTTAGGCTAGTTCAGTAAAGTTAATTGCTGATCGAGCTGCAACGAAGTTAAGAGTGATAAAGTTGATAGAACGATTTGGCTTAACGAAGATGTCCGCAACAAATTCGTTACGATCAATAACTTCGCCAGTGTTATTAGACTCATCGCACTTAACAACAAAGTCTGTAATACCACGACGACCTTGGACGTCACGCAGGAATGGTTCTACAATCGCTTTAAACTGAGCACGTGTGAAACTGTCGTTAAATTCAAACAACTGGAACTTGGCAGCAGTCGCAACTGCTTTCTCAAGAACAATAAACAGACGACGAACATTGATACGATCGAATGCGCTTGGTGCAGCCAATAGAGTCTTGTCGCCGAATAGAACAGTTCCTTCTCCTGGGAAAGAAACAACTGGATTGACACCTTTCTTATAAAGAGTGTCACGAAGTGCTTTGTTTGGATTAAATGCTAGTTTAACAACATTTTTAATCTGACCACGATTTAGACCACCTGGAGAGAACCATGGATCGTTAGTATAGTCAGTACGAGCACATAGACCAGCTACGTCACCATTTAGTGGAACATAACGATACTTGTCATTATAACGATCGTATTGATATTTGTAACCAGAATCCATAACAGCGTATGAAGTGCTTGGTAGAGCATCACGGTAAGTAGTAATAGCAGTAGCAGCTGTAGAATCTGTACCAATAATTACGTCACCACTGCTAGTGTCTTGTGGAGATGCGAATACTACGCAATCTTTACGAACCTCAGCAATATTATTAATTACATATGTTGCAACAGTTGTTGATGCTTTACCCAAAGCGATTAGGCTAACATCATACTGTTCGGCATCGCTTAATAGAGCAAATCCATCCTGAATTTCAGAATCAGTTACTGCGTAATCATCAGTGCCACCAGTCATTGATCTTTCAATAGCGGCAGATAGATCTTTGTAAGAAGAACCAGCCAAAGAAGTGGCACTAGTACCCCATGCGGCACCAGAAACGCCAACGCTCGAGCTATGATCCATCCAGTAAATATATTGTGAGCGACTATTAACTACGTCTTTATAATAATTATTTGTTCCATCATATTTCTTAGCATCTGATGCTTTAGAAACATAAGCAAACTTTTCTAGAACAGTGCCTGCAGTACCTGTAAAAACACCATCTTCGTCAATAACGATAATATGAAGTTCGTCTTCTGCAGAAGTTGCTCCTACTCCAGCAGCATATGTTGATGTTCCTGGCGCACTATCAAACTGGTCTTCATAGTCCCAACCAGAAAATGTTGCAGAGTCAGCCATTGATACTAGTAATGAATTACCAGCAGATCCAGGATAACGTGCAGCAAACTCACCAACTGTTGCTTCACCATTTGAATAACTTTCCAAATAGTGAGAAGAGTTTTTAATTTTGACAGCAGTGCCTGTTGAAACAGCGTTTAGATGACCAGCGTCTAGACGAACCAGAAGAAGGTTGTTTGTGTAGGCTAGGAAGTTGGCAGCTGTAAAGAAAGAGTTAAAATTGCTATCATTTGGTTTACCGAAACGTCGGACTAGTTCGTTTTCAGAACTAACTGTAGTTGGTTCTGAAACTGGACCCCATGGGAAAGCACCTGCGCTCGCTCCAATAGCAGTAGAAACTGCTGGAACAATTGAAGATAAGTCTTTTTCTACGACTGCAACGCCTGGAGATAGTTGGAACGGCATTGTAATTCTCCTTGTTAATAAGTTTTACTAGACAATTTTATGTCTACATTTTATTTAGTTTTTGCACGATTTCTAGAAGTTTAGAGGAGGTTTTTCTGGACCACCATCGTCGTAAAAGCCAAATGGAGTCAATTCTTCTTCAATTGCTATCATTTGTTTCTTATACATCGCTTCTCTAAGGTTTACATTATTTAGGTCTTTAAAATAACTGTTCGTTGTCAACCAGCCGAACAGAACTAACGGCATTACTAAGTCATCATGATAACCCTCATCCGCCTCATAAGACCCTTTCTTTTCAATAAAAGTCGAGATCTCAGAAATAGTGTCGGCATCGTTCACGATCAATTTATTTTCCTCAACTAGTGCTTTAAAGTTATGACAACCGATTCGTTTAATTTTCTTATCGGTATTGACACCTAGCTGAGTTTTACCACCACCAAATCCACCAGAGACAGTTTGACCAGTAGTATGTCTGGTAACCATTAATATATTATCATATTCTAATTCTGTATATAAAATATGAGCAACCTGTTCAGAAATATTCGTTTCCATTAAAACCCATGCTTTATTATAGTCATTTCCCACTTTGTGGATAATATTTGGATAAAGCAGAGGACTAATTTCGTTATTACGATATTTAGCCACTATACGATATGGAGTTTCTGTAATATCTATAACCTGAAATGCAGAGTAGTCACCACCAACACCTTTAGCCATATCTGCAACTAAACAGTATGAATGTCCAGCTTGTGGATTTACATATACGTCTAGTCCATCTTTTTGATAGATAATAGCATCTGGGCTCATCTTAGCAATTATGTCTGGACGCACTAGCGTTAACGATGAACCCAAGAAATTACATAAAACTTCCTGTGTAAATTTTAATTCGCCAAGTTGTGCCTTTTGCTCGTTTGCCCACTTCTCATCACGACCAGGAATTTCCCAATAAGGAATGAATAGAGGAACGAATCCATTTCTTCCCTTTTCTGCATCAGTCCAAAACTTCCAGAAGTGATTGTAACCTAGCGGAGTAGATGACAATAGAATCTTAGTTGTTTGACCAGCAGAAATGGTTGGATAAACAGAAGTAAAGAAATCCTCAGCCACGTTATTTGGAATAATTGCAGCCTCGTCAACGTATAGTAAGTTAACAGATTTACCACGAATACCAGCTTTGCTTGTTGCTGATGTGAAAACTTTTGATCCATTTTCTAGTTCAATATCGCCTTTATTCCATCCAGTTACACCCTGTTGCATCCATTGAGGCAGCATCTCATACATAATCTGATAACGATCCAGAACCTCACGCGCAGCTGTTGCCTTGTTGGCTAGAATAGCTACAGTTTTATTTGATTGAAACAGTGTATACCAAAGAATATAGGCAGCAGAAGTAGTTGTTTTACCTTGTTGTCGCCCTTCCATAAGAATCACTCGGCGATTGCTATGGATAATTTCTACTTTCTTTTTCTGACACTCATATAATTTAAATAACTGCAAACCGTGATCAAGTGTTACGATCTGACAATAATTCTCAATAAAATAAATTGGGTCTTGAGAACACTTAATATACTCTTTAATATTTTCAGGTGTAAACTCAACTGCAACACCAGCTGCTTTGAGATTACTATTTGAATTATATATTTCTGCCATTATTTAAAACCCATTTAACCACTCTTCATTTGAAACAGTTGCGTTAGTGACATCACCATCAGCAGTATACAATCTATTCGGATTGCTAAAATCTTCATTTTGTCCAATATTTGCATTAACAGTTTCAATAATACCTTGACCAAGAACTGGACCAAATAGATTTAACTTCATTTGAAAATTTAATGTGTGTGTAACAAATCTTCTTGATTGAAAGTCTCCATCGTATTCATCTGATACAGAAACTGCATTTAATATGACTGGAACTGTATTCGTAATTTCTAAATCTGATAAAACATTTATTGGTAAAGAATACTCAGGAGTAAATGTTGGTAGAATCTGCTCAATAATCTGTAAACCATCTTCTTGGTTTTTAGTCAGAATGTATAATGATATGTCAAGATTATATGGAACTGGTGAAAACACATGGTCTTTAGATGTCGTTCCAGTAGCATAAGAAATTTTACTTAAACGATTAGTTTTTCTTGATGGATCATAGTTATAGCCAATAATTTCAAAAGACATTCTTGGTAAAGAGATATATGTATGATTTTCTAAAGTTGGGTCTTGATCTAAGCGAACAATCCACTTTTCCTTTGGTGCATATGCCAAAGGGACTTGCAATCTTTGAACAGTAGTTCCATCTACTGAGTCACCTTGTTTACGATCAATATAAACATTGCTGAATAACTTACCAAAAGCAACTATTGCTTTTCTAATAGTTCCATGATAATAAACATTATTATTAAGCATTATTGAACCTCACCAAATGGATTGTTCTCACTGAAAAGGATATCTTCACCTTCAGTTTTAAATTTATTATTATCAGCGTAAGACTCTGTTCTATCAATATCAATATCAATTGTTGATGTAGCAGTAGCAACTGTTCCAGATGGTGGATTAGAAAGTGTTATAGTAGGAGCAGATGAATAACCAGAACCACCATTTGTCACAATAACAGATACAACTTTATCTGAATTAGAACCTGTACCAAGAACTGCAGTAGCCGTAGCTGCACCAGAAGAAAATGTTACAGTTGGAGCGGATGTGTATCCAGATCCACTATTAGTGACAATTATTTCAGTAACACTCCCATATGGGTTTCGTGTAGTATTAGTGCTAAATGTCTTAAGTGTCTCAAATCTATCAACCTCTGCGATACCAGTATCAATACGTTCACTGCTATATTGGAATAGTTCAACTTGAAGTTTGTAAACATAAAGTTTACCAAGTTGATAGAATGGATCTTGATGTTGAACAAATTTGATTTCGAACAAACCTTTAGTTAGTGGAAAGTATAATAGATCACCTTCATTTGGGCGAGTTGGAATGATAGTAACACCATAACGACCAACCAGCTGTTCCCAACGACGACGAGCAACAACAAGAGTTGCTGACTGTTCCATCATTAAACCAAACTTCTGAATAAAAGCACCTTGTCCAGCCAAAGAATCTACGTTCTCAAAATACATTTCGATTGGAAAAGATGATTTGAATTCGCTGAGTCTATCTTCACCAAGGATCTCATCCTTAGATATAAGAGTTCTTGGGATATAGAAAAAGTCTTGACCATAAATCTTTAAAGATTCAATAATCAGATCTTCAATGAGCAATTGCTCAGTTCTAATACCGTTTGTGAAGTAAACATTACGAGACATAATTTAACCTATGAAAAAGTCAAGGGGAGCAGATTTATTTTGTAGTTCTTCCTCTAGGTCTTTAATTTCTTGAATTGCTTCTTGGTATAATTTATCACCATCAAGAGTAACACCACCTGGAAGTTGCAATCCTTGGAACTTCTTAAGGTTGGTCGCCCATTGTCTTTTAAACAGCGCAGTAACATAGTGTTTCAACCATTGCTCATTATATACTTTCACATACTCTGTGGGATCCATTGCACGATATCCTTGAACGATAATATAATCGCCAAGAATAAAATCTGTCTGCCAATTAGCGTCTAGGTATAATTTGTTGGATAGACGATTAAATCGGAAATTCTGATGACCATTTAACTCTAGGTCTAGTAATGCTAAATGACTCATAACAGTCTTATAGTAAATAAGACTAGTTGATGTTAGATCATACAAATCGTTTAAACGTAGCTGATATTGTAGATCAAAAATATTTTTAGATGAGGATGCTTGTCCCATCCCAAGAATTTTACCAACACCCCAAACATAATCTGGGATTTCAATATATCGTTTATCGTACTCACGTAATACTATGCTGTGATCTACTGCCCAGTCACCAGGATCTCCATCAACATGAACTGGTCCACCACTATCCCAGTCACCAGTTACATTTTTAACAAGAATAGTTCCAGTACCACTATCCATGGTAGATTCTACATCTGTTTGACGACAAACTGTGGCTACCCCACCATTGTCATTAGTTAGTGTCGCACCGATTGGTGGAATAGATCCAATATCAATAGCTGTTAAAACAGAAGCACGAATTTGTTGCTTCATGTAGATTTGTTCGATTCCTTCATAATGATACAAACGCCAATAATCTAATGCTTCATCAAGACGATCTTCTAACTGATCATCATCCACGTTAATTTCAAGCACAGGAGCGCCCAACGCTCTAAGAGCATATTGTTTTAATGTTTCTCTACTATTTACTGGCATATAATTATCCTAACGCAATAGACATTGCTACAGCTTTATTTAGTGCTTCCCTAACTGCAAACTCTGTGGTGGCAATTTGGGTTGTAGATGTTGCAGCAGCTGCAGTTGGCGCAGTGGGTATTTGAAGTAACGCTACACCACTAGAAGATGCTGTAGAAACTGATGTCCCATCAACAATAGTAGTAATTGTACCAGTTCCTGCGTCTGACACAGAGACACTGCTATTTCCCTGAGAAATTTGATTGGAGGATCCTCCAGCCGATGCAGCCGCAAAATAATCAATTACATTGGAAGAAGTTTTAAAATATAATTTTCCGTCAGTATAATTAAGAGCAACTTCACCATAAGATAAATCACTTGTTAGCGGAACTTTTGCCGCAGTCGATGACTTCTTAAGAAGAACTTTATTCGCCATACCCAAACCTTAAAAAAGGAAACAAAAGAGAGGAGTAAAAACTCCTCTTTACTTATTAATTAATATGTACCACCGTCAATATCACCCCAAACTGGAACACCTGAAGAGTTCATTTGAAGAACTTGACCATCAGTACCAGCTGCACGTTTTGCTAGTGTGTTTGTGGCAGAAGCATAGATCAAATCACCAGTTGTATAGCTAGTTAAACCAGTACCACCATAACCAGTTCCAATAGTTGTACCATTCCAGGTACCAGAAGAAATAGTACCAACAGTGGTAATGTTTGAACTACCAGCAGCAGGTGCAGCACCGACAGTACTGTAATCAACAGTTCGTGCAACACTGCCATTGAATGTCGTGCCAGCCGCAGCACCACCAGTTGAGTTAAATGTTATTGCATTAGTAGTGTTGGCTGTAATTGTGCCAGAACTACCAAGAGAAATAGAAGTTCCATTAACAGTAACTGAACTATTTGCTAGGTATGCATTCGCAATTGCTGTGCCATTCCAGGTACCAGTAGTAATTGTGCCTAGAGTTGTGATGGAAGTCTGACCAGCATATGTAGATGCGATAGTAATAGCATCAGAAGAAACTGTAATTTTATCAGCTGTACCACCAACTGCAAGCACACCAGAAGAATATGTTAGACCATCACCTGCAAGAGATGATTTAAGTTGTAGCGAATCAGAAACGATTTCGATACCACCAGATGCAGCAACTTGAACATCAAGAGTATTACCAGTCTTAGTAAGAGCAGCACCAGCAACAATCATACCAGCGCCAGAGAACTGAGTAAATACTAGTGCATCAGTTCCAACTGTTAGAGGTGCATCTGAAGTGATAACATAACCGTTATCAGCATTTAGAGAACCTTCTTCAACGAATAAGAATAGACCTGGAGATACTTCGTTTGGTTCGTCAGCGTCTGAAGCACGTGACCATGCACCAGAGGCAACAACGTAAATACCGTTTTGTACAGCATTAGTCTGGTCTTTAACCAAGACACGATTACCAACTGATAGTGCAACACCATCAATAGTTTGTGTACCAGAAAGAGTAATATTTGCAGTAGTTGCAGCACGAACAGATTGTTTAACATCTAGACCAGAACGAGCAGCATCAACATATGCTTTAGTGGCAGCATCTTGTGCGTCAACTGGATCAGCAAGACCTGTAATCTTGTTGGAACCCATTGCTAGGTTTCCAGTTAATGACATACCTGCAAATGTTGGTGTCGCACCAGAGTGGATATTCTGTGGTAGAGATAGAGTTACTGCTGCAGTCTCAGAACCAGAACCAGAAACACTAACTTGGTTAGTAGTACCAGCGATAGTGGCTACGTAGTTACCAGTGGTTTGAGTTCCAAGGTTAACATTAGAGATGCTAACTGCACCAGAGCTAACACTGAAGTCTGCAGATGCGAAAGAAGCAACACCCTTATTGCTTGAAGTGGCATCTTCGGCAGAAACGGTAATTGTATTATTTGTTACTGCAACATCAATACCTTCGCCACCAGAAATGGTAAGTGTATCAGATCCAAGAGAGACTGAGTCAGTACCAGTATCACCAGCAATACTCAAAGTAGTAGAAATCGAGGCAGTTCCAGCTGCAGTCAAACGACCTTTGGAGTCAACTGTGAAGGTTGGAATTGCTGTAGCAGAACCATAGGAACCAGGAGTGACTGTGGTGTTTGCAAGAGTTGCTGTACCAGTTACATTACCTGTCCCATCAAAAGATCCAGAGGTATAACTAACATCACCAGTTAAAGAGATTGTACGACCAGTTGCTAAAGCAGTGGCAGTAGATGCATTACCACTTAAAGCAGCAGAAATTGTGCCTGCAGAAAAATTACCAGAAGCATCACGTTTAACAATAGTTGAAGCAGTGTTTAGATTAGTCGCTGCACTAACTTGACTGGTAAAATATTCTCCACCAATAACAATATGATTCGCTGCATTACCTGCAGTTTCAGTACCCATACCAATGTATAGAGTCTGTCCACCGTTTGAACCATTGTTGGTTAAATTAGAATATGCCAATTCACCAGCCGCAAGTGTGGTTGGATTTCCTGATACGGAACTGCGTTTTATACGGATTACTGAAGCCATTTATTTTCTCCGATTTTACTTTTAATTGTTATTATATTAAAATTCACCACCTTCCATGTTCTGCGCATCAAGCGTAGTGCTGGAAGTCCATCTGTTTGTTGTTGTTCTATAAATTAGAATGGAACCTGTCGTTAATCCATTTGTACTTGTGTCTACATCAGCAACTGATGCCAAGGTGTCTACAGTGGCGGGATTAGCTAAATTTGTAGACGATAATGTCAAATTGGTTTCTTGTACAGTGGCTAAAATGCCAGTATCACTATCAACTACTGCTGTAATATCTGTCATGTTATATCTGAGTTATTTGTGGGGTTACAGTTGCAACACCTTCTACAACTCTAGTTTTTACACCTCCACTAGAAGTGATTTCTAGGTCATAGAGATATCTTCCTGGAGTGATTGCTTCAGATTGTACTGCAGTTAGAGTCATTCTAACCTGCCCATTAACTGCATTGTAAATCGTTGGGTTTAAACTAAAAGCAGTGCTGGAAGCATATGACTTTCTCATCTGAGAAGCCACAGTATATCCAGTTAAATCAAGTGCGGTACCACTGGTTCCAGTTACAGTAATGATATTACTATAATTAGCACCTTGATCTATGAAAATGTTTGCTTGAGTCGCCACCGAAATCCTCCAATATACCTTTTATTTATTCGTTTTGTAATCTTGAAAATAAAAGTCCCTCCAGAAGAGGGACTTTATACCATATATTCAAATATCTTAACAAAAATAATGATCAATACTTGCCTTCTGCAAAGACATTGATAAACACTGTGCCATCCTCTAGCGCCTCGATCTCGTGCCACTCCGCTGCCCTCAAGCTGATGGGCTGCGTGGTCTTGTCGATCACTTTCTCAATACCCTCTTTGCGAATCACGCACGATCCAGAAGCACAGTAGGTGGCGTGGGCATAGGAGTGTTCATGCCGTGGCAGTCCCTCACCCTTGTTGGCGTGGTAGATATTCAACTGCGCTCCATCGTAGGTAAAGGTATGGCGTGGTGCTACGGTGTTCACAGTTCTGTTGTTCCTGTGGTAGCAGGTTGTTCCTCTACTGGTGGGGGTGGAACCGGCGGTACAGACTTTATACTTTGATCGGTAGGATCGTAATAAAACTGATCTGCTACAACATCATCGGCGCACTCCATCCAAAATAGTGGCGGCGCAACTTCAAATGATTTATTTGATACTTCTGCAATTCGTTGTCCTGATTGAACAGGCTCATTTGGAGAAATTAAGGCTTGTTTCATTTATGTAATTCCTTATCAATACTCAATTATTACAATACCCGCAGCGCCAGCGGCATATGTGTATGAAGAATTAGGGGCGCCAGCACCAACCGTTACAGAAACTGTTCCGCCGGGAGTTAAACCAGTAACAAATTTGATAGCGGCTCCGCCACCACCCGCAGCCCATCCACCACCACCAATAGTTGGCGCTCTATTACCATAAGATATTCCGCCAGTTCCCATAATAGTTCCACCACCACGCTCGGTTCCACCTGCGCCACCATTTAATCCATACTCGCCTCGTATATTTACATCTCCATTACTACCTAAACCACCTAGTGCTGTGTTATAAGCACAACCTCCAGCTTGTCCTGCGCCTCCGGTGGCGGAACAATATGCACCAAATGATGATGTTCCACCGCTTGCTGTAGCACCGCCGCCGGCAGAACTATTATTGCCACCGCCACCAACCACGGTTACTTTTACTTTTGTCACTCCTGTTGGAACAGTAAATGTTCCGCTGGCAGTAAACACTTGCATTCCAACAAGACCACCAGCAGAAGCCGTTACCCAACTAGGCGCAGAGGCTCCATTACTTTGCAAGACCTGACCAGATGTGCCATTTGAGACAAATGCGGTTGTCCCTGTTCCGCTTTGGTAATGCAAGTTACCAGCACCACCGCCAGCGAGGTTGGTTGCTGTGGTGGCAGATGTTGCACTGGTTGCGGTAGTTGCTGATGTTGCTGTGGTTGCACTAGTTGCAGTAGTAGCTGACCCTGCTGCAATAGAGGACTGGTCGATCCACGCACCGTCCCCACGCAGGAATGTGGAAGATCCAGCTGAACCAGTAGCAGATAATTTTGAAACTGTTACTGCACTATCAGCCAAATCAACAGTGCCAATGGCACCATTGGCAATTTTAAGTGATGTGATGGAATCATCCGCCATATTGACGGTTGCTATAGAACCAGTCGCAATATTGCTTGCTGTGATTTTACGAATTGCCATTGCTTACTTTCTTTCGTTAATTAACTGCGCTTATATTATTTAGTTCTTTTTTTCCATCATGCTGCTTTCAATGCAACCACTTGCAACGGCAAAGCAAACGCCATCAGCACAATGTAGAGGGGGATGGTAATCACTTGGGATACCTATCCTTAACTGCCTGAATGGTTGCCTTCCAAGCATCAATGCCCTCATGGTAGATTTGGTCTAGCTGGTCAGCAATGCTGGGGTATGCCATTGCTCGTTGCTCTTTGTAAGCGTTAGCGGCTACTAATGCCTCTGCTGCTGCTTTGTCGTAAGACACTACTTGCTCGTTGGCATCATAGGCAACATCACCACGAATGGTAACAATAGATGGATTGAGTTGATAAATTGCATCTATTTTGTTCATGCTGCTATCTCCATGAGAGTAATGGTTGATGTGCAAGAATCATAATTTACATACACATTAGAGGTACCAAAACCTTTAACTTGTGTTTTATAAGTTACTGATGAGGTTGTTGCTGGAGAATCTAGATAGTTTGTACCAGAACCACCAACGACATTATTTACTGATGAGCCTGTATATGCAGCACCTATTTCAAATTGCGTCAATTGTGTTGAGTTTCTTAGAATATTTAATGCTATTCGTTGATTACCGTCACCAGCAAGTTTCCCTAAGCCAGTTTGTTGAACACAAATTAAAATTTTGCTTGTTGCACTAGTTGGAGTAATTGATGCGCTTAATCCTGTGTCTACATAAGATGTAGATGTTGTTACTAATTGGGTTGAATAAGTTGCATTAACAACCTGCAACACACTCCCGGTAGGCAACGCTGCTTTTGGTACACCCGCCGTTGTTATTAAGGTTCCTGTTTGGTCAGGCAGCGTCAGCGTCTGATTGCTGTTGCTATTCGGCGCAGCAATGGTGAATGTGCCTGTGCCGCTGGCGTTACCCTGTATGGCTACTTTACTCATGGTAGGTTCCTCACATATTCTTGAGCCGCCTCTGCGGTCATCTCGTTACCATCTGCGTCTTGCAGAACCTTGCCTTCAGCAATGTCTTGCTTGAAGGCTTGGTAGTCGGTGTTGGCGGGGTCGAAGATAAAACTAGTCATTGAGCCACCTTCATTAAATTTAATAACCGCATTAGAAATATTATTTCCAAGAGTTTTATAGAGTTTGTACATTTTTATAACTCCATAGATGTAATAATATAAGCATTGCTTGCAGCAGGTTGCGAATATAGACAAGAAGCGCTACCCGCAGTAAAAACACTAGCTGTTGCACTATAAGTGACACACAGAATACCTTCAGAAGAATTGTTATACACTAGAGTGCTTCCAGTAGAACCCGCCGCAGTTGAAGTTAATGCGCCCCAATCAGATGCAGCTGAAACTGTTATGCTACTTGGTGATGCTCTTGCAGTTACTGGAAGCGGCAAAAGAAATAATCCTGTTGTTCCGTTATACACTTGACCAGAAGCAAAATATTTTTGAGAATTGTTTGCCCTGTATGCAACACAATACCGCTGACACAAAGCCAACTCAGTTCCATAAGGTCTGTAATCAAAGCTGGTGGCTGTGCTGCCTTTTTCGAGTTGTACGCCGGTGATGTAGAAGGTAGCGCCGTTTGTGCCGACTACGCTGGTTGCGCCGGTGGCTGAGAAATATGCATTATTAGACCAAGCCCCAGCGGTTCCGCTATATGTTGACCCTGTTCCAAGACTAAATCTAATTCCAATACCACGACTGGTATTAGTATCCCAAGTTCCGCTAGTAGAGCCGGGAATGGTTACAGACTTTTGTTCCCAAGTATTCGCAGAATTAATAGTATAGGTAAATGGGTAATACTGCCCGCCACTGATTGCCCCACCAAAAACACCAGTTAAAGAACTACGCACCCAAAAAGACAAAGTGACTGTTTTTGCATCAGCAGTTCCCCACGCCAAGTCTGAAATGTTTGTGCCTTCAATAAATTGTTGAATAAGAAAGTATTCAGAAGCACCGACAGAATATGCAGAAGAAGATGTGACCAACAAACTATTTACAAACCCAACTGGAGCCGTGGTTGATTGTTGCACAGTATATTTTGAAGCAACAACAGAAGGACAAACCCATCGGTCTAGTGTGTAATTACCATTTGCAGTAACACTCGCCCCCGCATTACGCTGGTCAATCATCATCGCACCATTGATGATGCGGTTCTTAAAGCCAAACCCTGTTGCTGCTGTGGCTTGTGTACTATTGTCGGGGAAGGTTAGCCCCGAAGTGCCTGAGAATGATATGGTCATGGCTGTTGCTCCAATGCCTCAATGCGGGTGGTGAGTTGTTCGATGATGGCTTGCTGCTCCTTGATTGCCGCCGTGAGAGTTGCCACCAAGAATGATGTATCTATGCCTTGGTATTGGGGCTTGCCCTCTGCGTCCACAGCATCTTTCTCGCCAGTC
>Ga0208784_1000749_pt1 | contig 14837 bp, 10 predicted proteins | sample DEB19_08_DNA_FD_184531 | JGI IMG/M metagenome (GOLD analysis project Ga0208784, IMG submission 184531) | Aqueous microbial communities from the Delaware River and Bay under freshwater to marine salinity gradient to study organic matter... | ecosystem: Environmental > Aquatic > Marine > Coastal ... | reverse complement strand
CTCATCTTACCGACCTCGCTGGCTGAATGGTTCGCTCACCTGTCACGAAAACCCTCCGTCACAGGTTCACTCGCCATGACCTTCGCCAGCGTCACGAAAGCCTAGGGCAGCAAGCAGGGCGCGAGGTGCGCCGGACGCTGCGCCGGGCCCCAGCCATGGGATCACGAGACGAGCCAGCCGCGTGGCAGCGATTCGAGCAACCGTCTGGCCTCTCCGCGATGGGCCGCCGGGGATGGGGGCGGTCACGTGGCGATGGCCAACGCCTTGCCCGTGCCCGTGCTGGTTCGTGAGCTCATGCACGGCGCTCGGGTCTTCACCTCCCTGTTGCCGCTGACTCGTCCAAGCGATCCACACATTCGACCCTCAATCTGCCCGATTCGCCACGTTGCGGGTTTCCCCGATTGCACAACCAGGGACGCCGCGGTAGGAAGGGACGCTCGGAGAAGCATTCTCTGCGCAAATCCACCCAGCCACGCGGAGATATGACATGACAGGCCAGCCGTTTCACGTTGGGATGCCGCGGTCCCGAGAAAGGGTGCTGCAAGCGGATCGACACGGACTTGGGCTGAACCTGATCGTCGCCGGCCTTGCCATCGCGCTTCACGCCTGGCTGCCCGCCGCCCACGCCCAAGCTGTCTACAACGACCACAATCTCTCGGCACTGATCGATCAACTCCCCATTCCCGCACCTGGTTCCAACGGGCAACGCTTCACCGTCCCCACGAACGCCACCGCGACGATGGCCTTGGCCGGGCACAACACGCTCACTTGGCTCCAGAGCCCGCCGAGCGACATCGACTGGCAGGGTGCTGACCTCGTCGGAAATACCTTTCAGTATCTCGCATTTCAGTCGGCAGACACGACCGTCCGCAACGCCTTCATCAGCGCAAGCGACGGCAACGGCAATCTCACCAATGCCTTCTCGGCCAGGATCGCTGTCGAGCAGTTCAGGCTCGACAACGTGAATCTCGATCCGCGGAACAACGTGATAGCCCTCACCGGAGCCCAGCACGTCTGGACCATGAACAACTCGTCCTACAACGGCGCTTCGGCGAAGCCGCAGTTCACGGAGACTTTCCCGCTCACCTTCACGGCAACGGGCACCTCGACGCTCGACGGCTGGTCAGGCAATATTCCATCCCGCACCGACCTTTTCGTTTCCGGCGGAAGCACGTTGAGGATGAGCCAATGCGGCGACGACAAAAGCCAAAACCCCGTTGATTCCCTGCGATGGGATAGCACCGATGGCAATACTGCCGACATCAATGGCAGCACACTCTCCATCGAGCACTCCTTCGTGACGTTTGCCACCAGCGAAACACCAGCAGTCACAGGGGATGTCGTGACGGCTGGGATGGTCGTCCGCAACAACGGCGTCCTCAATATCGGCGGCTCTGACGGCACCCAGCACCAGCCCCGCCTCCGCATCGAAGGGGGCATGCTCATCGATGGATCCACGCTCCAGGTGGCCCAGCGCGGGCATCTCACCGTGACCACCGGCAAGTTGGTGCTCAAGAACGCCACCGTGAACTTTCTCGACAGCGTCCCACTCGCGGCGATCACGGCGGACTTTGCAGAGTTTCAAGGAACGACCACGATCAATGCGAACAACCCCGATGCGTACACTGCTGCCGGGTTCGCGGCGGGCTTCGGCCTTGCCGACAGCTCAGCCGTGGTCAACATCGCCGGAACGGGCCCCACGTTTGCGGACGACCTCTTCGTGCTGAATGGTGGCACGGTGAATGTCGCCGCCGGGGCCTCGCTCGAGCTTCGTTCGACGACTGGATTGGGCGCTGCCGAACCCGTCGGCACTGTCAACGTCGCCTCCACCGGCCAACTGGCCATTGGTCCGAACTTCTTCCTCTACACCGACAAAATGAGTCTTCACAACGAAGGCGTGGTTTCGGTCATCGGTGACCTCCTGGGAGGAGGCACGCTTTCGGGGCCAGGCGAGGTTGTGGTGGATGGAACGAACGCGCTGTTGGGAGTAGCGTCGAACAGGTCCTCATTCACGATCGACGGCAATCTTTCGTTCTTGACCGGCAGCACGCTCTCGCTGACCGTTGACCCCTCGGCAGGAACGTCGCAGCACGTGAGTGTGAGCGACCTCTCCATCAGCACGCCGTTCAACATCCCGACCACGAACCTGTTGCTCACGCTCAAAAACGACACCGTGCTCGCCGACGGCACCACGTTTCTTCTCGTCGACTACGACACGCTGACACCCGGCGAGTACTTCGATGGATTCGCCGACGGATCGATCTTCACGCAGGGCCTCAACAGCTACCAGATTCGCTACTCCGACGCGGCCTACAACGCCCTGAACCCATCGGTCATCACCCTCACGGTCGTGCCCGAGCCCACCACCTGCATCACCCTTGCGGCTGGCCTCGCCTGCGGCGGCTGCGCAATGTTTCGCCGTCGCAAGCGGGCCTGACGCGCACCGGCCAACGTGATTCCGACGCGAGGGGAGGAGGACTCCGAAAGGGCCTGCGCACCCCGATGGTTTCATGGCGTCGCGGACTGTTGGCATGGTTGGAAAAATCACGTGGCTGGTGCCGCTTTTCGGCCGCCGTGCGCGAGCAAGGCCGCTGGCTTCCTCAATCCGCCCGAAAGACAGGACTGCTCATGAATCCGCTCTGCCGTATCTCGACCACCGCCCTTGTCGCGTTGATGCTCGCATCTCTTGTCGTACCGCATGCCCGCGCCGTAAGGATCGACATGGCGGCGGGCTAATTCGCGACGCTTGACGCCACCTCCGGCTCTACCAGTGCCGTACCCGTGCCGTCTTCTCCACGGCGTGAACGCCCCGGCGAGCGTGCAGTTTTCGGGCGTGCGCGCCCGATTCGTCCCTGCCCGTGCCCGATTCGTCACTTTGTGGGCCAATACGACTCGTTGGTCCGCCGGGGAACCCGTTACGATCCCGATGTCGAGCTGTTGGCGCAGTTTGTGATCCAGGTTGCGGGACATCTCGACAGCCTGAACGTAAGGGAATGAATCATGGCGTTCACGAGATCTGTTTTTGCATGCACCATCGGGCTGGCGCTGACGTTCTGCGGCACGGCCCAATCGGCAACCATCTTCGACAACCCGGCCAACCAGTTGGCGGATCCGGCGATTACCGCGAGCCAGACGCCCCACAGTGCCGCCTACGTCGCATCGAACGTATTTGACGGGATATTCGGAACGGGCAGCGGCGAGTACGCGACCACCAATGCGGTTTCTGGTGATGCATTCATCGATTTTGACTTCGGTGTGCCGCAAGCGATCGGTGGATTCGTTTTCTATCAGCGCCTCGGCGGCGCGGATGGGGTCACCAGCTTTCAACTCGTATTCGACGACAATAACGACTTTTCATCCCCCCTGGCGACGAAGTCTTTTGCTACCAGCGGGGTTCGTGACTTCACGCTTCTGAACGACACCGCTGGTAGCCGTCAGCAGTTCGAGTTTCCATCCGGTGTGAACGCCCGATACGTCCGCTGGGACGTCATTTCCGCCGTCGGTAACGGATATGACGGCGCCGCCGAAATGGAGTTTTGGACGGGCGTTGCTGTTCCCGAACCTGCCACCTTCGCCATGGCCCTCGCGGGAATAGCATGCGGCGGCTTCTCGGTGTGGCGGCGGCGGAAGCGGGCCTGACGCGCACCGGCCAACGTGATTCCGACGCGAGGGGAGGAGGACGCCATGACGTACCACTCTCCTGACCAGCCCGCCACACAGCACTTCTGTCTGCGAAGACGGGCAAGCCCCATCAGCCGACCCCCACCAACCACACGCACCGTGGCGAAGGGCCTCGAATGTGTCGCCCGCAGTGACAGCCACGGGTAACACGCTCGGCATGGCCTGAATCAGCGACCGTCGACCAACGCTCGCCGCCGATTCGTCCCACACTTTGGCGGAATCGTCCCTCGATGAGCCCGATTCGTTCCTGCCCGTGCCCGATTCGTCACTTTGTGGGCGAACGCGATTGCCGGTGGCACTTCCTACGGATATGCCATCGATCAGTTGGAGAGGCCAACGATCGGCACCGAACGCCAAGGCCGTCTCGAATCGTCAAGCTGTTTATGGTTCGGAGGAGGGTCAACCTGATGGCAATCACACGGTGGTGGACAAGCCTTGGGCATGCGTCGTTGATGGTTCTGGCGATTCTCGCCAACTCGGCATTATCAGCGACGATTGTTTCGCTCCAAACGGTCAACCCCGGCACGGAAACCGTCACGCTCGTTCCGAACGGCAGTTTTGAGTCGCCGAATTCGGCGACGGCGTTTCCGACCGGTTGGACCCGTCTGGGGGATGCTTTTTGCGCGACGCCCATCAATGGTTATGCCGCTGATGGATCATGGGCGGCCATAGCGAACATTGATGCCGGTGCCCCGAATGGGGGTTATGAACAAAACGTGACCGTCACCGCAGGCCAAACGTACGTCTTGAGCGGCTATCTGTGGAACTTCGGCGATGCGACCCACCACGCCCTCGTCAACCTCGATTTGGGCGACATTCCTGGCGAAGCACAGCTGAGCATCGCCTGGAACACCCTTCCCAACGTGGTCAATGGCGTGTTCGCCTATGAGTCGTTTGTTGCGCCGGCCGGTGGACAGGTCACAGTACGAGCGTTTTACGACGCCCCCGTTGGTGGGACCACTGGCTGGCCCGTTCAGCCAAACGTTGGCCAATGGGACAACATTGCCATTACTCCCATCGGCACGTTTGTCGCGCCCGTGCCCGAACCCGCCACCTTCGCCATGGCCGTCATAGGGGCAGCAGGCGGTGCCTGCTTGATCCTGCGTCGTCACAGGCAGCTCTGACACCTTCAGGCCGGCGGTGATTCCCACGCGATGCAGGATGCGCTGAGGGACGATCCAAGGGCGGCAGGTCTGAAGCCGCCCTCACTCGTTCGGCGTGCAGGCGATGGTGACCACGGGCTTTCCGAGATCCCCAGGGGGAACGAGAGTCGCTCCCCAGGCAGCCTGCGGCTGCGGGCCGATGGGGAATCGGTTGCTCGCCACGGTGAGCCGCTTGGTGGACGTGCAGAGGATGCAGGGAAATGGCACGTCTTCGAAGCAGTTGCCCTCGATCTGAATGCCGGTGTGGCACCCCGCGGGAGCGACCCGGCCGTCCCTCGCCATGGACGTGACCACGATTCCCGGAGCCCTCACGTGGCGGATGACGTTGTTCGTGATCGATACCTCGCTGGCTGAACCCGCTTCGAGCCACCAACGATCAGGGGATACGAGAATGCCGGCCTGCCAGCATCCCTCCAGCACGCAGTCGCTGATGATGCCGTGACTCGCCTTGATGATGATGCCCCTCGATCGCGTGAAGCCGAAGGTGCACTGTCGTATCTCGAAGCCCCGTCCCATGTGGCGAGTGGAAGCCACGAGTGAACCCCTGGGCAGGGTGGCGGTGCGGTCCAGGGTCACCTCGAAGCCGCTGACGAGGGCTTTGCCGGAGTTTGTTCGTAAGTCGTGGTCCATCCGTTGCTGGCGAAGCCAATGCCGTTCCTCGGATGTGATAGGCACATCTGCGCGGAGCTTCTCCACCCGCGCATCCGGCAGACGATCGCCGTCAGAGGTGACCAGCTCGACCACATCACCCACCGCGAGATTCATCGCCCTCTTCGCGAGCACCCTCAGGGTCGCTCCCGAAGATTTCATGACGAGATGGTAATCGCCGCAGATGTTGATGCCGTCGTCACCCATCGATCGGCCCACGCAGGCGAGATACCGCGGGCCAATGGTCGCCGATGTGCTGTGGAACGCGTCGGCATTCCCCGATCGGAGCCGAGGGTCGCGAGGCTCGAACTCGGTCTCCGGCGTTCGGCGGTCGTACCGGCATCGGCGATACGTCGTGGCCGCGCAGTTCGTCTCGAAAAAACCAAAGCAGTTCGAGGAATAGAGATCGATGTCTTCAAGAACGACGTTTTCCGATTCGGCGCATACGACGGCGTGGGGCAGCACGCCGCCCGGGGCATGCTCCGCCGCGATCGCGACGAGGTCTCCGATCGTCTCGTGGTGATCGCTGCGATGCGAAGACTTCGTGACGCGAAAACGGTCGTCATCGACCACCTCCAGCCGTGTCATCACCGGTGAGAGGCAGCGCAGCCGACGGGTTTCGGGGTCAAACACCTCATATTTCAAAAGCCGTGCAGTCGCGGCACGGGGATAGCCGTCGAGGATCGCGATCTCGTGGGTGAGGCTGTCTGGAGAAATGCGAGTGATGCGGCCCTGGGTGAACGGAAGCGGATCGTAGTCGATCACGAGGCCTCGGAGCGTCAGATCCTTGCATTTGGCGATGGTGATGGCCCGTGTGGTCTCCGAGCAAATCATTTCGACGCCGGTGCAGTCGATCACGACATGCTCCAGCCCGCGCAGCACCAGGTGCTGCGCGTTGTGCGGATGCACGCGGTATCGCCCCGGTGGAACGCGAACCTCCTGGCTGCCGCTGGCGAGGGCATCGTCGAGAAAGCCCTGCAGATCGAACACGTCGGCAGCACCGATGGCAAACGCATCCGCGGCAGCGTCATGGCGATGGCACACCGCAGGCAGCAGGACCGCCACCACCAGCGCCCACGGCGGCGCGGCACTTCGTGATCGGCTGCGGCAGCCACTCGTCATCCGCATGAGGATTCGCCTACCGAAGCGTTGGAGTCGTCCATGTCGGCCAACCCGTGGCACGACGGCAGGCCTCGGGCGGTGACTCCTTCCGCTGGGTTACGCAACACGGCCGCGCGATGTCCTTTGCCTCGCCACTCGGAGGCAGACGAGCCACGCGACCGGGGCGACCATCAGGGCGAGCGTCGACGGTTCCGGCACGGCGGCCAGGCCTCCGGCGGTGCCGGCGGGTGGGTTGTAAGGGCCGACGTCGAAGAGCCCTGTGCCGAGGTAGAGGGCGACGTCCGTGATGTCGACGAGACCGTCATACGTGTAGTCGCCCTCGGCCCACGTCGACGGTTCGCCGGTGTCATATTTGCCGGCGGCGAGGTAGGTGCCGATGTCGAGCAGATCGATCGTCCAGTCGAGATTGGTGTCGCCCGGGGCGGCGTAGGCGAAGGTGAGCGTGCCGTCCCCGTTGTCGAGCCAGCCCACGGCTCGGGAGGTGCCGAGGGCGGCGTCGGCTGCGGCCACACTCGAGGTGATGCCGGTGGTGCCGTTCCACGAACCGTCGCCCAGGCCGCTCACGATCGCCGTGACGAGATCGGTCGACGAGAGACCGCTTGCCACGGTCACGAGGCCGTTGCCCACATCCACGAGGCCGCCCGCGTTGGGATCGAGCCCGCCGATGACGGTCGTCTGATACGGCGCGAGCGTCATCGTGCCGCCCGCGACAGGAATCACCCGGCTGAACTGCAGGGCCTGGAGATTGGCCACCTGGAGCGCGCCTCCCTGCACGGTGGTGCTGCCCGAAAGGGTGTTGGCCTGATCGACCACCAGCGTGCCGTTTCCGGTCTTGAGCACGGGAATCGAGCCCGAAAGCACCGGGAACCCAGCTCCCGTCTGCGTCTGGGTGCCACTGGCCACGGTGATCGTGATCACGGCGGGTGGGCCGCCGGCAGCCGTGAAAACGAGATTGAGGTCGTTGCCGCTCTGGGCGATCGAAAACGTGCCCCCGGCCAGGCCGTTGGCAAATCCGCCCGTCCCGTTGGTGGCAGTGGTGGTGATCACGAACTTGTCGGCCGAGAAGCCCGTGATCCCTCCCGAAGCCCGCACGATCGTCCAGGCGGCGTCGGTGTTCGGGTCAAAGTTGGCAGCCGATCCGCTCACGATCGGTGACACGCCCGACAGCGTCCAGAGATCGATGGCAAATGGGTCGGCGGAGGTCGCGTCGATCGACACTGCGCCATTCACCGCCAGGAGATCCCACGCATCACTGGCGCCCGCCGTGCCGGTGGCCGAAAGCATCTGCCAGGCATACCTTCCGCCGGCCGGCATGGAGAGCGATGAGGAGAGCGTAAGACTTCCAACGCCCCATCCCGGCTGGAGCGTCGCCGCGGCCGCCAGCGAGACGGCCCCGCCGATCGTGCCCGAACCGCCCAGGGTCGTTCCGGCGGCGACCATCACCGGGCCGGTGGCAGCCGACTGATCGCCATTCACGTAGAGCGAGCCGGTCTGCACGCTCGTCGTGCCGGTGTAGGTGTTGGCCCCGGCGAGGATCAGCCTTCCCGACGCGCCGGTGCCGGTCTTCACAAGCCCCCCTGCCCCAACGAACGCGCCCGAGAGCGTCACATCGGCCACGGCACTCACGCCGGATGGCGACGTATCGACGGCAAGGTCGCCCGTGAGCGTTCCACCGGAAGATATGGTGAGGCTTGCCGTGACCTGGTCGTCCCTGTTGAGAACGATTGAACCAGACGACGGGAAGATGACGTTGCTGAATGTCACCGCACCGGCTCGCGCTGAAATACCGCCTCCGCTGTCGACGGTGATCGCATTGCCAACCGTCCCAGTGGCTGATCCGGTGCTCGTCAGTCGCACGAGGTTGCGAACGCGCACGTTGCCGGTGCCGAGCGCATCCGTGCTGTTGAAAAAGAGACGGGTGTTGACGCCGGTGATGTCCCAGTCGACGTCCGTCGGGATGCCGGTGTTGTTCGTGAGGGTCAGTCCCGCATTGCCGCTCGTCGTGACGGTTTGGCCTGCACCGCTGAAGCGGCCGAGATAGCTCATGGCGCCCCCGTTGAGGTTGAGCTTCCCGCCCCCGGTGCCGATGGTGACGCCGCGGTTGCGATCGAGCGCCAGGCCGCTGGTCGTCTTGAGCGTCGCCCCGTTTGAAATCGTCAGTTGATCGGCGGTGAAAGAACCGGGCGGTTGTCCGAGTTGCCCCGCGGTGCTGATCTGGAGCGTGCCGTCGATGATCGAGAACTTGCTCGGCATCGAGTTGGTTGCCGCGGTGTGCGACAAAACGAGCGTTCCGACGCCGTTCTTGACGATGGTCGGGGCGTTGATGGTGCTCGAGATGATGCGCGAGGCGATGGTTGCCGTGGCATTGGTGCCGAGATTGCCCACCGTGATCGTGGCGTTGTTGGTCAGATTGTTCAGGGTCATCGTGTTGGTGCCGCTGAGGATCCAACTGGCCGCGGTCGACGGGTCGGCATCACCAAAGACCAGCGTTCCCAGCGCACGGTTCGCGGTGCCGATGTCGACGGTGAGGTCGGACGTGATGTCGCCGGCGAAGGTGGCCGTCTCGCCGCTTCCATTGGCGACCGTGTTTCCCACCCAGTTTGACGCCGTGCTCCAGGTGCCGCTGGAGGTGGCAGCCCAGGTGCCGCTGGCAGCCAACGACTGCCTGCCGAAGCCCAGCAGCAAGGAGGTGATCACGACGCCCACGGCCGTGGCCAGCCGAGGCCCCAAACGCCCACCAGGCATCCGATGAAAGTGACTCAACGTGTTCATGCATCAGCCTCGAGGAGAAGTTTTCGTCGAGAACCCCCGTGCGACCTGTCCAGCGGAGAGGCCTTGCGCCCCCCTTCCCAGGGGTCATTGTGACACCCGGGAACCCAAACGGACGGCTTCATCGGTATACCTTAGTTTCCCCCGTCGCGCATGGTGTGCCAGGGATTTTCGAGGGAGGCTGTTCGTATGTGTGGCTTGAAGTCGGCGTGTGTGATGCTGGCCGTTCCGGCCGTTTGGTTCGGGATCATGACCGCCACGGGTGTCGGGGCCGAGGGCACCGCGGCCGGCGTGGTGCCCGAAACTCCGAACGCGACACCATTTGGAGACGACTTCCGTCAGCTCGATCACTGGGCGACGGGCGCGTGGTGGCGCGGTGATCAGGCCGCCTTCGGCACGGCTCAATCTCCGAATGGCAAGCGACCGCCGGGCGGACGGCCATTTCGGCTGAATGTTCCGAGAAGCGACGTCATTGCCTTCGCGGTCTATACCGTGAGCCTTGACCCGGGAGCAACCACGGGAGTGCTCAAACTCACGGCGCAGCTCTTTCCGCTTCTGGCGGGCGAGCCCATGGAGGCGCGACTCGAGGTGGATCGCGGTGCGGGCTGGACGGAGATTGGCCGGGCGCCGGTGCTCTACCCAGGCTGGGACGCACACTTCCGGATCGAGGCGTGGGATGCATCGCACGATGTGGCCTACCGTGTTCGTCATGGCGAGAAGGCCGAGTTCACGGGCGTCATCCGTCGTGATCCGCACGCGAAAGAGCGGGTGAGTGTCGCCGTCTTGTCGTGCAACTCGTCGAACACGACGGGGCCTCGCGACGAAATGGTCGCGAACCTCAAGGCGATGGATCCCGATCTTCTGTTCTTCGCCGGCGACCAGACCTATCGCCACACGCAGCATACGGTCGGGTGGATCGAGTTCGGGCTTCAGTTTCGCGACGTGCTCCGCGATCGGCCCACCATCACGATTCCCGACGACCACGATGTCGGACACCCGAATCTCTGGGGCGCGAATGGGAAGCGAGCTCTCGACAAGGAAGGAGCCGATGGAGGCTACTACTACCCCGCGGCCTATGTGAACATGGTTCAGCGGCAGCAAACCTGGCACCTGCCCGACCCGGTGGATCCTGCGCCGGTCGAGCAGGGTATCTCGGTCTACTTCACGCGACTCGTGCTGGGAGGCCTCGACTTTGCGATCCTCGAGGATCGCAAGTTCAAGACGGGACCCAAGGGCACGATCCCGCAACTCGGCCCTCGCCCGGATCACATCACCGATCCTGCATACGACCGGGAAGCGATCGACCTTCCGGGCCTCGAGCTGCTCGGCAGCCGACAACTCGCCTGGCTGGATCGCTGGTCTCGAGACACCGTGGGCGTGCGGGCCAAGGTTGTGCTCTCGCAGACCGCGTTTTGTGGAGCGGTTCATATGCACGGGGGCATCGACGATCGACTGCTCGCGGATCTCGACTGCAATGGCTGGCCGCAGTCGGGCAGGAACGCCGCGCTTCGGCTCATCAGGCAGGCGTCGGCGATCCACCTCTGCGGCGACCAACACCTCGCCGTCGTCGTCCAGCACGGCATCGATGAGTATCGGGATGGCCCATGGGCGTTCACGGCCCCCGCGATCGTGAACACCATCTACGGCCGCTGGTGGCACCCGGCCGATGAACAGCCGGGCGCCCGTCCGATCGAAGGCTCGCCGCTGCCGTGGACCGGCGACTATCAAGACGGCCTTGGCAATCGACTCACGATGGTCGCCTATGCCAATCCCGAAGATGTCTCCGACGAGCGCACGCGAGGCGATGGTTTTGGCACGGCCGTCTGGGACTTTCCGGCAAAGACGATCGAGTTTCACTGCGTTCCACGATTTGCCACCTCCGACCACGGGACGCTCGAGGAGTATCCCGGGTGGCCGGTCACGATTCCGTTGGCAAAGCCCTAGCTGACGCAGGCAGACGCTGAACAACGGCCTCTCGCACCTCCAGCTGCGGACCGTGGCGTGGACTCACTCGTTTCGAGGATCAGGTGCCTCTCCGGGATGGTCCATGTGGGGCTCCTCCACCGTCACCCGATCGGAATCGGTGATCTCGAAGAGTTGTGCGAGGCGACCCGCGGGTGCGGGATAGTCCGTCGTGCGTTCGAGATGATTGCCAACGAAGGTCAAGCCGTCGACGGAGAAGATGGAGAGCAGCGGAAGCGGGCTGAAGACCCGGAAGCGATTGTTCTCGATCCGGATGTTTCTTTTGTAGCGGCTGGTCTTTCGAAACTCCTCGGCGATGCCCGAGCCGGGTTCCGGGCTTGATGAAGTCGATCCCCGCCTGCTGCGGATGAACCATCGTGATCTCAAACTGATCGGGAGCGAGGATTCTGGTGATCTTCGCAGAGAGGCCGTGGATGTTTGTCGCGTCGTCCTTCTGCTGTTCGAACAGGCAGTTCACGATCTCGATCGTGCCTGTGCAGTTCACGAAATGGGTTGCATCGGCGGTCGTGCTGACGATCCGTCGGCCCCCGGGAGGCGGCGAGACCATGATCGATCGGAGCGAGAGGTTTCGGCTCCGCTGGGCAATCACCCCCATGCCGCCACAATGGTGAATCGTCAGGTCAGACAGGCCGTTTCGCGTCGCGTGGGATCAAACTCCAGAAGACTCCCGTAGGGGTACAGCAACTCACCGCCGCCGGCCGAGGCTGACGCCCCGGCCGGCTTCTGGCCGTTCGTGAAAACGAGCACGCCATTGCGAACGTCCCAGGGAAACTCTCCCGAAAACTCGACATCGACCGAATCCTTGGAGGCATCGATCACCTGCCCCTCCGAGTGGAACGGCCGATCAAAGTCGACCGAAAACCCTCTCGCCGTCACGCGGTGCGAGTCCTTGATCAGAAACGGATCAGAAACGGCACCATGGGGCCATGAAAGACGAAGGTCGCGCCGCCGCCGTCGATCTCCAGATCGGTCATGTCATCCAGGAGAAAGGCGATCCGCTTGAGCCCTTCGTCGTTGTTGCTGACGAAGAGATAGCGCTCGGCGGCGGAGTCGGGCCAGAAGTCGTATCGCCCCGGGCCAAAGGTCAGCGTCACCGACCCGCGGTCCCGGAGTGACTCGGTGCCGTCCGTGATGTCCGCAAATCGCGCACCATATTCAACGAAGAACGGCGCCTTGCATTTCTGGGTCCAGTAGTTGGAGTGGCCCCAGTTCAGGCCGTAGTTGCCCTTGCGTTCACCACCAGGTCCTTCGGAGCTGTCCATGGTTCTCGTGGTGTCGCTGGCGCACTGAAAGGCAGGGATCGCTTGGCCGATGACGTCAACCTGCGACTGCCAGTTTTGGTTGAAGTCGTAGAGGTCGGCCTGGCTTCGCTCCTCGAGATACGGAAGCAGAAAAGCCACGGTCGGCGACTCGCGTACAGGCGTGGGGGCCACGCCCGTCTTTGGATCGCGACCCACGGATCCCGGGGGAAGCCGGTTTTTGGCCGTGTGGTAGGTGTGCAGGGAAAGGCCGAGTTGTTTGAGGTTGTTGCTGCACGAACTGCGACGGGCGGCCTCGCGCGCGCTCTGAACGGCCGGGAGGAGAAGGCCGATGAGGGTGGCGATGATCGCGATCACCACGAGCAGTTCGACGAGTGTGAAACCATGACGAAACGACCGCTCTCCGCGACGCCGCGCGGAGCGTCTGGTACCGCGGTGCATCAACCCCACCCAATGCATGTGAAGAAGACAGCAGGCGGATTCCGCAGCAATACCCCATCTCTGGGTGGGAGCCGATCCCGCAGTGCTCGAGTCCGACAGAGTCTATCTCCCGCGCGCGGCGTGGCATGCCAGCCCGCCATCGGCATCCGAACTCAATCATGCGTTCCTTACGAATCGCTCATGCACCGCACCGCCGGGAAACACCACGAATGAGGGATGGCTGCCAATGGCGTGAGTGCGATAAACGCCACGAAAAATCACAATTCAAATAATTTGAGTCGGTTGTGGCACGTTTTTGGGCACAGAGGGAAATATTCATGAGTGGGGAATCTTGTGCCGAAGGGCCACTCCTCACCGATGGACGTGGACTGATGGGTGATTCGACGAAGGGGGGCTGACAATGCACGGTAGGACAATGCAACTCCGAGCGAACCAGCGGGTTTTCGTTCGATGCGTGTGTGCGGCGGTCCTCCTCTTGGTGTGTGCCCTGTCGGGCCGGTCGGCCTTGGCGGTGAGCGGCAGTTGGAACGTCGATGCCGATGGAAACTGGAGTAGCACCTCCAACTGGCTGGGAAACGTGATGGCCTCTGGCTCGAGCTTCACGGCAACCTTTTCCAATGACATCACCGCCAACCGAACGGTCACCCTCGACGGTGGCCGCACGCTTTCGGCGATCGTGTTTGGCGATGCCAATCCCTCCTCAGCAGCAAGTTGGATTCTCACGGGTTCAAGCGTCACTCTGCAGGGGCCAACGACGGGAAATGCCACGATCACCGTCGGTAATCTCGGTACCAACGCAACGGCAACCCTGTCGGGAACGCTTGTGGTCACGAACAACGGCGCTGTTTTCGTCAAAGATGGCCCGGGAACCCTGATTCTCGGCGGCGGGCCTGCGGGCACCAACACGATAGCCGGCAAGACGTCCGTTCTCGCCGGCACACTGCAGATCAGTGCGAATGGCCAGTTGGGAGCAACCCCCGGTACGTTCACGGCCGACCAACTCACGCTGAACGGTGGCACGCTGCGAACATCTGCTTCGGTCACCATGGGCACCAATCGCGGCATCACCATTGGCTCGAGCGGCGGCACGCTCAACCTCAACGGCGGGGCGATGTCCTACGCCGGCCGGTTTACCGGGCTGGGCAACACGGTGACCACCGCTGGAGCTTCCGGCTTGACGTTGACCAACTCCACCGGCACGGCATCGGACGTCAACTGGGATGTCACCGGCCCCGCCACTCGTCTGTTCTTCACGAACCAAGATGCACTTGGCTCCGGCACGGTGACGATCCGCAACAGCGTGCGGCTCACCTACACGGGTGGTTCGGCATTGACGGTGGGCAATCGGATCAATGTCGACAGTGGCGGCGGGGTGACGGCCCGTGGAAATCCCCTGGTGCTCAGCAACGTCGTCTTGCCATCGTCGGGTTCGATCCTGATGAATACGGACGACTCGGCTCAAAGCTCGAAGAGCCTCACGATCACGTCGGGCGGAGTTCTGACCGGAGGCCTGACGGTCGACACCAAGCAGACTGGAACGAACGCGATCGGCGACCTGTTTCTGGACGGTGTCTTTTCCGGTACCGGCGGTTTCGTGAAGAGCGGCACCGGCAACTCCGGACGATTGATCCTTCGGGGGACCAACACCTACACGGGCAACACCACGATCAGCACGGGCACCCTGCGGCTGGGCAACTCCGGCACGAGCGTGGGCTCGATCGGGTCGAGCGCCGCGATCAGCATCGCCACCGGGGCGACGTTCGACGTGTCG
>Ga0208784_1000746_pt1 | contig 14857 bp, 15 predicted proteins | sample DEB19_08_DNA_FD_184531 | JGI IMG/M metagenome (GOLD analysis project Ga0208784, IMG submission 184531) | Aqueous microbial communities from the Delaware River and Bay under freshwater to marine salinity gradient to study organic matter... | ecosystem: Environmental > Aquatic > Marine > Coastal ... | reverse complement strand
TTTCCATGTCATGCACCCATTGCCGCCGTTGGAGAATATGCCCAGGCAACTCATGATGAAGCGAAATCACGTTCCGGCTCATAGTCCCTCCCCTTGTTCAATAATGGCCCGGCCTTCGGTCCAGCCTGTGCTGTACCCATCCCATTCATGCTCTGTGTTGAAATGCTCGCGGGTGAGCGGCTTCCCGATACAGGCTTGCACCAGGCCCGCACGTTCAGCTTGCATCGCCTCAATCTGCTTTTGGCACAACTGGATTCGTCGCGTGAGCGTCATGCGTCCCTCCTATCGCGTCCGCTGCTTGATGGTAATGCCAGCTTCGGCTTCCATCGTCGGCACATAGGCCGCGAGCGACCGTTCCACCTGTCGGCTAATCGTCAGCCGAGGGGCGCGGTCCCGCACGCGCTCCATGCGCTTCTTGAGCGCCGGGTCGATATAGCCATCGACCGGAACGCTGTACCGTGGATTTCTTGCCATCATGATTCCTCCCTAGTGGTAAATACCGCACCGTTGCAGTGCCTTATGTATACCGTAAGGATATTGGCCTGTCAAGAGGATTCTGATACTTATTTTTCCGCCCCATTGACAGAGCGGGAAATAGATGCTGTACTATTACCGTACAGCGGTTTCATCGTCACAGTAGAAATAGGAGGGCAACATGTCTATCGCATTCTCAGAATTGAATCATCGGTATTTGTATGGATTTCTTCGCACGAAGGCCACCCATACCAACTATGTCCGCCTCTATAGCCAATTCTTTGCAGACTGGACGGATCATCCCACGCGCCCGCAGATTAAACAGTGGCATGACCAGCACGCCGAACATCCCGCCCACGCCAACAAAGCCTTGGGCTATCTCAGGGCCATGTATAATTGGGCCATGAATGAGGGCTTGTGGGAACTGGCAAATCCCGCCGTCGGTATTAAGCGCCACCAGACCTTCAGCCGCGAACGGGTTATGGACTTGCGAGAAGTCAAACTCATTCTCGGCACCCTCGATTTCCTAAACGAGAAATACCACGCCTGGTTTCTCTGCCGTCTGTTGGTCCCCTGCCGCGTCACCGAATTGTGCGCCATGCGCCGTGATGCCGTGGACCCTTACGGGAAATGGACGAAAACGAAAACAAAGAACGGACGCCCGCATGTCATCCATGTTCCCATGCAAGCCCTGGCCCTCTTGCAAGCGTTACCCATCGAGGGAGACTATTTCTTCATGGGACATTACGGCCAGCCATTAAGCCCCTGCGCTGTGCGGAAAATATGGAGCCGCTATCGCACCGACTTGAAGCTGTCCGATTTATGGTTGCTGGACTTTCGCCGCACCATCGCCACCTATCTCTATCGCGTGCTGAAGGTGGACGATTTAACCGCCAAGGCCGTGCTCAACCATTACGATAGCCGCCCGGTCGCCGTCTATACGCGGCTGGACTATGACTATCTCGCCACCATCATCCAGGGCTATGCCGATTGGATCATGGCCCACAAACAAGGGGGACAATATGAAACGATCAAAACTCTTGCTCATGCTGCCGTTGATCCTCTCAGCCTGCGCCCCGCTGAGTTACCACGAATCGGGCTGGGGTGACGCCGGGGAAATCGCAGGCCGTACCCTGCTCTGCCCAATCACGCTCTGTCTGAGCGAGTTCGTCTTTTATGGGGAGTATAAGAACGAGCAACGGCGGGAAGCCTATGCCAACTGGTATCAGCAACTATCGCCAGCGGAACGGGATCGAGAGGATAGACGGCGAGCCGACGCCATGAATGCGCTCGGCATGGCGTTGATGGGCGGAGGTCCACGATTCCAGACCTATCAGCCGGTGCCATTGCCCATTCAGCCGGTGCCGATGCCCTATCAAGCCCCGCGCACCTGTACCGCCGTCATCAATGGAGACTATATTTACACCCAATGCCCGTAGGAATTATTATGCGTTAAAAGGGAGGGCTTTATGAACGCATAGGAACTCCTCGGTTAATGAACGACTTCGTATTTAGTAACATGGTTCCACTACGCCCCATTGTCGCTGCGGCTGAGTTCGTACCATGTCCCGCCCATATATCTAAGGGTGATGGTGTCCTGTGTGTTGTTTAACGTGAAGTCTCCGGCTAATTGCAGGTTGCCCGTGCTGTCCTTGAACACCACATCCCGCGCACCGCTGGATGCCCGGAAGGTTACGACTCCACCATCAGTCCCCCCGTTGATGGTATTGAGGTCGTCAGTGGCAGCATCCGCCTCTGTGTCAATCGTATGCCATTCCAGATACGCCGTGACCACTCCAGCCGCAATGGTCAATTCACGGATGATCGTGGTAGACCAGACGTTTTCCACGACGCGCAATCCATTGTTCGTGCCACTGGTTGAGAACGGCGTGGTCGAATCGACCGTATTGCCGGTGACCAGCAACCGCCCGCCCACAGCCCGCACGTCAATCCCCGTTGTGCCGCCGTTGGCAATCGTGTTGCCGGAAATCGACCCGCCCGCCGACGCGCCGACAAAGATCGACCGTGCCGCCGGTGGTGGTACGACTGCCTTGAAGAAGGGGCGCTCATCGGATCGGAGTGGAGCGGGTGGCAATGTGAACCGACGTGCGACCGCTTCCGGGCGGCGTTCCGGCGGTACGTCAAAGAACGCAACATCCGGTCCCGCGTCCCCGAAGACCGGAGCATCGGGCGGCTGTTGAAGCAGTGCGCCCCGAGCGTGACGAAGCGACGGGCCGCCAAGACCGAGGAGGGGCAGCCGTATCTGTATGTGCTGCCCCCGCTCGATCAGGCGCGAAGTGAGTGGGACCGATTCATCGGGCATCCGGTGGCGTGGCCGGCAGATTAGTGTATCACCTCCAACTCCACCACACCGATCCGGTTCAGGTCGGCTACGTTCGTGACTTGATGATTAGATTTCATCGTCAACGATCCGCCCATTCGCACTCACAACTGCACACGAGGGCGCATGTTATCCCCACAGAACAACCCTCGTTTTACGGATGGATAACTGATTCCCCGCAGATGTTTCGCCCCACACCTGAAACTCCATGGTGTCGCTATCAAAGACGACGGGGTTAATCGTTGCCACGCCCGACGTTGCCCCGCCAATAGTGGCCCCCTGCGTGGCGTACCACACCGTTGCAATCGTGCCGTCCGAAGAGGTCTGCACAATGAGGCGAATATGAGCATTGGTCGCAGCGGCAATCTGAAAATTGCCCAGTTCGTAGCGCGTCCCGCCGCCACTCACAAACGAAGGTCTAACTTGGGCCGTGCCCCCAGCCGCGTTTGTGGCGAAGATTTCGATTTCTACATGTTGATCGGTGTCCGTGAGATAACTCGCAGGGATGACGCCATTAGTATCAAAGATCACCGCCGCCACCGCGCCTGTAGTTGAGTTCCCGCCGTGCGAGACGCTGATTTCTCTCCCGCCTAGCGAGCGGTAATTCATCAGGTCATCCGTCCCAAATCCGCGAATGAGCCAGACACGATCATTTGCGTCCGCGCCAGCCCCTAGCGTATCGGTGTCCGACGGGTGTGTGGCAATATGCCCGCCTCTCGCATTGTAAACGATATTGTTGCGCTTAAACGTACAGCTTCGCGTGTCAATCGACGTCCCCGACTTATAGGAAAACAGAGCTGCGCCATACGTAGCGGCAGCGGCATTTTGCCCATTATCCAAAAACTCGGTATAGTCCAGCACCGTTGAAGAATTATGCTTCGCGTGAATGCCGTACTCTTCGGCGTTACGGATGGTGGTATAGGTACTCACCGTGGCCGTCAGAGACAACCGCCCGCCTGTATTACTAAACGAAAACCTGGCTCCATCGAAGATCCCGCCCGTGACAACCGCCCGACCCATTGGCTGAATCGAGATATTGTTGTAGCCGTTGCCAATGCCAGAACAGCCATACATATAGACGTTGGCGAAATGCTCAATCACGACCGCGCTAACCACTTGAGCCGTTGCGCTCAATCCGGTGTCATACCAATCGCGGAACAGGATATATTCAAAGTAGACGTTATTGTAGGCCCCCACCGTCACCCCGTTGGAGGAGGTGGACATACCTGTTCCGTCAATAATCGCGCCTCCCGCTGGCCAGGACGAAGGATCGCCGCGCACGCCAGGGTCAGCCGGCCCCTTAAATTCCAAGTAATTATCGTTGATTGCTAAACCGTTCGGGATGGTAAGAACTTCTCCGTATGATCCTGCTGCCAGATAAATCTGCACCCTTCCCACGATCGGTCCCCATTGATGCAACTTGTTGATGACCCCTTGAATTGTCAGCCGTGGCTGACTGCTTGTTAGGCCGTCGTTCGTGTCAAGCCCCGTTGGGTCAACGTATAGCTTCCGAGTCGTTGTGCGATCTGGTGTCACGGCCCATGAAATGCCGCCTCTACTGATGACCCCAGGCCCGTGGTGCCTGACATCATGGAGATTCGGGATCGTCGCCGTCGTGAGGTAGGACCCTGGAGGCCAGATCACCGCGCTTTCAGCGGCGTAGGCGGCGGCCACGGCGGCGGCGACGGCGGTGGTATCGTCCGTCACCCCATCGCCCACCGCGCCGTAGTCCAGTACGTTGACAAAGCTGGTATCGTAGAGGCCCGCGCTCCAATTATCCCAGGTATAATAGGTTGTGCCGCCTGAATCCTTCACCACGATCTTATAAAGCCCGTCAAAGAACCCCGACGCGATCCCGTTGGCGTCCCCCACAAGCGGCTGGGCGATGGTTTGCGCTTTATCCCTCGTCGTCCAGCCATCTTTCAGCGTGGCGCTGCCCACGATATAGTGGTAGATCCTCGGCGCGGTAATCAGATCGCCGTTGTTATCGTGAAATGGCCCAAAGGAATGAAACTGTGCGGTTGCTCCCATAATTGGTTCCTTATGCGTAAATCATGATTTGTTTCACGCCCGCTGCTCCGGCAGCGCCCGCATAGCCGATGCCGCTGCCAGATCCACCAGCTCCGCCGCTTAACGTGATCGTGGCTCCGCTATCGGTAAAGGAGCGTGTGACGACATACAGGTTTCCTGCTCCACCCCCACCGCCGCCGCCATCACCGTTAACGGCCCCGTTGCCACCAGCAGACCCCGATGTATTGAATGTAGCAGTCGCGGCCAGCACAACAGTTGGAGCGATCAAAGCAATCGAAGCCCCGCCTCGCCCGCCAGAACCACCAGACCCACCGTTTATGCCGCTTCCGCCAGTCGCGCCTCCAAGATCAACATAGGGGGATAAAAGGAACTTGTTTGAACTCCCTGTAATTTGCGTCCCCGCAGTCCCCGCAGCCCCAACGCCCCCAGCTCCACCAGCCTGTATGGTGAGTCCATGCAGAATAGCTCCTCCTCCAGCGAAGCCATTAGCAGGGGAACTGTTCCCCCCGCCGCCGCCGCCGGGTTGAGAGGTCCCGTTCGATCCAACAGAATCAGCCCCCGTCGAAGGCCCAGCCAGTAACCCCCCGCCAACCCCCGTAATCGTCCCGTTGATGGTGAGAGTGCCCGTACACGCAATGACGAGATGACCGCTTCCCGCAGGGATGGTCAAGGTATGGGCGCTGTTCAAGGTGAAATCACCTGTGTAGAAATGGATGCCGCTTAAATTGCCGGTCGCGGAGGAAAAGGTTTCTTGCGTTCTCGTTGAACCGGAGCCGATGGATGACGGCGCGGCATAGATCAGCCCTTGAATGAAATTCCAGTCCCAGTTCGGGAGCGTATAAGTCCGGTCTGCGCTGTTCGCATGCGTGAAGATGCCCTTGTAAGCGCCGGTTGCCGCCCAGCGCCAGCATTCCGTTAAGGCCGCGCCCGCCACCCGCAACAGCACGCGGAAGTAGCTATCTTCGGTGCCTGATCCCACATCGCTAAACGTCCCGCCGATCTGCACCACATCCGACGGCGCTTCGTCGGCGCTCTCCGCTTGCAGGAGAATGTCGGTGCCCATCCCCGCCGCTGGTGTGCCGCTGGTGGTCGAGCGTACCGTCAAAGGCACATCGCTGGTATTGGTGCGGCTGTCCTGCGTGGCAATCAGGAGGCCGTCCGCCTGATAGTGCGAGGCCACCCGCCAAACCCCGCTCCCTTCGTTCAGGAGCAACACCACATCACCGGCCCGCACCGCCAGATTGATTGAAGCAGGCGTCAGGAGATTCGCGGAATAGTTCAGCGTCAGGTTGCCGTCGAAGACCACCCAGGCCCACGGATTCGTGCCGGTAATGGTGCTGATGTTGGTGGACCCGCTAATATGCGTCCAGATTTCAGGCCCCAGGGCAATAGTGGAGGCCGACGCTACCGCCACCCCTTCGCCCCAGGTAATCTCTGATTGCGGGTCGAGGATTTGAAAATTGTCCAGCGTATAGAGCACATCGGATGCAGGCCCCACGCTATCCGGCCCGCAGATGATCAGCTTATAGATGCCGTCCCCGAAGAAGTTAAAAACGCCGTTCGCATCGCTCACAAACGGTTGATCGAGCGGGGTCGCCTTGGCCCGATCTTCGTAAATATCCTTCAGCGTGGAGGTGCCCGCCGCATAGTGGTAGAGCTTGGCGGAGGCTTGCAGCGTGCCCCCGCTGAAGAAGGGGCCGAGTTGGTAAAATTGCGCGTAGGTGCTCACGGCTGGTTCTCCATCGCAGGCTTTTGAGTCATTTCACCGATGACGGGTTCATTTGCGTTATCCGCGATTTCCTTGATGGTCTTGGCTGAATCCTTAATGACATGCGATAAGAGTTGCCCTGTCACCTTCCAGGCTTGCTGCCCCTTTTCACCCATCTGCAAACCGTCCCGCAGGATCTTCAGCCCTTCCTTGCTGTTGAGGATTTCCCCTACCTCTTTCATCGAGAGGACATAGACGCCCGCTTGTTGAATGTTTGCCGCCGCGTTCGCCAAGGCCGTCCCGAATTCCCCCTTGACAGCATGCTTGGCAAAATCGGCGGGGATATTGATGAGCATGGATTGCTCAAACCAGTTCACGAGCGAACGTCCGGTTTGGCTGGGATTGCCAGCCGATCCCGCCGACTGGCTCATATTCATGCGCTTGGCAACATCCAGTGTCTTATTGAGTTCGCTGAGGTAGTCAGCGGGAAAGACCGCCTTCATGGTGTTCTCACCGACGCCGTTCTTTCCGTAGATCGCGTTGTAGAGCCTGCGTCCTGTCAGGAATCCGTCCGTCGAAGAATCCTTAATGAGCTTGTCGATTGCCGCCCGCCGGTAGGCATCCAGCGCCGTTTTCGCGTGCTCGTCACCGGCCAGCGAGAGCGCATCGACCAGCCGCTTGTTTTCTGTAATCGCATCCTTCTTAAAGAGGATATTCGCCGCATCTTCAGGGTAGGCCGTCGCAATACGCTTGATCGTGGCATCGTTCAGAAGATCGTGGCCCTTCTTCGAGAACTCCTGCGCTTGACGCCAGAGGTCATAGACATCTGAACCCGCCGTCTTCGCCGTCTGCTCCATGGACCCGCGCAACTTCTCGGCGGCGGTATTCGCTAACCCCTGCTCACGATCCTTAAGCAATTCTTTGGAGCGCCCCACTTCCAGCAGCATCGAGCGCATGTCTTGCGCGTCCATCCAATCCAACTGCTTCGGCACCATTTTGGTTTTCGTCGGGATACCAGACCCCTTCGGAGCCGTCTGTGTGACGACCTCCTCTTGCAGCATCCCTTCCATTTTCTTCAGCAGCGCATGGGCCGACGGCTGCACTTGCGGGTCAACCGTTTCGAGGAGCTTCTTGACATCGGGAAGGATTGCCCCGCCATCGACCGTCACATCATCGGCCCCGGCCAAATCCTTGACCCGCTTGTAGTATTGCGTTTCCGCTGCACGAAAGAGCGGCGTCGATTTATTCTTGAGCGTGTCCTGAAGGATGCCGCCAGCTTCCAGCGGAGAGATCGCGTCCGGCCTGATAAACCGGCCTGTCAGATCGTCCAGATTCTTTCGCAAAGCGGCTTCGTTAGACACATCCAGCGCATCGAAGTAATGCCGCCCGAACAAGGACCGTCGCACTGTCTGCTCTACCATCCCCGCGCTATCTTCGCCGGTCAGTTCAGATGGGCGTAATGTAATGCCAGCCTTGGAGGCTTGCTGCTCTAACGCCTGTTGTTCCGCCGTCAGCCCCGCCCCTTTCTTGATGGTGCCCGTCGTGAGATAGCGGCCTAAGGGCTCATAGACCAGCTTGTTCCAGGCCCCGATAATGGCCCGTCCGCCGACTTCGCCAGCCGCCCCAGCCGCCGCACTCTTGGCGACTTCATCGATCAGTTCTTTGCCTTCGGGGAAGGGCTTGCCTGCACCGGCTACGTCAATAGGTTGCCGCGCCAGGGTGCCCGCCGCCGATCCCGCCGCCGCGCCCGCTACCCCACCAGCAACGGCACCAGCAGGTCCGAACCGCGCCCCCGCCGCTGCGCCACGGATACCACCTGCCACGCCGCCAACTACTTCCGTTCCGATCCCGGCAAATTCGGCTACGCCCTTCTTCATGTCCCCGGCCACATCCTCGCCGGATACATCTTTTGCCTGTTCTTCCGGCTGTCCCTTCTTCGCATCCACCACGCCAGCCGAAGAGTAATCTTTCACGGCTCCGTTAATAATCTGCTCCCGAATCGTCTGGAAAATGCGCTGTTGCTCTTGTGGCGTGGCATGGGAAAAGACGGGATCGCGCTGCCTCAGAATATCCTGCTGATCGTCAGGGCCAAGAATGCGAAACCGAGGGTCATTAATGAGCTTTTGCCGTTTCCGTTCAATCGCCTGCCCTTCCAGATCAGAGCGCACAATGGCCGCACCCAGCGCCTCTTGTTCAGTTGGATAGACCGGCTTTTCAAAGGGATATTTCATCGGTAAGGGTTGTCCGGCTTGAGGCGTGCCCTGCCCGTAGACGTTCATAGCCTGTCCGTTGTCCACCGTTACGGTTTCGCTTTGTTCGTGCATGCCGCTCCTATTGGTAATCCTTCAAGAGTTCTTGCTTGAGCGATTGCTGATCGACGTAGCCTTGCGGGAGCACAATCGGAGGGCGGTTCTGCTGCCCTGGAAGAATGCCCTTCGACTGATTGGCGACTCGTAACCGTTCCTCGATTAACCGACCCCACTTATCGCGCCACGCTTTCGCCGCTGCGGGCCATTGCTTGTCGCCCATCGAATCGTTAGGGAGTTCGTTCAAAGCGGCTTCTTGCTCGCCTGCGGTCAGCGAGGCCCCGAAGATTTTATGCCGCGCTTCCGAGAGGAAAGCTCGACCCTCTTGCAGCCACATTTCCCGCTTGGCGCTCAAGGTGCCGGTCATCTGCCCGACGCGGCCCATGCGAGAATCGATTGATCCGACATAGGCCGGGTCAAAGTTTTTGATGAGATTATCCAACTGCCCAACGAGCGTGCGTTCTTCGGCAATGTTCGTGCGTTCGGCTGGCGAGAGCAGCGTCACGGTTTGCTGTCCGGTGAGTTTAGGGTCTTTGAACTTGCTCGCGTCTGGTATCACCCCATATTTCTTCTGTGCGGAGTCCGCCGCCGCAATCGCCGCCGCTTGAGGATCGCCGCCCGCCTGCAAGGCTCGCAAGAATTCCAAATTGGCGAAGTTCTGTGCCGTGTCCTGCAATTCCTTTTTGTCGGCCTTCGTCTCCATGAAGGCGAGACGTTCATCAGCCAGCCCACGCAGCCCCTTCTGCGCCACCTTGGCGGACTCCTCCATATCCCGCTGCGCTTGCACAAAGGCGTCATACTTCTTCTTGTCCGGCCCGTTCCCTCGCCCCATTTTCATATCGCTGAGGTCCGAGAAGAAGTCATATTGCGCCTGTCGAGCATTCACGGCTTTCTGAAAGGCCGTCACCCGCTCACTCACCACGGCGGGGTTTTGCGTGGATTCGCCACGATCAATCGCTGCCTGTTGCGCCTGCCAGTATGCTAAGTCCTTCTTGGACTGGTTCATCATTTCATAGGCCATGAACCGGCTATCGCTCGCCGTGTCTACGATCTTCTTAGCGTCGGGGTTCATCGCAAGAAACGCATTCCGCGCATCAGCAGAGCCGAATTCGCCACCATAGAGGCGGACTCCTGGCGTGCCAAAGGTCTGTAATTGTGCGCGCATTTCCATGGAGAGCGGGGCATAGACTTCATGCGTGCTCTTGAGTGTGGCCGAGCGTTCTTCAATTTCTTGCAATTTAGCTTGTCCCAGTTCTAGCTTTTGCTTATGTTCCAGCGCCTTTTCGTTCAACCCTTGGGTTTTCTCGATGAGATTTAATTGATCCAGCGCGAGCTTGGGGAAGCGGTAGCCTAATTCCATCACCGCCTGATCGCGTCCAGCTATATCCCCGTTCTTAATCGACTCACCCACTTTCTTGAGCGTGTCACCGGCAGACAGGAGTTGTTCGGGGTTCAAGTCAGGGAATCCCGCCACCCCTGCAATGAATTGATAGACCCGCGCCTTGTCTGGCAACGAAACCGTGGGATCGTCAACCAGTTTGGTCCCCAGCGTGATTTGATTGGTTTTCCATGCCTGCTCGCGGGCTTGTTGCGCGTCCGCCAAGCGCATCCGGTCAATCGCGTTGCTTTCCCCCATGAGTTCCATGCGCTGCGCGTTCTGCTGCATGTTCTGGAAGGCAATCGCGGTTTGCGCGAACTTTCCGAAGTCGATCAAGTCACCCATTGAATCCCTCGTTAAAAGGTCGCGCCAGGTGTATTCACGATGAACGGGTTGCCACCGCCCGCCGGTTGAAACGCCGTGGTCCCTGCACCACTCGCGCTCCCGTAGTATGTCGGCGCTCGCCACCCACCCATGCTCATGCTGTCCATCATCGGCTGATACATTTGATATTGGCCGTAATTCGTGATCCCGTTCCCCACCGCATTGAATCCGCCCTGGATACCCTGGCCGAGCGCGTTGTATTGCGTCTGAATGGCGTTCCCTTGCGAAATACCCATTTGCGCCTGCATGTTGCCGATAGCGTTGCCTGTCTGATTCGTGAGAGTGGCTTGCCCCGTCGCTGCGTTCGCGCCCATCGTGGTCATGTTGAACAGGCGGCTCATAATCCGTTCACCTTCGTCAGCCGCCAGTCCCTTGTTAAACATCGCCAGCGTTTCGAGTCCCGCCCCTGATCCAAAGAGGCCCCTCGCGGCCAGTTGCCGGTTGATATTCCGCGTCCCGATTTCGCTCTGAAATTGGAACATCGGACTCTCTTTGAGAAATCCCGATACATCCCCGCCGCCACTCAACAGGTTCCAGTAGGCATTCCCCGCACCGAGGCCCATCTGTCTGAATGGCGAGGTATCCTCTCTGGCCCGCTGGTTCATCGTCAGCATCGTTTCGGCGGACTTATCCGCCGCGTAGCGCATGGCCGCTGCCGACTTCTGCGCCCCCGACGCCCCCATGATGCCGCTAAAGATGCTCCCGGCTGCACCAACCGCCGCCGCGCCAACCATCGCTGCGCCTACACCCATGCTGCCTCCTTCATCCGTCTGGCGATATGGTCAAACTCCCCCGCCGCCGCTCGCTGAATATCCTCGCGGATCTGCCAGGGCATCAGTTGCACCAGCATCCCGCTCACTTGATCGAGCCATCCTGTATCGACGGCCCGCCCAGTCATGCGCTCAAAGAGCCATGCCGACGTAGCCCGATCCCACTCGCGGCAATCCACCGTCTCGCCGGGGAGATCCTTCGCATGCGAGAATGCCGCCCGGTACTGCGCCATCATTCCCGTATAGTCCAGGTCGCCATAGGACTCTTTCAGCGATGACAGAATGGCCTCGTCGCTGTTCGTGATCGTGAGGTACTTGGCGTCAGGGAAGTGCATGCGGAGTTCATCGAGGAAGAAGACGTTGCTGCAATCGCTGTTCACCACCACCGGCGCACATTGATCCCGCATCAGCGCCCGCATCTCTGCCATGGTCTTGACGCGCTTCCAGGCTTCATGAAAGCAAGGGACGCCCGCACCGGAGAGAAAAACGGACAGCCAAGCGGTACGACAGCGGGGATAAGAGAGGACAAACCAAGGTGTCATGCGAGAACCGGGGCCTCCCGTTGAATGCGGCAATATTCTTCCGTCCAGGCCGTCAAGCGCCCACGGATCAGCAATTCCCCGACACCGGCACGCGGAATGCCCAGCGCCAACGCCGCCGCAGCGGTATAGCAGGAGGGGTTCGGATAGAGATTCTTCCCGCGAGCATGAAAGAAGTTCGTAATGGTGGTGATTTTGCGAGCGATCAACGGCGCTTCCTTGACCAGCAGCGAGGCCACCGGCACCCACAGCGGGTCATGGTCGCCTTTGGCGAATTCGCTCCCCCAGCCCGCAATCCGTTGTTTTGCGGCTAGGGCCGCTTCGACTTGATCAAGACAGTCTTGCGAGGCAAGCAGATCATACGTCTTGAGTAAGGGGGCATGGAGTCCGCCGAGCGTCAGCAATGCCGCCGCCACCGCCTTGAAGTAATCGCCGCTCCCGAAGGCGGACATGGCCAGCGCATGATGGGAACAGTTGCCGCGCAAGGCGGAGTCATGGTGGGCTTGCAGAACCGCATCCAACAGCGTCACGGCATCACCCGCACATAATAGGTTTGACTCCCTGGCGCAATCGGCGATCCTGTTCTATTGTATAGATATAGTATCACCGTGTCATCATCGGTCACATTGGCCCAAGGGACCAAGCCCGTAGACATGGCCGACGGCAAGCCTACCTGCACCGTCTGCCCCATATCCGGCCTTGCCCCGTTGACCGTGATCGTCACTTCAGCCAGAGCGCCAGATGCAATCGAGCCGGTATCCGTCGTTGTCGAGCCCACCATCTTGAGCAGGGCTTCAATCGAACGATAGAAGGCTTCCACCGCCCGAAAGTCCTTATTCTCCGATACCGCTGGAACTGGTCTGATTCGTTCCGCCATTACCGCCCCAGCCAGTCGATTTGTTCATGCGCCCCGATCAAAATGAAATCGGTTGGGTCGGCATGCACGATTTCGGTTTGACAGGTCTTGTAAATCCCGTTGCGCCGCCAGTCGATGGTGATTTCGTGCTGTCCCACCTGGCCGAGGGACTTCCACCGCTCATTGCCCCAGTTCCCGTTATCCCGCCGCTGACGGAGTATCACTTGCGGGTCGGTCGTCGTCGCATCGGCCAGCCCACGCTTGCACCGGATACGGAAGATGTTGCTGCGCTTGGTGATTTCTGCTCCGTGCGAGACATGCCCGGTACGGACCACCGTGCGAATGGGGTTCCCGTTATCGGTGTAGACTTGGCGGCTGGCCTTGTAGATGATGCCGGTGGCGTAGTCCCCGACGAGATGGAAGTTCCAGCTTCGCGCATAGGCGTAGGTTTGCCCGCGATAACGCTGGTAATCCGCCGTGGCCGTGTCCCAGTAGCCCCACTTGTGCCACTGTTGCGTGATGTAGTTATAGACCAGGGTGGTGCGGCCTGTGGGGAAGTTGAGCACGTAGAGCGGAAAGCCATCGACGGTCATGGTATAGCCCACCGCATCGTCTACCGCCGTCATGCGCTGAATCACGCGGTCATACGGGCTGGACACCGGCAGCACTTGCCGCCCCTGCATCGTCACCAGTTGCCGCTTGTCGCTCAACCACATCCAAGTGGACCCCACCAGGGCGAGGCTATGCGGAGCCGAAATACCGTAGGGTTGCGCCGATCCCGACACCCGCGAAAACGGCGTTTGCCCGTCGTTCACCCAAAACTCCACCGATTCCCGACCCAGTGTGATGATTTCCCTGAAGCCTTCCTTCAGCGCAATCACCGCATCGGGCCGCGATTCGGCGGTAAAGAAGTCCAACGCCACCCAAGAGGTAATGTCGGTTACATCGGAAAACTGGACCGTGCTCCCGTTATTCGCCAGCAGATACCCGTCGAGGTAGGCTAGGTGCGTGACAGACGTAGGGGCTTGCGCGTCAGCCATCGTCGTTAGCGTGGAGAGGTCGGTGTGGACGATGCTCCCGCCGTTCGCCATCGCGCAAATGGTGCCATTGTCCGCAAAGCTCACCAGTTGATTCGACCGGAGCGCCGTGGAGCCGGTGATTTCAGAATAGGTGCCCGCCTGATCGGTAATCTTCCAGACTCGTCCCGCGCTCACCGCCAGCACGCATTCTTCTGCGTCCCACCAATAGAGGCCGTCTACCGGCTGGCCGGTGCCCAGGTCAATCCATTCGGTCAACCCTGGCCGCTTCATGATATGGAGCTTGCCTTCCACCACCACCGGCACGCCATCGATAATGGTGGAGTTCCATTGGTCAAGCTGTTCGTCTTCCACGCTCTCATATGGTTGCCCGATCAGCGGCACATCCAGCCACTTCGCTTGATCGCTCATTAGAAGTACCTGGCCTTGTTATGCAGGTTGCCGCTCTTGGCCTGATTGCTCACAAAGAGATCGCTCGCCGCCCCTTGCGCCTTGGTGATGTATTTCTGGCATTCCGACTCAGGGATGCCCCAATGGTCCGCGAGGTCGTAGCAGAACTTGTAGAGCAGGAGGCGCGGCCACTGGATCGGGAAATCAGGGGTATTGCTCGCAGAATCGAAATCGAAGATCGGCCTGCGGTACAGCAGGCGCAACTGTTGCGGAGCCGTGTATTCCGTATCCTCGGCCCATACCGACGGACCTGAACCGCCCGCTTCCCAAAAGAGCTTATAATTCGCGCCGGTAATCGGCTTGTTCAGCGTCGAAGCGGTATGGCTCTGGATGCACTTGTAGACCACCGCATCGGTGCCAGTGACAACGGATTGCGTATTGACGGAGGACAGCATCGGGTTGACGTACAACTCTCGACTTGCCAGCACGATATTGTCTGTCAGGTAGGCAAATTCTGGATCGCCGGTTTCAATCTTCCGGCCCAAGGCTTCATAGCCCTCGGCCTTCAGCATCGTCACAGGCCGGTCATTCGCTTGACTGTCCCGATAGGTGACTTTCACCAGTTCGGCAATGTTGGACGGTA
>Ga0208784_1000743_pt1 | contig 14882 bp, 5 predicted proteins | sample DEB19_08_DNA_FD_184531 | JGI IMG/M metagenome (GOLD analysis project Ga0208784, IMG submission 184531) | Aqueous microbial communities from the Delaware River and Bay under freshwater to marine salinity gradient to study organic matter... | ecosystem: Environmental > Aquatic > Marine > Coastal ... | reverse complement strand
TGGCGATCTATACGCAAATGGCTTCACAACTTTTAGAAAAGTTACGGTGCCACTTTCAATGCCTGGCGTGGTTGCAGGAACTCTCCTCACATTTATTCCTGCTGCGGGAGATTACGTAAATGCTGCGCTGCTTGGAAATCCCAATACCAAGATGATTGGAAATGTCATCGAATCGCGTTTCTTCGCTGTCGTGGATTACCCCACTGCTGCAGCGCTTTCATTCACTCTGATGGCAACAATTCTTATTCTGGTCACGCTATATATTCGTAGATCTGGAACGGACGAATTGGTATGACCACTGTCGCTGCTCCGATGCCATCCCTGAGCCATCGCGCTTCACGATGGTTCTCTCGTAACCTCATACGAATTTACGCATCTTTAGCATTTATTTATCTCTTTATCCCTGTTGCTTACACCTTTGCGTTCTCTTTTAATGATGCAGGTAAAAGTAACTTGGTCTGGCAAGGTTTCACCCTTGATAACTGGAAGAACCCATGCGGTGCGCCACAAGTGTGTACTGCGGTTGCCAACTCCATACAAATTGGAGTCATCTCAACAGTGCTTGCAACGCTGCTTGGAACCATGATTGCTTTCGCATTGGGTCGCCATAAATTCCGTGGACGGACCAGCACGAATCTCTTGATCTTCTTGCCGATGGCAACACCAGAAGTTGTTCTCGGTGCATCTCTTCTAGCGATGTTTCTCAACCTCCGTATTAATCCAGGATTCTGGACGATCGTTATCGCTCATGTCATGTTCTGTATTTCCTTCGTTGTTGTAACAGTTAAAGCACGAATCGCCTCCCTTGATCCACGACTAGAACAGGCGGCAATGGATCTCTATGCCAATGAGCGCGAGACTTTCAGGTTTGTGACTCTGCCTCTTGTGATGCCCGGCATCGCAGGAGCTGCACTTCTTGCCTTCTCTTTATCATTTGATGACTTCATCATCACAAACTTTAACTCTGGAATTGAGTCAACATTTCCTAAATTTGTTTATGTTTCTGCGGCGCGCGGTATTCCAGCTCAAGCAAACGTCATTGGTAGCGCGATGTTCTTCATCGCACTGATCATCGTTATTGTTGGACAAGTAGTCAGCCGGCAACGAAAGCGAAGTTAGGCAAGTTGTGCGCTTTTTCCTAAAAATTACCGCTCCAGCACTACTCTCAACCGCAGCTATCTTCTTCTCCGCGATTCCCTCCAACTCAGCAAATCCACCAAAATCTGGTGGGCTCTGTTCCAAAGTTGGCTTGACTAAGAATTATCAAGATAAGAAATACACATGCATTAAGTCTGGAAAGCAGTTAGTTTGGAACAAAGGAGTTTTGGTAAAAAAAGCGGCACCTGCTCCTGCGGCCACCATGGCTCCAGCGCCGAAGCCAACTCCAATTCAATCGCCGGAACCCACCGAAACTTTTGCCCCCTGGTCTACGAAATTCACAACGCAAGTTATGAGCGATAAGGCGTTTGAAAGCTTCGCGACTTGGAGCAGGCAGCAGGCAGCCCGACCAACTAATCATCAAGTTCTAGTACAAACCACCCCTGACGGCCAAGACGGTTCGTTGATCCAAGAGTTAAAAGCAATTGATGACTTTGCTTCAAGGATTTTTAGTCAGTTCATGAAATCAAAGTCAGTTACCGTATTGGGATTCGATGAAGAATGGGTCATCTCTCAAATTAATGGCACAGGGGGACACTTAAGGAACATGCAGGGTAGGTGCAATGAACCGACTGGCCCCTATTTCGTTTGCATTAATCGAGAGAGTCACTTTGGGATGGTTATAGTAAATAACTGCAAGATACCCAAGGGCTCTGTCTCAAGCTGCATACTCTGGGTACATCCTCATGAATATTTTCACCTTATTCAATTGAACATTGCAGACAATATCCAAGGTCCACATTGGAATTTTGGTGAAGAAAACTCAAGAAATTCTTTTCCACATTGGCTAGTCGAAGGATCGGCAGATTTTGTTGCTTCAGCAACCACTGCCATGGTTAAAAATGCGAAATACGAAGACTTACGACAGGCCGTTCTTTTTACTGGCCCAGGTGGGCAAAGTGCGTCTTATGCCCTTATTGATTATGAAATTTATCGGACGAACTCAGCGATTAGAGATAATCTCTATTCTTACAATATAGGTCATATCGCCACCGAATATATTGTTGCTTCAATTGGATTCCAAAAATTCATGGAGATATGGAAAGATTTTGCAGTCACTAGAAATTTCTACACAAGCTTTGAAAAAGTTACAGGGCGCAACATTGCAACGTTCTATGCTGATTTTGAGCGCGCTCGCGAGAGTTTAGGAATTCCACCTGTGACGCGAAAGAGATGAGAAGTTTGTTAATTCATGAAGTTACTCCTACAATATTTGGATGAGCGAGATTGAAGGCGTGGATAAGTGACCAATATCGGAAATATGTATGGCCCGAATTTCACGTTCCTTGGGATTCCAGCCTGCGATTTAGATAAACCTGAGAGCTATAAAGGTGCAGATGTCATCATTGTTGGTGCGCCGATCGATAGCGGAACCTCTCATCGCTCAGGTGCAAAGTTTGGACCTCAAGCAATTCGCATGGGGGATTACTTGCCACATGATGGTGAGCGACCACATCTAGCGCTACGTGTTGATGGTTTGAAAGATTTAAAGGTCTTTGATGCGGGAGATTTGTTGATGCCTCCTGGAGATCTCGTGGATTCATTGGCGGTTTTAAAAGCTGCTACGGAGAAAATCTCAAGAGCAGGGGCCATTGCCGTTGTTCTTGGCGGAGATCACTCCATTGCATCGGCAGATGTTGCTGGAATTGCTGAACATCGTGGCAAAGGAAAGATTTCGATGGTGCACTTCGATGCACATGCCGATACTGGAGATCTCCAATTTGGCGCACTTGTTGGACATGGAACACCGATGCGCAGACTGATTGAAGACGGATATGTGCGAGGGGATCGCTTCTTGCAACTTGGATTACGTGGATATTGGCCAGATGATGCCACCCTTAATTGGATGCGTGATCAAGGAATGCGTTCCTATGAGATGACCGAGATTCATCATCGTGGTTTAAAGTCAGTTCTTGATGAATCTTTTGCAACTCTGACGGATGGCTGTGATGGAGTATTTCTCTCTGTCGATATCGATGTAGTAGATCCTGGAATGGCTCCAGGAACGGGAACTCCAGAGCCTGGTGGAATGACTTCGCGCGAATTATTGGAAGCGGTGCGACGCATCTGTTTGGAGCTACCAGTTGTGGGAATTGATGTTGTGGAAGTTTCACCGCCTTTTGATTCGGCGGATATCACGGCAATTCTTGCCAACCGAGTTGTCCTTGAGGCGGTTAGTGCAATAGCTAAACGTCGATCTGGTGAAAGTTATTCACCACTTAAAAACCTTTTAGATCGCTAATTACTAGGGATTAGTCCTAGGGGTGATTCTCACCCGAAACTGGTTTTCGATGCCCTTCCTCTAACCCTTAATTTATAGACTCGCAAAACTTGTCGGGACTTGGGGGAGAGTTACAACCGGGTATGAATCGTTGGCCGCTGCGTTTTCGTGTATCCAAAACTATTCTCTATTCATTATTTGCTGGACTGTTGGTTTCAATTCCTAGTCAAGTTATTTTGGCGCAGCCAGTTTCAGCAAATCTTTTGGGCACAGTTTATGAAGCACCAAACATGGCCTTCGGCGGTGGCAATGGACCCTATCCGTCTAATTGTGCAGCGGGACAAGTAGTAGTCGGTGTTACCTTCAATCAAAGCCCAATGGTTTGGGGTTACAGTTGTGCACCCCTAAATGCAAATGGAACTATCTCACCCCTTTCTGCATCACTAAGAAGCACATCAGGGTACGTTTTTTGTCCAGATGGAACCGCTGCCATCGGGATGAGAATTATCAACTCTGGCGGTTACCGACTTGGATTGGTTTGTAAAACTCCTCCTGGATTTTCAGATGCGGAATTTGTAACACAGTTTGTTAGAACTCAGGGCAGTCCAATCTTCTTAACACGCACCACTGAAGCTATTGCGATGCAGAGTATGTGTAACACTGGCGATGTCATGATGGGTACAACTACATGGCAAAACCTTTGGTTTGATCAATTACGATCACGATGCGCGCCTTTTCTCAAGTACACAGTTACTTACAATGTAAATGGTGGCACAGGCACTGTGCCGGCGATTCAAACTCAAAGCGGACCAGGGAGTTCAATTGCTCTCTCTGCGCAAGGATCAATTTCACGAACCGGTTTTCGATTTGGTGGCTGGAATACCCTGACAAGCGGAGCTGGAACTACTTACCAGCCGGGGGATTCAATTACACCGACTGCTAACACAGTTCTGTATGCACAATGGGAATCTAAAGTTACCTACAACGCCAATGGAGCAAGCTCTGGAACGGTGCCAGCCGATACCTTAATGAAGGGCACGGCGGCTACAACCTCACTTGCGACCAACTCAGGAAATTTAGCTTTAACTGGTTATAGCTTCGGAGGTTGGAACACTAAAGCTGATGGCACTGGAACTACTTATCCGGTGCCAACTCCAGCAACAATTACCGAGACGCCATACATGCACTTTATGGCTAGTAATTTTGATGACACCTCCAATGTCTGGACTAATAACGGCGATACCGCTCGGAACATTCCCGGTACTGCAGTCACCGCCTCAGCGGGAAACATCCGCGGTAATCCAACGCTCGTTACAAATATTGCAGGATCAAATGGCGCAAATAAATCCTTCCCCGCCGTACAAGGAGGTACAGGAGATGGAATCGTCATCGGTAATGCACAATTAAACAGTTACACCCTTTGTCATGTTGCCAGATATGCCGGCGGAAACAGAGCAAGAATTTTTGCAGGAGTTGCCGGTAATTGGTTATCAGGTTTTTGGAGTTCTAATGTCGGAGTTGCTTATCATGAAGGCTGGATTACTAGCTCTGGTGGTTGGAATGACACAAATTGGCGAGTTCAGTGTGACACAGGAAGTACAACTACGGGAAACAGCGGTCTTAGAACAAATGGAGTTGATCGCACTACAACAAGAGCAAATACATCTCCACTTCCAGCCAACATAACTATTAATCTTCAAGGCAGCAGAACGGCCCCGGCAGAGGCGTCAGATTGGGCGGTCGCCGAGTTCTACATCTTCGATTCGGTTTTGAGCGAGGAAAAGCTGCTCCACCTAGAGGCCATGTTGAATCACAAATATGGCTTAACAGGATTTACCGCCTCCACACTCGACACATTCGATTATGCATCGACCGGAGATATAACTCTCTACGCTCAGTGGAACTCAACGATCACCTACAACGGAAATGGGCAAACCTCTGCAGCTTCCACAGTTCCAGCTGCGACCTTGATTAAAGGGGTCGGAGCAACCACAACATTGGCTAATCAGGGAAGTATGACAAGAACTGGTTACACCTTTGCTGGCTGGAACACGCAGGCTGATGGTGGGGGAACTGATTACCCAGTCGGTACCACTTATACGACTTCTGGTAACGCAACTTTGTATGCAAAATGGACGCGAACAATTACCTACAATGTTAATGGCGCAACATCTGGCACGCCTGAGAGAGCTACTGATGTATTTGTAAATGCGCAGACTGTCTCAATTGCAACCTTCCCAACTGTCGGCACAATGGCGAGACAGGGTTACACATTTGCCGGATGGTCAACCACCACAACTGGAGCAGCATTAACTACTCCATACACTCCAAGTGCAAATACAACACTTTATGCGCGTTGGACCGCAAACACTTATGAGGTTACGTATCTCTCAACAAATTCAACTTCAGGTGGTCCTATGGCAAATACATCTTTTACAGCCGGGACTGCTTTTTCCTTAAGGGCAAATGCTTTGGTGCGCTTGGGTTATTCCTTTGGTGGTTGGAACAGTCAATCGGACGGAACCGGTACCTCCTACACAAATTCACAATCGGTAACTCTTTATGCAAACTTAACACTCCATCCAAAATGGACTTTGTTAAAACCTGGAGTACCAGTCGTAACGGCCTCTGCAGGGAATGGTCAAGTCTCGATAACTCCATTATCTCCAGCCGCTTCTTCTACGGTAGGCGATGCCACGTCTTACCTAGTCGAAGTAATGACGACCAGTAATCTTCCAGCTTTCAGCCCAACCCGAACCTGCACAGTGACGGTTCCGGCAACTTCATGCACAATCTCAGGATTAACTAATGGAACTGCCTATCGTTTCAAGGTCACTGCAAGAAATGCTGCGGGCACTGCTGAAGGCTGGTCATCAAACACCACCCCTTTTGGAGTGTTAATTAATTTCAATGCAACAACAAATAGCGGTGCCCTTGTAAGCGGACCCAGTTCCGTCACATTTAATCAAGGAACACCAGCAGTTCTACCAAATGCTACTCGCGTGGGTTACACCTTCGCAGGATGGTATACAGCTGCTTCTGGTGGAACTTTGATTGGTGGATCCGGGTCAAGTTTCGCCCCAAGTTCCACTTTTACCATTAGCAATAAAAGTCTGAGCTCAAATGTTGCAACTTTAACCACCACTACTCCACATGGATTAGCGGTGGGAACTTCAGTAATTGTTTCCGGCGTTGATGCGACATTTGATGGCACTTACACAATCACAGTGATCCCTAGTACTACCACCTTCAGCTATGCGAAAACCGCTACAAATGTGGCGACTACAGCAGTTTCGCCAAATGGTTTTGCAAATATTTCTTCAATGACTTTGTTTGCCCAATATGTTGGAAATACTTACACAATTACCTATAACGGTAATGGAAATGATGGCGGAACAGTTCCACCGACAGGGTTTTACCAAGTGGGTGGAAACGCTTACACGGTTCTTGGGGGCACGGACGCACCAGCAAAAGCTGGTTACACATTTGCAGGTTGGCAAACTGAGACTTCAGAAAACACAACACAAAACTTTAGCTTCACCGGCGCACCTCAAAGTTGGACTGTTCCAAATGGTGTCACAACGATCACTTTTGATGTTATCGGCGGATCAGGTGGTGGGAGTACGACTGCCAATAATGTTGGTGGTTCAGGTGGTCGTGTACAGGGCACCCTAAATGTTTCGGGAATTTCTCTCCTGTATTTTTATGTTGGAGGGGCTGGCGCTGTCGGCTCTACAACTAGCGGAGGTGCCGCTGGTTGGAACGGTGGCGGCTCTGGAGCGAGTGGCAGTAGTAGTGGCGGCGGCGGTGGTGGTGGTGCTAGCGACATTAGAACTTCTGCAGATTTAGCTTCACGACTTGTTGTAGCAGGAGGCGGTGGCGGCGGCGGAAACTCTTCTCGCGGAGGAGTTGGCGGAGGCACAACTGGCGGAGCTGGTGGCGCGTTGGGCGGTACTCCAACCGCTGGAGGTCCATTCTATAACAATTCAGGAGATGGCAAGACAGGAACAAGTGGACAACAAGGGATTGGTGGCAACGCTGCAGCTACAACACCCGGTGGTGGCGGTGGTGGCGGTTATTTTGGTGGTGGCGGCGGTGGATGGGTAGGCGGTGGCGGTGGTTCATCATTCACGTCATCGACGCTGACATCATCTGTTACTCACACGCAAGGCTTCAATTCAAGTCAAGGTTCGATTTCCATTACTTATTTCGGGCCACGAATTGTAAGTGTTAATGATTCAATTATCGTTAGCCGTAGCACAAGCTTCTTCGCGCGATGGACGCCAAATACAAACACCATTACTTATAACGCGAATGGCGCGACTTCGGGATCGGTTCCTGCAAATGGAACTCATGTAACAGGTAGCACCGCGCTAACAGTTGCGGCAAACACTGGAAATTTAGCAAAGACTGGATCAACTTTTGTTGGCTGGAACACCGCTGCCGATGGCTCAGGTACAAGTTATCTCGCGACAGGTGCTGCCACGCTAACCACAACTCAAAATTTGACTTTGTTCGCGCAGTGGCGTCAGAACACCTACTCCTTCTCCTATCAACTCAATGGCGGAACCAGCACTCCGCCAAGCAGCGGCACCGCACTACATGGGGAAACAATTACGGTTGCTTCAGCTCCGACTCGAAACGGATTTACTTTTGCGGGATGGAATGATGGTGCTGCTACTCGTAATGCTGGCTCAACCGTAACCTTAACCTCAAACCTAGTCTTTGTTGCGCAGTGGACAGCGCAAAGCTTTGCAATTAACTATCTACCCAACTATCCGGGTGCCACAGAAACCATGACCGCCGGCTCCTATGTTTCTGGCGGCGTTCCCCATGTGATTGCAAATAATGGATTTACTCGCGTCGGCTGGCGATTCACGGGTTGGAACACTCAGGCAAATGGATCGGGAACTGCATTTGCTCCCGGAGCTGGCTATGACACAACTACAGCCCTGAGCTTGTTTGCGCAGTGGAGTCCTCAGAGTTACACAATTACCTATAACTCAAATGCTGCGACTAGAGGCAGTGCGCCAGAGACCGCAACTCTTACCACTGGTATTGAATTTAGAACAGCTGCAAAACCTGAAGACCTAACTAGAACTGGTTACACATTTGATGGTTGGTATACCAATGCGACTGGTACTGGAGGTACTGCATATGCCGTGAATGCACCTGTAACCACAACGCAAAATCTCACTTTATTTGCCAAGTGGAACATAATCTCTCCAACCATAACCTTCAATGCTGGGGAAGTAGCGAATGGTAAATCTTCAGGTCTGAGGATTGATAATCCAACTTCAGCCCAATATGGATCTTTGTATCAATTACCGAATCCCGATACCTCCACTGTAACGGTCGAATCTAATCAATATGCATTTGCTGGTTGGGAAACTGATGGAGTTATTTATAAAGCAGGCGACAACTACCGCATGGGTGCATCCAACTTGATATTCACAGCACAGTGGATTCCTATGTTCACTGTTAGATATGTATTAAATGGTGGTTCAGGTTCTGTTCCGGCAGATACCTTGAAGTTAAGTGGCGAGACTATAACTGTAACCTCAGTAGTCCCCACCAGAACTGGATACAACTTTGCGGGATGGAAGGATCAATCTGGAAACACAATTCCAACTGGTGATGGCGCTTGGACTATTACAGCTACGAGTTTTATCGCTTACGCACAGTGGACCCCAGTACTTGTAAATATCAACTTCAACTTGGGCGGTGGAGTAGGTTCTGTAGCACCTATAACCGGAAAAGCAACAAATGAATTAGTTGCCCTTCCAATAAATACGAGCACTAAGACCGGTTACACATTTACTGGATGGCGCATAAATCCACTTTATCCAGAAGGGGCGACTTATGTGGTTGGAACACAAGATGCAACCTTCACAGCTGAGTGGGCTGGAAATACGTACACCATTACTTACAACGGTAACGGTGCAACTGGCGGCACGGTTCCAAACAGTGGCACTTACACCAGCGGTGGATCGGATTATGTCGTCTCTTCCAACTCTGGCAATTTAGCGAAATCAGGGTTCACCTTCGCAGGTTGGAATACAAATGCAGATGGAACAAGTGGGGCCTATTACACGGGTTCAGGTTCAGAAACCCTAAATACAACATCAAATCTGACTTTATATGCAAAGTGGACGGCGGCAAGTTACGCAGTCAGTTACAACACTAATGGTGGCGGTACAAATCCGACACAGACTGATGTGCAGTTTGGTTCAAGCTTCACGCTCGCTGCCGCACCAACTCGATCTGGATATAACTTCCTGGGTTGGGAGGTCGGCAGCGGCGCAACAGCAACACTTTATGGTGCAGGAACCTCTTACACGATGGGATCTTCTGCTGTTAGCTTTACTGCAAAATGGAGCGGGCAAAGTTATCTAATTGCTTACTCATTAAATGGTGGTTCTGGTACCGCACCAGCATCGGTAGAGGTATCTCACGATGGCAACTTCACCACAGCGGCAGCCCCAACCCGTGATGGATTTAACTTCACAAAATGGAGTGATGGCACAACTCTTTATGATGCAGGAGCATCCATTACAAATGTGACCTCCAATAAAACCTTAACTGCACAATGGACCATTGCTGCTCCAGGGGTTCCTGGTGTACCAACAGCTGTTCCGGGCAATGGAAGTGCAATAGTCACAATCACTCCACCAACATCAGGTGGGGCACCATCTTCTTACACAATCACAGCTTCAAATGGAGCCACCTGCACCGTGCTATCACCGGCGACAAGTTGCACAATCTCACCACTAACAAATGGGACTGCCTATACCTTTACCGCAACGGCTTCAAATACAGCTGGCGATTCTTCAACCTCTTCAAACTCCAACTCAGTAGTTCCAGCTGGATTGCCTGCAGCACCTCCGAGTGTGACAGGTTCAGGCACCGCAGGGACTGTTAATTTGGAATGGTCCCTTCCTGAGAGTGATGGCGGATCTTCAATTACAGATTATGTTATTGAATACAGCGAAGCATCCTCTGGAAACTGGATTACTTTTTCGGATGGCATATCTACCACCCGAACTGCGACCGTAACCGGTTTATCTCAAGGTAAATCCTACGAATTTAGAGTTACGACAAAAAACATAATAGGAAACTCTTTGCCATCATTGGCATCACCAGTTGTAAATACACTTCCGGGAGCGCCAGTCATCGGCTCTGCAGTGGCTGGAAATGAAACCGCAACAGTTACATGGAATTCTCCAACGCATCTTGGCTCAAGTTCTATCACCGGATACAAAGTCACAGCCTATGACCCAACGGGCCAGTCGTCAGGTCAGTGCACCACTACTGGTGCAACCTCGTGCATTGTTGAAAATCTCGATAATGGAACTGCTTACACTTTCAAAGTTGTAGCTACTACAGATGTGGGCGACTCAGTTGCTTCATCTTCAAGCAACTCTGCAACACCTGCGACAAAGCCGTCTGCGCCAACAGGAGTAACTGCTCAAGTCACTGCCAGTGGAATTACTGTTAGTTTTACCGCTCCTACGGACAACGGTGGCGCCAGCATTACCTCCTACACCGCAATCCCAAGTGATCCGGCCCTGACTTGCACTCAAGTCGGTACAACTTTGAGTTTTAACTGTACTGGTGGAACTCCTGGCACTAATTACTCATTCCAAGTAAAGGCAACCAACAGAGTTGGAGATTCTGCTGATTCTTTGGCCTCGGAAGCGGTTACTGCGCTTGGTGTTCCAAGCGCACCACGCTCACTAGCTGCCGAAATTACAGCGAGTGCAAATTCATTATCGGCAAAGGTTTCATTTGCACCGCCGGCTAGCGATGGCGGTACACCAGTAACCTCATACACAGTGACCGCTTCGCCAGGTGGGGCAACTTGTACTGTGAATGCACCAGAAACATTTTGTGAAATAACGGGACTTATTGATCGTGCCTACACATTCACGGCTCGAGCTACAAACTCTATGGGTACCTCTATTGCCTCTAGCGCAACCGCCTCCACGCTAGCGGCTAATGGCCAAAAACCACTTTTGGATTCTGGAACAGATTCGGCGCCGACTGGCACCGTAAAGTCGGGCTCTACTCTGACCGCAAATGCAACGTACACCGCGTTGCCAAGTGGAGTAGTTAGTTACGAGTGGCAGCGATGTGAAACGGAAGATCCTGTTTCCTGTGAAGTTATCTCCGGCGCGACTTCCTCCACCTACCTGCTAACCGCAAGTGATGTAGGCAAGCACATCAGAGTTCAAACATCGGCGCAGAACTCAATTGGCAGTAGCACTACAGATCAATCATTGCCAACCGCTGTCATCGAGGCAGCAACTGCTCCCACTCCTCAACCAAACCCTGCGCCAAATCCCGCTCCAAACCCTGAACCAAATCCAGCTCCAAACCCAGCCCCTGAACAATCTGTTTGCGATGCTGCGTGTGCCGCAGAACAAAGAGCTGCTGCGGAAAAAGCTGCTGCGGATAAAGCGGCAGCCGACAAAGCAGCCGCGGAAAAAGCTGCTGCAGATAAATTGGCAGCAGAGCAAGCTGCAAAGAGAGCAGATGAGAACATGCAGGCACAAGAGGCAAATACCGCAGCCTCCAAGAAAGCTGAAGAGGCTAAGGCAGCTGCCGAGAAATTTATCGACAGGATTGCAGGAGCAGCCGCTGCACAATTGAAGTTAGCTGAAGCGGCAGCTTTAGCAGCAGAAAAAGAAAAAGTTGCGAAAGAAGCCAAGGCAGCCGCAGATAAAGCGGCAGCAGAGGCAAAACAAACCATAGATTCTAAAAACGCAACTGCCGCTGAAAAGGCTGCAGCAGCTGCGGAGGCTAAAAAAGCTACAGATGCAGCAAAGAAAGAGATTGCAGCCGCGGCAAAAGCGGCTAAGGAAGCAGCGGCCGCTAAAGAGGCAACCAAGAGCGCAAATAAGGCTCTCGATATTGCCATAAACTCGTTGACCTCAAAAACAGCTTCGGCCCAAGCTACAGCGCAGGCAAACCGCATAGCGGCTGCGGCGAAGAGCGCTGCGACAAAGGCAGCAAATGTTGCCGCCGAAAGAGCAACTAAGGCTCAAGCTGATGCGAAGTCTGCGGAAGAAGCGGCGCGCCGTGCTGCAGATGAGCTTGTTGCAGTTCAAGAGAAGTCATTGAAAACTGCAGAAGACATCAAGTTAGCCGCACAACAACTTAAAGATGAAAACGATCGTTTTACCAAAGTCAATCAGGATCTAAACAAAGCGCTAAATGAACTAGCGGAGAAGTACAAAGCACAAGCCGAAAATGCTAAGAAGTTGAGTGGAACCGAGGATGCCGCATTGCGCGACCAATTGAATAAAGCGATTGAGCTGACAAATAATGAGATAGCTTTGCTGGAGAAATCGGTAAGTGAAAAACAGAGTGAACTTGAGGCGGCACAGGCATCAGTAAAAGCAATTGAAGCAAAGGTTTCGACGCTAAAAGAGTCCGCTGCCAAGCTAGAGGGCGAAACAGCAAAAGCGAAAACTGAACTAACCACAAAAACCGCTGCAGCCAAGGCTCAAGCAGCGACGGCTCAGATCGCTGCAAAAACAGCAGCGGTGGCTAAAGCAGCAGCAGCTGCTCTGCCAAATAAAGCGGTAATTCAAGCCAAGCCAACAAAATCTGGCTCCAAGAACTCTGCAACCGCCACGATCACCGGCTTGAAGCCCGGACAAAAAGTTCGCGTAACGGTAAAGATTGGCGGCAAACCTTGAAGTCTTTGAGGGTTTTACTGGCGATTTTGCTTTTAGGGACCAGCACATCCCTGGCATTGGCTGAAAACAAAAAGGTAATTATCGATCGAATTACAGAGGCTGAGGCTGAGGATTTAGATATTGAAATCCCGGACTCTGTCCCGCCAGGTTTTCACCAGATTTCTATTGAGGTTTATGATGATAAGGGCACTGTAAGTGAAAAGATAATTGAGTTTTGCAAAGATGAAGATGGAGTTGTGCAATGGGATAACAAATGTCCTAATTTAGTTTTTGAAGAAGAAACTCCAGTAAAAGATGACAAAAGTTATGATCCATTGCAAGACAAAGAAAAGACGAAGGGCATACATCTAGCGCTATTCGCTCTGTTGGCTGCAATAACCACCACGCGACGTGACTCCTCAAGTGAGTTGGAAAAATCTGATGATGAAGAGTCATGGCAATCAGTCTCTGCCGGTGCCCTAAAGCTTGTTAGAGAGGATATTGGCTGGGGTGATAGGTCCCGAACCTGGCGCACCCCATTTACATCAAAAACCGACTCAATAGCCATGAATGCTATTGGCAAAGTTCAGCGTCGTGTGCCATTGATTGCTCGCATAATTCAAGATGGTGACACTCTGCGCGCCATGTTTGGTTCCTGGGCGGCATTGCTCACAATGGTTGCCGTTCCTCTTGGCTTAATTGCCGGATTCACTACGCAGTTCGAAGCTTTGCCTCCTATGTGGTTTGTGCTTTTGGGCATTATCGTAATCTCGGTATTTGATGCCACCGCAGGATTTGTAGCGGGCACTTTATTCTTCCTGCCCATTTTGCTTCTAGGCAACATCACCAATCGACCCGAATGGTTGACCGCCTTGGGCGTAGTGGTGCTCTGTTTTGCGCCCGCTCTTCTGGCCAGCGCATTTCGACCAATGCGGCGTTTCACCAATAACAATGATGATCGGTGGGAGAGAGTTACTGATTACGCGATTGCAACACTGCTGACCTACTGGGCCGTTAAGAAGATGGTTGAGGCGATGAGCGGTTTGGCTCGATTGGAGCTGACAATTACCAGTTACTCCCATCAGATAGCGGTGGCAACTGCTGCAGCGCTTTTGATTCGTATCTCTCTTGAAGATCTAGCGATTAGACATTATCCATCAAGGCTAAAAGAGATATATGTGCAGATTGAGGACCGTACTGCTTCACAACAGGTTCGCTATATTTTGTTCAAGATTCTTTGCTTTGTTTTGATGGCAGCACCTTTTGCTGGTTCGCCATTGAACCTGCTTCTGGGAGCGACAATTTTTGCCATACCGCAGTTCACCTCTTTGAAATTAGAGGACAGAATCCCGAAGTTCAACCTATATTTCCCAAGAGGATTGATGAAGACAATCATCATGATTTTTGTGATGGTAATAGTAAGTAGTTTTATTGAAGCATTGTTTAGCAGCACTGAAGAGTTTCTGCGTTGGAACTTTGTTGTCATGGCGCTTCCAGGTTTGGTTTTCCATTATCTGTATGCCATGGATCAAGGTGTCAATACAGAGTGGCGCAAAAGCCAAGACGGAAGATGGGTCTACCGTATTGGCGGCGTCATAATCTTTGCCTTAATGGTTCAGGTAGTGCGGGGTGTTGATATTGCAGCTTGGCTTAAGTAATTAAGCCTGAGCTAAAGCCTCATCAAGAATTTCTAGCGCCTCTTTCAAGAGATGCTCTGGCATCACAAGCGGTGGAAGTAAACGAATTACATTTCCATAAGTTCCCGCAGAGAGAATTAATACTCCCTTTTGTTGGCAATACTTAATAGCGGATGTGAGCGC
>Ga0208784_1000742_pt1 | contig 14883 bp, 28 predicted proteins | sample DEB19_08_DNA_FD_184531 | JGI IMG/M metagenome (GOLD analysis project Ga0208784, IMG submission 184531) | Aqueous microbial communities from the Delaware River and Bay under freshwater to marine salinity gradient to study organic matter... | ecosystem: Environmental > Aquatic > Marine > Coastal ... | reverse complement strand
TGCAAGGGAATGTTAATACTGCACCTATTCAGAGCTATGTACTTGCTGGTCAAGTCAGCTCTGCACAGCAGGCAGAATTTAAAATAAAAAACACAGCATCTATACTAGGAGGAGGTTAATACTATGGAAAAGAATAAAATGAAAATCATTGAGTATGTAATCAATGAGGATGATCAAAAGACTGGAGTGTACTGCATGTCACTTGTAGAAAATCCGGCAATCATGGTTAATTGGATAGCACTATCTGCACAAGAGAAAGGTGAAGAGTTAAAGTTTGCAGCAGTAGAAAGCGGAGAGCAGAGGATGCTGTATGGTCCAGTGATGATCCCTGACCAACTGATCTATAGGTACAATGATAAGACTAAGGAAGAGTGGATGGCTACCTATAAAGCTGAGACTATTAAGACTATAGCTCAGAAGTACATGAGAAATAGCATGCATCAATACACTAACTTAGAGCATGCCATCCCAGTACAAGGTGTAAACATTGTAGAGACATGGATACAAGCGGATGCTGAGAAAGATAAGTCAGCAGCTTTAGGGTTTACTACACCCATCGGTACTTGGTATATTGGAGGTCATGTAGAAGATGATGGTTTGTGGCAAGATGTAAAGAATGGAGTGTTCAAAGGATGGTCTCTTGAGGGGTACTTTTTAGAGAATGAAGAGAAGATGATGGATGAGTACCAGGTAGAGAAGATACTAGATCAAATGATTGAGGACCTAAACATCTTAGAGCATCCATGAGAGAGATCATGAAAAAGCTTATCAGTGCAAATGATGACATGAGTAGCAAGAGATTTGCTGCTTTAGTCTGTACTGCTGCAGTCATAGTGCTTGCATTCATAGCAACTGCTGCAGATGACAACAAGATCTGTCCTGAGTTTATGTTCAGTTCGCTATGTTTAATAGCTGGAGGTGGACTAGGTCTATCAGTCATTGAGAAGATATTTGAAAAAAGAGGGAAGTAAAATATACTATTAACTAATAACAGAAAATATGGAAGTAAAAAACCGCATTTATGAGATCATGGCTAAAGCTCAAGAGAAGCTAGCAGCTCATGGTATCAAGCTATCAGTAGATGAGTCTGCTGAGGTAACTAAAGAAGAGACTGCTGAGGCTTTAAAATTCATGCAAGAGGTAGCACTAGAAGATGGGACAATCATTTTTACACCGGCTGAAAGCTGGGATTTGGGTGTTGAGATATACACTAAGGATGCTGATGGTAATCCTGTGGCTCTTGCTGATGGTGAGTATAATGTGGCTGATGGCTCTCTTATCTCAGTGGTTGAGGGAAAAGTATCAGCTATTGTACCAGCGGAGGTTGAGACTCCCGAGGAGGAAGTAGTAGCTGAGGCTCAAGCAGAGGCAGAAGTACTTACTAAGCAGTATGTAGATGATGCAGTGAGTGCTTTAGTAGAGCAGTTCAATAGCTTAAAAGCTGAATTTGAAAAGATGCTATCATCCAAAGAGATTGAGATGGCTGAAGTAAGCAAAGAATTAGACACAGTGAAAGCTGCTTATTCTGCATTGTCTTCTCAAGCTGCTGCTGTATCTGTTAAGCAGACTGCAATTAAGAAAGAGGTAAAACCAATGACCTCTTACAACAGTGCAGCTGATAGAATTAAGGCAATAATCGCAAATAAATAATTTAATAAATAGAAATAATGGCAAGTACATTAACAATCTCATCAAGCAGTTATGCTGGGGAATTAGCTTTACCCTACATTCATGCTGCTCTTTTGACTGGAGACACCATTGCAAACCGCTATGTGACAGTCAAAGAAAATGTAAAATTTAAAGCTGTATTAAAGAAGTTATCTTCTGCTAACTTAGTTCAAGCTGCCGGTTGTGATTTCAGCACTGGATCATCTGCTTTGACTTTAGCTGAGGCTACTTTACAAGTAACTGACTTGATGACTAACATCCAAGTATGCAAGGATCAATTTGCTCAAGACTGGGAAGCAATGCAAACTGGTAGAGGTTTCATCAATGATGTTATCCCAGCTAACTTTGCTGACTTCTTATTGACTTACTTAGCTGCTAAGATCTCTGAGCAAATCGAGTTCAACTTGTGGGTAGGTAATTTTTCGGGATCAGTAGGTGGAGCTAGTGGATACACTTCATTCAATGGTTTGTTAAAGCAAATCTCTGATGCTAAGTCTGGTACTCCTGACTACAACATCGCTGCTGCTTTGACTGCTGGTAACATCATGACTGCTATTGATGCTACTGTAGCTGTTATCCCAGCATCTATCATGGGATCACCTAACACTAAGTGCTACATGAGCCGCAAGACTTTCCAATTGTACTTACAAGCTTGTATGGCTGCTGGTACTGGTGGACCTTTGCAACCAGCTGACAATGCTATCTCTAAGCAAGTTTATGGATATGAGATCTATGTATGTCCTGGATTTAGCAATGACTGCTTATTGTTTGCTCAACCTGACAACTTGTTTGTAGGTACTGACTTAGTATCTGATCAAAATGAGGTTAAGGTAGTAGACATGAGCTTGACTGATGCTAGCGACAATGTAAGAATGGCTATGAGATATCGCTTTGGTACTCAAGTAGGTTTCGCGGGAGATGTAGCTGTAGCTTTCTAAGATTAATCTTTCTAACATAAAAAGGGGCGGGGTATATTAGCTCCGCCTTTTTTATAGAATATAAATAATAAAAACTTAAAAATATGGCATGTCTATCAACAGCTGGTTTCATAGTAGACTGTAAGAAAACAATAGGTGGTATTAAGTCCTTTTGGATAGGACCTTATGCAACTATTGCTAATGCAGCTACTATTGATCCTACAACAGCACAAATCACTGCTCTTCCCTCTGCAACATGGGAGACCTACAACATGAAACAGCACACCGGCAACTTTGTTGAGGCTGCAACTGTATCAAAAGAAAATAATACTATTTTCTACACACAAACCTTGACTGCTCAGTTCACTCTATTGAGTGCCGCTCGCAGACTTCAACTTGACACTTTCTCAAGAGGTCGCCATGTAATCATTGTACAAGACAATAATGATAACTACTGGCTAATGGGATACAAGGATGGAGCTGAGGTAGCTACTGAGTCTACTGAGACTGGTACTGCTAAAGGTGACTTCAATGGATACAAAATTACTTTTACTGCAGAAGAGGCTAACAAAGCTTACCGCTTAGCTGACTCTATCACTGGTGATTTTGATGGTACTATTGATGCACCAACTCTGTAAATTTTAACTATATTTGTGCATGATATTTGTACAATGTCTGACACCTGATCAAACTGTGTACCTTGCTTGTAAGCAGGGTACACATTTTATACAACCAGGACAGCACTCATATCTCATGAAGTTAGTACATGAAGTAACTGGTAAGGAGCATGTAGTGATCCCTATCAAGCTTTATGAAAATGAGAGAGTGACATTTTTAAGATTTAGTACAGCATCCAATGATCCTGACTCAGCACAGATAGTACTGAGTGATCCTGGAAGATATGCCTACTATATCTATCAAAACTACAACTCAGTCAATTTAGATCCGGCTCTTTGTTTGGGTCTAATCACTCAAGGGTTTATGGAGGCTATACTTCCACAAACTTACTATGAGACTCCAACCTTTAACACACCATCAGACTACATATACAATGGATGATAAATTGACCAACATAGCTCTAGCCAAGTACATTAAAGTAGAGGAAGTAGAGAAAGAGACTAATAAGGGATGGGTAGAATGGGGAGAGGGTAACTCAATGCCTAACTACTTAATTGATTTATATCAATCATCTCCAGTACATGGGAGCTTAGTCAATAGTATTTCATTCATGATCGCTGGTAAGGGTTTCAAAACTGACAATCCTACTGGCCAAGTACAGATGGCAAAGCTTAAACTAGATGACATTTTAGGAGCATCTGCACTTGATTTAAAGCTACAAGGTGGAGTTTATTGGGAGTTAATCTATAGTATGGATCATACTAGAATAGTACAAGTAAATCACTTGCCCTATGAGAATGTGAGACTAGCTATATCAGATGAGGAGGATCATGTATGTGGGGTTTATTACAGCAGAGACTGGCAAGATATCAGAAAGCAAAGGAATAGACCCGAATATGTACCTCTTTTCAATCCAGAAGATCCATCACCTAGACAAGTACTATTCTTTCACTTGCATAGTGTAGGATCTTTGTACTATCCTCGCCCTGACTATATCAGTAGTAAGGACTGGATTGAGCTGACAAGACACATCAGTGAGTATCATGTAAACAATATACTCAATGGTTTCTTCCCATCCTTTCATATAAACTTTGGTAATGGTGAGCCATCACCCGAAGCTCAGAGAATAATCATGAAAGAGATAGAGAAAAGCTTATCCGGTACACAGAATGCTGGTAAGTTCCTTATCACTTTCACCAAGAGCAAAGAGGAGGCACCTGAAATACAACCTTTCCCAGTAACTGATGCTGATAAGCAGTATCAATACCTTTCAACAGAGGCAACTTCACAGATCATTGTAGCACATAGAGTAACATCACCTCTACTCATGGGAGTAAGGACTGATGGTAATGGTCTAGGATCTAACACAGATGAGATTAAAGCTGCTTTATATGTATTCACTAAGCAAGTGATTGAGCCTTTTCAAAGGATCATCACTAATGCTGTAGAAGATATACTTGCATTCAATCAAGTACCATCAAAGGTGACTATTGAAAAGAATGACATCATTGAAATGAAAGAGAATGCTACAATAGTACAGCAGTCTGAAAAAAAAAAGTTAATACTTGCGGAGGAGACCTCTTTTGCACCCACTAAAGAGATGGCAGCAGAGGCTGAGCTAGGTTTAAAGTGGAGAGAGGAGTACAAGAGAGGAGGTACAGAGGTAGGAGTAGCAAGAGCTAGGGACATCTCTAACATGAGAAATCTATCAATAGATACAGTCACTAGAATGAACAGCTACTTTTCAAGACATGAAGTAGACAAGCAAGCTGATGGATGGAATGATGGAGAGGATGGCTTTCCATCTGCTGGTAGAATAGCATGGCAGTTATGGGGTGGAGATCCAGGTAAAGAATGGGCAGCTAGAATAGTACAGAGAGTAAAGCAATCTCATCAAGAGTTCACAGATGAGCAAGGTAAAATTTTTATAGAAAGATTAAAAGAGAAAGCTGAGTACATCAATGATGAGTGGGAGCTACTAAGTGAGGAGGATGTCACTGATCCATTATCAGAGGAGGACTTTGTACTCCAGTGTCAGTCACTAGGTAGCTATGCTAATGGTGATGAGTCAGAGAGAAGTAAGTGGGGAGATAGTGGTCTTTATAAGTTAAGATATGCATACAGTCAAAACCTATCAGCTAACAGCAGAGACTTCTGTATAGAGATGGTAGCAATGTCAAAAGCTGGAGCAGTATTCAAATATGAGGATATTCAACAGATGAGTGATGCTGGAGTAAATGGTGAGTTCGCACCTGAGGGGCAGTCATCCTATGATATCTTTAGATGGAAAGGAGGAGCTTTCTGTCACCATTTTTGGAAGAGACAGATATACTTTAGAAAGCAAGAGAAAGGAAAGTTCCTACCTAACAAGGGACTAGAGAATGATAAGAGAGTAGGGAATGTACCTTATGTCAAGCCGAAAGGGTTTGAGTCAGTAGCACCTATAAACACACCCTCAAGAGGATCACTAAAATACAGTTAATACAATGGCAGTACAACCTGAAATACTTTTAATTGATGAGACTTTCATCAAAAAATACACACCCATCAATGATAGTGTAGATACTGCTATCATCAGACCTTGTATCTATCTTGCTCAAGATAAATTCTTAGTGAATTTTCTAGGTACAGATTTGACTAATAAGCTTAAAACTGATGCACAAGGTGGCACTTTGGTAGCTCCTTATGACACTTTACTAGATGACTATGTAAGAAAAATGCTAGTTTGGTGGACAATGATTGAGCTATATCCCCTACTTGTGTACAAGCATGACAATGGCAATATAGTTTCTCGCAATAGTGAGAATGCAAATAGTATCAGTGAGAGTGAATTACACAAGCTAATGGACTCAGCAAAGGACAATGCTAGATACTACACTCAAAGAATGCTAGACTACATCAGACAGAATGTATCTATCTTCCCTGAGTACAGCAGTAATACAGCACCGGATCAATATCCATACACCCAGCTCTATACACAGACTGGGATGATGTTCTCTAAAGGTTTAAAACAATCTCATATCAAATGGTCAATAGAAAACTTCCTACCAGTCAGCTAGACAAGCGGAAAGAATATGAACAAAAAATGAAATCATTTTACAATAAGATGATGTCAGATCTAAAAAAGAGAGAGAACAATGGTAAGTCATAATGATACACCTGGTACTATAGGTGCAGTGACATCTATCTGCATGGCTAGCATTACACAGCTTGAGGAAATAGCTGAGCTGACTAAGATAGCTGCTGGTATAGTCGGTATAGTAGCCGGTATATTTACAATAGTTTACTACTACAAAAAAATTCAAAAGTTAAATGATAACATTAAGTAACCTACAAAGCTTAAAGGATACCTTTGCAATCAAGGGTTATCAGTGGGAAAATTTCCATCTCATAGGGGTCAGAAGTAAAGACTATGTACCTAACACTTTCTGTGATAATATCTATTTAATTGATGGAGATAAGGCCTATTCATTCCATGCTACTACTAGACCAGGTAGACACTGGCTCTTAAACTTGCTCAATCCTAAAGGTACAGCAGTACTAAAGGAGGGTCAGTATAAGAATAGCTGGAGGCTAGGACTGCATCAAGGTAAGTATACAGCTCTAGTGCAAGCAGCTCCAGTCACAGTCTTTAGAGATGCTAATAAAGATGAGAAAGCTGATGCTGTTGGTGTAGTAGATACCGGTATATTTGGTATCAATATACACAGAGCAAATCAAAACATGATCAGTAAGATAGTAGATAAGTGGTCCGCTGGATGCCAAGTGATACAAGATCCTGCAGACTTCAATTTCTTAATAAAAAAATGTAGAGATAGTGGTAAAGGAGTATTCACTTACACTCTATTAAATGAAATCTAAAGCTAGAACACTTGCAGAGGAGTACTGCAGAAAGCATCAAGACATGCCTCATCTTACTCTTGCTAAGCTATTAAGGAAAGAGCATAGTCTATTATTTGATAGCATTGAAAAGACTAGGAGCATGATCAGACAGATCAGAGGTTTAGCAGGCGATAGAATGAGAAAAGGTACTACAGATCAAAGTTTATTTGTACCCAAATCTCCCTACTTCACACTTCCCAAATCTGCTATTGTCAAGAGGATGCCTATCAATATCAAGGGTGATAAGGTGCTACTCTTACAAGACATTCACTTTCCCTATCATGATGAGGAGTCTTTAGCTATTGCTCTCAACTATGGAATAGAGAAAGGCTGTGATACATTGTATCTCAATGGTGACATCATGGACTGCCACACTTTAAGTAGGTGGGAGAATGATCCTGAGGCTAGGTCATTTAGTCAAGAGCTAGAGACAGTGAGGTCATTCTTAAAAATGGTATCTCCACTATTTAAAAAGGTATACTATAAAGAGGGAAATCATGAGGAGAGATACTGGAGATACTTATCATCTCATGCACCTGAGCTAGTAGAGATAGAGGCATTCAATTTACAGAGTCTATTGTGGCTAGATCAGTATGGAGTAGAGTGGATAGATGGTAGGACCTTTGCTAAGTTCAATAGTCTCAATGTAGTACATGGTCATGAGTTTGGACAAAATGTATTTTCTCCAGTAAACATAGCAAGGGGTCTATATCTAAGAGCTAAGAGTCATGCTATCTGTGGACACTGGCATCAGACCTCAGAACACAATGAGAAAGACATCAATGGTAAGATCATTACTACATGGTCAGTGGGTTGCCTATGTGACTTATCCCCTCGCTATAGACCAGCAAATCAATGGGGTCATGGGTTTGCTATACTGCATAGAGATGGTAAAAACTTCCATGTAGAAAATAAGAAAATCTATGAACAAAAAGTATATTGATGCATACATCATGATCAGCTTTGCTCTGACTTTGCTCATCTGTTTATTGGTAGCTGGTCACAATATCAAAGAGCATAAGAGAATACAATGGGTCACTAAGACTGATACTGTAGTGCAGAAGATTGAGGGTAAGATTGACACCATTGTCAAGACTAGAATAAAAATTAAAAACATCTACCATGAGAAGATTGATACTGTATATCTGTATGATAGTATTGCCATTGACAGTGCATACTCAAAAGCAATACAAGATCTTAGGATCCTTGAAAGTAGAGGATACTTTAAGTATTGAGCGAAGACTTGTAGTGTTAGGAGTCACTAAGATGTACTATCTCCAGCAAGACAATGACTTACTAAAGTCAGAAAATCACAATCTTGTACTACTCAATAAGCATAATGTGCAATATATCGCACAATTAGAGGGTGATTTATCCGCTATAAAGGACATTAAAGAGGAGCAAGAGAGGAAGAAAAGAGGGTGGAGGACCGCTGCTCTAGTCAGTTCAGGACTATTTATAGTGACTTTGATAGCTGCTTTATGAACAATACCTACATAAAGATGGGTCTATACAAGCCTGGTATCTTTATCAATCCGGATGAGGATGGTGATTTGCTATCTGCTACTGTCTATATTGATGAGGAAAAGGTGCAGATATTGAATGAAGATGGTGAGTTTATAGCTCAATTCTTTTATGAGGAGCTAAGAGGTATGATGGCTATCATGGCAGCACATCAGGAAAAGCAATCTATAAGGATCTCTGCAATAGCTAAGAAAAATTAGACAGCTATACCTCCTACAAAGTATCTACCATCTCTTTTGTTTACCTCAAAATAAGCTCTCATCATTACACTATCTGCTATGTCAGGGGATAGTCCTCCACTCTTAGCAGCTATAGTCTCTTTATCTGTTACCATCAGCTTACCATCACTGCCTACATTTGCTCTCCTTACTAGCTCTAGCTCCTTGCTTATCTGATCCTTATACTTGCTATTAAAGGTAATTTCATTTTTATCTATGAGTTCTCCTAGTTTAAAGTAGCAGTCAGCCTTTAAGTTTTTATAGTTCGATCTAAAAGCCTTTGAGCCATTAACAAAACCAGTACACCTAAGATAGTCTACTGCACCTCCTCCTATCCCATCCTCATCACAGATGACATTGGATAGTTTTACTCCATACTCATCCATTAATCTTTTGATGATGTCTACTATCTCATTCACTCTCTTATGTAAATGGGTTTCCATCCTCTCTAAATGCAGACCATTCCATACTGATATAACAGTCCTATCTTTACCTAACCGAGCTATATCCGCTGTTATGTAGAAATCAGTCTGACTGTCTGACTTATCTCTAAAACATCTTAGCAGTTCAGCATAGGAGTATAGTCTATCATCACTACTATCAAAGTCCCAGTCACCCAGTAGAAGTCTCTTTCTATCTACTTCCGGTAAAGTGTTCAAGATATCCATGTATGAGTCAGGTAGCATGTAATTGTCTGCAGATAATGACTGGATAAAAGCTTTATCAGGACTCAATCTACCCTCTCTATGAGGGTGAAAAAACTCATTGTATAGATATCCCTTTGATGGGTTGCATGTCATTAGGAGCTTTGGTATTAAATTGTAGTCATTGAGCTTGTATCTTATCCTACTTAGTACAGTAGTGATAGCTTTATCATGTACTTCTGCTGCCTCATCTATAAATGCATCAGTAAGCTCTAGCCCTCCTAGATCCTGGTAGTGAGGGTCAGAGGGTTTATAGGCTAAGTCTGCAAGTACTATTTGACTATCATTGTAAAATGTGATAGTGTTGCTCTGCTGGTTATAGTTGTAGTGAGTTTGTGGCATGAGACCCATGAGTCTAGTAGTCTCAAAAAAACTAGCCATTGTAGTCTTTTTAAGAGTATCTAGTTTAGACCTACCTATGAGTGATCTTGTACCGGGATATTTTATCCTCCTCTGTATCTGCCATATACATCCCAACCTAGTCTTACCTCCTCCAGCTGCACCTCCATAAAGTATCATCTTTGAGGGGTGATTATTCCTCAAGTATACTAGAGCCTCTTTCTGTTTTGGTAGCAGTTCCATTACTTGAATAAGATAGCCTGAGTATCTGTCTTTTGATTGATAAGATCTACCTGGTCCTTATTGTTATCATAGTGAATGTCAATATCATTGTCATCCATCACTAGATACTTATCTTTGTGGCAAGTGAATATCACTCTAGTCAGGGGTATTTTTAGCTCCTTAGCTCTATCAATTAGGTCTAGGTTGTTACCATCTTTGCATCTAGCTGTGATGATCCATAACTCAGCACCCTTTGCTATCCATTCAAGAGCCTTATCTCTACCCTTTGCAGTGCTTAAAGTATCATCATAGTCAAATGAGACTACTACTGGATTGACTGCTAGTGATAATTGACTAGAGCAGATAGCATATCTCTGAGAGGGGTCAGTATATTCTGACTTCATTTTCTCATCTTCCATGCATCTAGTCATAAAGTCCTGAGCATGTTCTCCTTTTTTCTTTGTTGGTATTGGCATAATTAATTCATTAAATCTATTGTTAATCCTTTCTCTGTCAGCATCTCTCTGAGTACTTCTCTGAAGTCACAAAAAGCTTGTCGATAGTCATCACTCTTGTCATTGTCATACTTAATTACTTTTCTCAAGTAATCATCTAACTCCCATAAGGTCAGAGTAATCTCATCTATGTGGGTGATGAGCTTGTGTTTTGCTCTATCTTCGGGATCATTAAGGTCAAAAGTGATGGTGGCTTTCATATTATTTGCTTATTCCTGGTATTACTACATACTGCTTACCATCATCCCACTCTGATATGACTCTATCTGTCATTCTTTTTTGGAGATCATCTAAAGTTAGGAGTACTGGATCTTGATTTGCTAGACAGAATGCTATTCTTAAAACAGCCTCCTCATTACAAAATAAAGACTCAAAAGCTTTATAGGTATAAAAGTCATTCAACTTAAAGCTAGGAGTACCTTTGACATGGACATAGAATAGTCTCTGCTTTCCATCTTTCTTTCTATAAAGTACATAGTCAGGAAGTGATCTAAGTATAGGATTGACAAGCCAGTATCCATCTATGTTGTTATTGGTCTCATCAAAACCAAATCTCTGCACATTGTATCCTTTAGCCTTTGCCCACTTCTCAAATAGTTCCTCACCTGGTCTTATTTTTATCCTTTCATTGTATGGTAAATAATTCATATTGATTAATTTTTAAAGTTCTTTGATATGTTTTTTTACTTTTGTCCAGTACTTGATAGCTTGCTGTTCTCCAGTCTTATCTTCTACTGGAGCAGCTAGTATCTTATCCACTGCTAGTGCTACCATCTCTTTGACTTTATCTCTAGTCCATTCTAGTTTCATTTCTTTGACTACAGCAAGTGCATGCTTGAGCATGAATTTTGCTTGTGCTTTTGGGGATGCTAGGAGCTTGCTCATTTGTTGTATCTTTTATTCATTAAGTCTTGTGGATCATATTCTCTATAAACTTGACCCATTTCACAGCAAAGGTCAAAGTGGTCTCTCTCATCTAGGATGAGCTTTTCTATTAGCTCCTCAAGATCATGCAGTGCTTGTACATAGCCACTATTGTAAGTGTTCATTGATCTGTTAAGCTTAGCATCAATGATGATATCAATCTCATCCTTAAAGATTTGTGCCGGTGTTTTCATTGTTCAAAGATATATTATTTTTTTCAACTAACTGATATTCACCTCTGTTATCTAAAGGTATAAAGCCTGAGCCATTACCATGTACTACTTTCATGAAGTCTACTTCTACCTTTGCAGAGTTCACTATCACTTGTGCGACATCTGATATAGTCTGAGCTTTCTCCAGCTCTATATCTCCATCCTTTAACATCTCAATGACCTCAAAGAGATGGTTTCTGAGATCCTCAATTTTGTTCCTTGCCATAATTCCTAATTGTTTTTTTTAACTTTGATATTGATTTAATTGCTTTTACTATCTCTGTGGGATACCGGTGGATAGTATTCCTTAACATCGCCTCTTCAAATGTAACTAAAAGTAAGTTATCTATAGACACATTAAGCTTATCCGGTGTCTTGAAAATGACCTTGTGTCTAGCTGGTATTGGTCCATTGACTTTCTCCCATTCAAGATGATGTACTGGTTTCCACTTGCTAGGGTCCGCTATCTTCCTCTCCAGGTATCCATCCTTTGTCACTCTTTCACTTCCTACTGGTCTATAGTTATGAGGTTTGTTTCCTTTCTTAAACTCAGTTCTCTCACTTACTCTCATGTGTTTACCCTTATTCCATGCAGTCTGACCTTTCTCAAATCTATGCATCCTACCACTTTCCTCTAAACTCTTAAAGGTAGCTGCTAACATTCTAGCAGTATGGGTGGGTGACTTATGCAAGTTATGTCTAGTAGCTATATTGTAGATCACAGATATCTTTAGACTATACTTAGCAGCTATATCTTTAGTGTAGTAGTGTGGATAGTCTTGACAAATTTTGTCAATTAACTCTTGACTGTACTTTCTCATAGATCAGCTTTTATATTGTCAATGATTTGACTATAGATACTATCTGTACTGATGATGTGCTTGTATACCTCGCACTTGACTTGATTGATTTGCTCAGTCCTTATCAGTCCTTTCCATTCCTCACTGCTGTACTTTGCCCTATCCCAGTCACCCATAATCTGATACATGCTGCTTTTTACTTTAAGCTTGACATCACTCAGCCACTTATCATCTAGATACTCATCTTTAAAATATCCTCTCTTGATTAAGCTATTCATGATCATTGGACCAGTGTATCTCAACTTCCTTGTGTAGTCAGCATCTTTCCTATCACTCTCTAGAATATCAAATAAAGCTACTACATTGACCCTCTCTGACATTGGTAGCTCCTTTCTTACCTCTTTCTTTTTGATCTGTAGGTGCATCTTCCTATTGTACTCTATGTACTTGCTCAATACATCACTAACATACTGCACTGAGAACATATTGAAGTGTTCTATCCTGGTCCACTCAGTACCTAGTGCATTGAGATCAAAGGCTAGCTGGAGATCACCAACAGTCATAGTGCTATACTTACTCATGATGAGATTAGAGAGGATAGTAAACTCTTCCTGAGATGGTAGCTGTTTAATTCCTGAGATGGTAATAGGTTTGACCATGCTCACTTTAAAGTCTTGAGGACTCATAGCTGATAGACTAACTGTACTTGCAGCAGTTAGTATGTCCATCTCATTCTGAGTCAATCCACTGCTGTAGGTCTTGGCGGTTAATTCTGCCGATTTTGTCAGAGTCATTTGTTTGAGTTTTTAGTTTTGATTGTTGTTCCAAATATACATCAACATTAAAGCCTACCCACTGCCTACCAATAGCATTGATGATTACTTTTTTTGCTAGCTCAGAGTCATTAGAGCAGTCTCTCATAAGAATACTATAAGCAGTATATTCACTTTTACCTGACTTATAGGGAGTCTTAGATACATTAGTCTTATAGTCTATCCACTCATCCCAGCATCCATCCAGCAGTCCTATCATATCTTTATGTCTAGGCTCTTTGTAAAGCTCAGTTAATACTATCTGATGCTCATTGTAAGTCAATAGATTTACTTTCTCCAGTGCAGTGAAAGCTACATCAAGAGTCAGTGCCTCTTGCTGGACTTTTGCATCTCTCATAGATACACCTGGTCTGATAAATATAGATGCAATATGCAGAGCTATATTGTCACTGATGATCTCTGCTACTTTATACTCTTTGCAAAGGTAGTAGAGTTTGAAGTATACACCCACATGATGTGAGTGCATACCTCTTAGTGCATTAATGGTACTTAGTTTCATCTTATTACTTTGATGTTTGTCAAGATATACAAATGTTCTGAGATACCCAAACCATTTTCTTCACAAAGTATCAAAAGATCTTTTAACTCTGTTCTGAAAACTCTATCCACTTGATACAGAGACTCTATCCTTTTAGTAGCATTCACCACTGTAGCATGATCTCTATTGTAGAATGATCCTATTGAGTTCAATGAATAGGCATTTTTCAAGTACTTAGATATCCACATAGCAGACTGTCTAGCTTTGTTGGTATGGTCTATCCTACTCTTGCTCATCAGTTCAGAGATAGGTACTGCATAAAATTTGCTGACTATCTCTCTCACTTGCATTAGGGGTCCATTGTTACATACTACCTCATTCTGCCTAAGCTCATGCTTTAACTGATCTTTAAAGCTGTCCTGTGCTTGCTGGAGGAGAGTGGCGAAGATATCTAGCATCCTCCTTTCAAACTCCACTCTATTCTCTACCTGAACAAATTGAAACAGAGCAGCATACTTATCTGATAGATTGATATGTGTTTTCATATAGTTATCTCTCCCTTTAAAATTTTATGATACATAAACAAGATATCTTGTAATTCTTTAAAGGTTTCATCAAATGCTATAGAATCTAATTCACTTAAATACTTTTCTATTCCTCCAGTTTCTTCAATAATTTTGCATAGACCTATATGTATACAAAATTTATTAAAAAATTCTAATTCACCATCACTATATTGGTCCTTATACATCTGCAAAAGTTTGTATAGATGATCTTTTTTATTGTCTTTCATATACTTTCAATTTTTAATAAACTCAATGTGAATAAAGCACCCTCAATAAAGGCAAAGTATCTAGCACTATCCATCTCACCTTGCTCATTCATTCCGGCATAGACCTCAGCTTGTTTCATTATTAGCTCTCTCATAGGTCAGACTCTTGATAGGGTTGTACTTCTCTATACTGGCAGTCATAGATAAACTGAGCCATGTCTCTAACCTCCATCTTGCAAGCTTGCGATAGGGTGAAA
>Ga0208784_1000738_pt1 | contig 14947 bp, 15 predicted proteins | sample DEB19_08_DNA_FD_184531 | JGI IMG/M metagenome (GOLD analysis project Ga0208784, IMG submission 184531) | Aqueous microbial communities from the Delaware River and Bay under freshwater to marine salinity gradient to study organic matter... | ecosystem: Environmental > Aquatic > Marine > Coastal ... | reverse complement strand
CTTTAGAACGACGTTTTGACCCAACTTTAGAACGACGTTTTGAACTAACTTTAGAACGACGTTTTGACCCAACTTTAGAACGACGTTTTGACCCAACTTTAGAACGACGTTTTGACCCAACTTTAGAACGACGTTTTGATTGTTTTATTTTTGATGTTTTCATTATAATAAATAAATAAATAAAATATAATGTAAAAAATTAAAAAAAAAATTATTATTATATAATAAATATGCAAATATTTAAAGCAATTAAAAATATATATACAAGTTATTTAAATAATTTCTATAATAATGTGTGTGATTATATATTATATTTAAATAATAATGAACCGAGTGAAATAAAACTACGTATGACTGAATATATAGATAGAACGAATAAAAAATGTCATCCTTATAAACCATTTGTTGTAACTTTAAAATCTAGACAAATTTTATCTTATTTTAATTATTTAACAAATATAGAAGATAAATTAAAATTTATAGAAAAATTTAATGAAATAATGGTTGAAGTTTCTAAAAAATTATATATACAATATGATCCTCATATGATTTATACTTTTCATGATGAAATTCATTTAGTATTTTTTTACAATGAACATGGTAATTATATGTATTCTGGTGATATAAATAAAATTATAACTACACTTGTTAGTTATACTAGTATTGAATTAACAAAAATATTAAATAAAAGATCTATAAATTTAGATTTTGTTTATAAAGGTCAATTTGTAGAATTTGATGATGATTATGAAATATTAAATTATATTATATGGAGACAATTTGATTGTAAAAGAAATACAATTACACTTTTATATAAATGTATACATTTAGAAAATTTTTTAAATAATAAAGAAAAAAATTATTGTCAAAAATTAGACACTATGGAAAAAAATGTATCTTGGTTTTTAAAAGATAAATTTAATAAATATTATACAGGAAATATTTTGAAAAAAACTTTATTTTATAGTAATCCCACAAATCCTAAAATAGTATTTAATAAAACATCTGAAACGAATTTAATTACGCGTAAACGATTAGAAGTAGAACATTTTTATTTGTCAGATAATTTTAAAGAGAATTTTAATAAATATATAAAAAATAAAATTATGTAATAAATATATGATGTTATCTAAAAAAAGTATAACTGGAGTTTTAATTGAAGCTGTTGTTGTTGGTGTTTGTTTAATCTTATTTGGAAATTTTATAGAATATTTTAAAGATTATATTCCAAATCTTTCTGGTAGAAAAGATAAAATTGAAGTATATTTTATAGCTGGATTTATATTTCATCTTGTATTTGAATGGTCTGGTATTAATTTATGGTATGCAAAAGAATATTGCAAAATTATTTAATTAATAACGTTTTTGTTATGATTTTTTTTTAAAAGTAATATATATGGACGTTATTGATATAAACGGCAAATTATATGATCCTTATTTTATTTTAGGTGTAACTAAAGATGATAGTAGTGATCATATTACAAAATTATTTAGAAAAAAGGTAAAAAAATATCATCCTGATAAATATACTGATAAAAATGATAAAAAGAAATATGAATCTTATTTTAAAATATTAGTAGCATCTTTTGAATATATAAAAGAAAAACGAACAAATAAAAAATCAATTCATTTAATTGATAAATCAAAATATAAACATAAAGTAGAGCCAAAAAAATGTGATATAGATAGTTTTAATAAAGATTTTGATAATATTAAACGAGACCCAAATGATTATGGTTATGGTCATAATTATACTAGATTAGAAAACACTGAAGAATATGATAAATTAAAAGTCGATTTAGTAAATTTATTTAGTAAAAAGAAATTTTCAAATAAACAATTTAATAAAATATTTGAATGGAATAAATATAAAAATTTAGAAAATGATCAATCTGAAACGTCAAAACAACTAATACATAAAACAACTGATGGATTTAGTTGTTATAATTCTAGTATAATTGATAATAATTGTTCATTAGTAAGTTCTTATAATGGATTAATGATAGCTGGTGATGATTTAGGTGAAAGAGGTGTAGGTTATTGGGGTAATAATTATAGTGATTATAATATAGTTCATAAAGGTGTTAAAAATCCAGTAAAAAAACCAAAAATACCACGGAAATTTACAATAGATGAATATATAAAAAAATCAAATGGTGATATAAATGATACAAAAATATATAATGAAGATAAATATGCATTGGATAAAAAACAATATAATGATTTACTTGAAAAAGAACGATTAGATAAAGAAATGGTATTAAAATATATGCATAAATATCAAAAACAAATTGTAGATAAAGCTTTAAATGGCGAATTAGATAAATCACAAAGTCTAACGGATGTTTTACAAAAATACATACAAAATTAAAAATTTATTAAATTAATGCAAATATAATTACCTTAATTTAATAAAATGAATTAATGGGGGTTTTTACAAGATGCTAATGCTATTTGAGCTATATGTTCAAGTCTTTCGACGTGCTCATATGCGCTCCATGCATCTTTTCCAACTGCTATAATACCATGTCTATCTAATCCAACTATATCAAAATCTATTTCTCCAGTAGTTTCATTTAAATTTAATGCTCGAATAGTTGCTAAACCTAATTCAATTGATATAGGTTTAATTATTGGTACAGATGGTCCTACTCGTGTATACCTGTTAATTTCAGGAAATTCTTTAGCTATATTTTGAAGATCTAATCCAGCATGCATAGCAGCAACTATATAAGTTGGATGTAAATGTAAAACAACTCTATTTTCAGGAACTATTCTTTGTAATAAACTATGTAATGGTAATTCACCACTAGGTTCTAAACCTAATAATTTTTTTTGATAATCATCATTTACTCTTATTAAATTATTCCAAGGTTTTTCAGTCTTTTTATAATCATCTGTAAATTTTAATTTAAACATTAGTTCTGCATTAAGATGTTGTTTTCTAACACCACTTGGTGTAATATATAAATAATCGTCATCTTTACGTCTATATGAACAATTGCCATCCCTAGTAGAAATCCAATTACGATTGTATGCAGTTTTTAAAACTTCACAAATTGTATCTAACATATGATATACATATTATATTTAAAATAATCAAAATAAATAAACGAAATTAAAATTGAAAAAAAAAATCTATATGTATTTAATTAATATGGAAGAAGAAGATAGTGAAAATATTTATGAAAGATTAATTGATATATTAATTAATAATCAACCTTTAACTACATCTAGAATTCACCAATTTAGTGACGCTATAAGAGTTAATCAACAAATAACTAGTAATATTTCTAATATAAGAAGGTATTTAGAATCAAATGAATATAATAATGATGTTAATATAATGTTTGATAATATCTTTAATTACACAGAAAATATAATACATAATAACACCTCAAACAATCAATACAGTTATGATAATCAATTAAATATTATTTTAAATAATTATAACCAATCAATTAATGAAATAAACAATGAAATTGAAATTGGTTTTTATAATCAAATACAAGACGAAATACAAGATGAAATACAAGATGAAATACAAGATGAAATACAAGATGAAATACAAGATGAAATACAAGATGAAATACAAGATGAAATACAATATGAAATACAAAATGAAATACAAAATGAAATACAAAATGAAATACAAAATGAAATAGACGTTAATGAAAATACAAATATAAATGAATTAACTAATGAATTATTTAATGAAATTTATAATAATACAAATACAAATTATTATAGTAGATTAAATAATACAAATGTAAATAATAACAATTTAGATTTTTTAACAGAATCGTCATTGTTAAATAGAATAATACAGGTATTTTTAGATCCAAGTGTAATTGATATAAATGAAAATGATTTGGAAGATGTAAAGGTAATTTTAACTAAAGATGAATTTAAGAAATTAGATAGTAAAATAATATTAGAAGAAAATTTAAGTGATTATAGTAATAAAGAATGTAATATATGTATGGATGAATATAAAATAAGTGATAAAATTATAATTTTAGATTGTAAACACATATTTCATAGACGTTGTATAAAACATTGGTTATTACAAGAAAAAGTTACATGTCCAGTGTGTAGAAAAGATGTAAGAGAAATGATTAAATGAATTTAAAGATTAAGATATATTAGTTTATTATGACAATAATTATTAATTCTGAAGTATTATCTGAACTAATAAATTCAGAACAGTTAAAAGTTTTAAAAAAAAGACAACAAAACTCTGATAATTTTAATTATTATTTTTCTCCATCGATAGGATTAAATTTATGGCGATCAAAAGTTATGATTGTAAATCCAAAGTTTATAGTCTTTGAATTTAATAAAATTGAACATATGAATTTGTTAATATTATTAAGAGACATAGATAATAAATTACAACGATTAGTAAAATCTAAAAATAGTGAATTATTTAATACAAGTATTTATAAATTAATGTCTGAAATAGATAATGATAAATTTACAATTAGATGTTATTTGCCAAATTTTAAAGGAAAACATTTAATTAAATGTTATGTTGATAATAATGAAGAAATATTTAAATTACCTCGTGTAAATACAATTATTGATAATTGTGTAATAGAAATTAGAAATATATGGAAAACTAATGATAAATCTGGTTTTAATATAGAATTAAAAAGTACAAGCTACTTTTAAAAAAGTAACATCAAAGTTACTTTTAAAAAAGTAACATCAAAACAGGGCTCGCGCCTGCAACTAAAATTATTACCATTTGTAGTAGTAGTTCTTGCAGGCGCGAGCCCTGTTTTGATGTTACTTTTTTAAAAGTAACTTTGATGTTACTTTTTTAAAAGTTACTAATAAAAATTGATTTTGTTTTTCATTTAATTAGTTAAATTAAATGAAAATAAACGATATTAATAATTATATAGAAAAACTTGTAAAATTGGCATCTAATTCTCCAATTCAATATAAACATGGGGCGTGTTTATTAAAAGGTAATAAAACATATTCATTTGGATTTAATAAATTTAATAAAGAAATATATTTAAATAATCAAATGATAAAATTTACAATACATGCAGAAATGGATGCTATTTACAAAACAAAAAATAAAAATATAAAAGGAATGGATATATTAATTATTAGAATAGGAAAAATGAATAATAATTTAAAATATTCTAGGCCATGTAATAATTGTATAGAAAAAATGATGCGACGTGGTATTCGAAAAGTATATTATAGTAATCATAATGGTGAAATAGTTTGTGATTTTATAGATTCTATGCCAAAAATACACAATAGTTCAGGATTTTCAATTAGAAATAAATTAATTATATTATAATAAATGTTTATAAAATATTTTTCTTTCTGAATTAATAGGTGACCTTCGCCGAAGCAGAGCTTCATCTCTGGAAGGTGACCTTCGCCCATTCTTTAATTTATATGACGATTTTGATAATATATTGTTAGTTTTAGATGACATTTTAGATGACATTTTAGAGGACATTTTAGAGGAAATTTTAGAGGACATTTTAGATGACATTTTAGATGACATTTTAGATGACATTTTAGATGACATTGATTTACTTTTATTATGTTCGTCTTGTGATTCTGAATCGTCTTCTGAATCGTCTTCTGAATCGTCTTCTGAATCGTTTTCTGAATCATTTTCTGAAATGTCTTCTGAATCGTTTTCTGAATCGTCTTCTGAATCGTCTTCTGAATCGTCTTCTGAATCGTCTTCTGAATAATTATCATTTGAATTTGATTTAATTTGTAAAATGCTATTTGATGAATCATCTGAGTTAACTGTACTATATCCTCCAGATTGTGAGGTATCGTCTGAAAAATCTATAAGATTATTTTCTGGAAATTTAAGAAATCCAAGTGTATCTAATAAGCTTGGACAATTTTCTTGATCATCATTTTCATTAGAATTTGTAATTACATTTTCATTAGATAAATTTTCATTAGATACATTTTCATTTGAATTTGTAATTACATTTTCATTAGATACATTTTCATTAGAATTTGTAAATTCTTTTGTAAAAGACATTTTTATAATAAATAAATAAATAAAAATTATAGAGTAAACTTGAATTATCAAGAAATTGAAAACAAAATAATAATTAATAATATTATTAATTATTATTTTATTAAATGGAAGTTTGTGAAGTAATAAAAAATGAAGTTGTAAAAAGAAAAAAAGGTAGACCTAGAAAACATAAACCTATAGAAGAACTTCCAAAAGGAGAAAAGAAAAAACGTGGAAGAAAAAAAAAAGAAGTTGTAATAGAAGAAATTAAACAGAAAAAGAAAAGAGGACGTAAAGCTGCTGTAAAATATTTTAGTTCATCTATTAGAAAAAAAATTCCCCTAACTACTGTTTTACAAGATAATAATAATTTTATTTTACATTTAGATATAAATGAAGATACAGATTTACAAACAGAAAATGAATTTATTGATGGTATACAAAATATTGATTTAAATATTGGTATTGTAAATGAAAATGATACTAAAGAAACTATTATAAATTCTGTTTTTTCAGAATTAGAAAATGAAAATAAAAACATAATAAATACATATCAAAATGAATATGATGAATTACTAGAGAAAAAAAATTATATATTAAATGATTTAACGGATGATGATAATAATATAAGTGAATTATACGAACAAAGAGTTAAATTTAGAGAAAAAGAAGATAATATTATGGTAAATAAATTACAAGGCGTTATTAATGATAAAATAAATGATGTTATAAATGATAATATTGAAAATAAAATTAAAGAACAACAAGAAAATAATAGAAAAAAAGGTTTTTTTGAAATATTATCTAAAATAATTCATAATAACAAATGGATATATTCAACTGATGTAAATTGTTGGTGGTGTTGTCATCAATTTAATACAGTACCAATTGGATTACCTGATAGTTATAATTATGAAAGCGATAAATTTCGTGTAAAAGGTATATTTTGTAGTTTTTCATGTATGTTAGCATATAAACAAGATAAACGAATATATAATGTAGATTATTTAATTAAAGCGTTGTATTGTAAATTAACAAAAACTTTATTAATTGATTCTGAATTAAAACCAGCTCCTGCTCAATGTAGTTTAAAAATATTTGGAGGAGAATTAAGTATAGAAGAATTTAGAAATTCTACTAAAGAAAATAAAATATATAAAATGATTGATTACCCAATGTATATTAGTAGAGATTTTATAGAAGAAATAGATATTCAAAATGTTAAAGCTGTAAATAAAAACATGTTTCAAGAAAAATCTATATATAATTTAGACGATAAACGAGTAGAAGATGCAAAAACAAGATTGTCAAATATAGAAGAAACTACTGTTACTTTAGGTAATACTATTGATAAATTTATTAAATTTGCTTAATAAAAAATTGAAATAAATTTAAATAAATATTTAATTAAATGTTTAAAGTTAATATTTCTAAAGTTTTGGAATTTGTAAAGGATAAAAGTTATAGCGATATAGTAAAAGAATCTGAAAAATATGGATTATGTGTAAAGTATAGCAATGATGATCAATTAAAAAATCTATTTTTATTAGCTAATAAAAATGAAACGACTGAAAATGAAACGACTGAAAATGAAAAGATTGAAAATGAAACGACTGAAAATGAAAAGACTGAAAATGATATAATAAATTATCAAGCAAATGGTATTATTTTTGAAAAGGGTACAAATAAAGTTGTGGCTATGTGTCAAAATAAATTGATAGATTGTGATAATGACTTTATTTTAAAAAGTGGTAATGTAAAAAGAATGGAATATTGTGAGGATGGTACAATGATAAGATTGTATAATTATAATGATATTTGGTATACAAGTACTACACGTTGTATTGATGCTAGTAAAAGTTATTGGACTAGTACAAAAAGTTTTAATGATTTATTTTTTGATGTTTTTGATAAAAATTTGTTAAGTACATTAGATAAACAATATACATATGTATTTGTATTGTTACATAAAGAAAACAGAATAGTAGTTAGACATAAAATTAATATGTTAGTTTATATTTCTAGAATAAATAACGAAACATATATGGAAGATTATACTCAACAATTTAATAATGTTTATGGAATTAGACGTCCTAAAAAAATAAATACAAATACAAATATAAATGAATTTCATCCTTTTAAAAGAGGTATTTTAATAAAAACTTTAAATAAGGAAACTAATCAATTAGTAAGTTATAAAATTGATTATGATAATTATAAAAATATAAAAAGTCTTCGTGGGAATATTCCTGATGTTAGAATGAGATATTTAGAATTATTACCATATCCTGAACTCTTACAACAGTTTGAAAAAAATTATTATGAATATAAATTTATGTTTAATATTATAAAAGGTGAAATGTTTAATTTAGTAAAAATGATCTATAGACTATATGTTGACTCACATATTAAACATTCAATACAAGTAAATGATGATAATTTATATTATAAAACTTTAAAACAATTACATGCACAATATAAAATTACAAATGTACCTATTTCATTTTATGAGGTACAAAAAAAAATATTTACTATGGATAAAAAAATTGTTAAGCGATTATTAATGTGGGAAGATTTAAAATTTCCTAAATCTAATAAAAATAAATTAAATGAAACAACAAATGAAATTGTAGTAAATTAAATTAAAATTAAATTTATTATAAAATTTTACAAATAAGTATATTTATTAATATAAGTGTATTTAATTTGTAAAATTTTATTTCTTTAGAAATTGTAATATATTATGAGTGATTTAACTTTACCGTTAATTGGATTGACAGCATTATTTGGTTATTTCTTTAATAAAGATGGTAAAAATCCTAGACAGCAAGAAACGATAAAACAATCTATAGAATCGTTTGATAAACCAAATGGAAATAATATATATGAGTCAAATGTTGTTGAACAATCTAATAAAGAAATTTTATCTAGATCTCTTGCAAATTATCATCTTGCAGAAACCCCATCAGAGACAGGATTTATTCCACCATTATTTAATACGTATGGAGCAGTTGGAAATGAAACAATTATGTCTGCTAAATTAAATGCTAACCCTGAAGTTACAGGATTAAATTCGAAAACATTAGGTGAAATAAATGATATAAATCGTTTAGGAATTGAAACTAAAATTGATAATATAGAAACACAACCAATGTTTAAAACAGGTAATATAATAGAAACAAAGGCGTATTCAGATGTAGATGCTAATGTAGAAATTAATAATTTAACTGGTTTGCCATATGATGTTTCTCATATGAATATGATTCCGTTTTTTGGAGGTAATATTAAACAAAACATTGAAACTTTTTCAAATGAATCTTTGTTAGAAAATAGAAGTGGTAAGGGAGCTACATTTAAGCATAAAAAAGAAATAAATAGTTTATATGATAAAAAACCTGAAAACATATATGGTAATCAAGCATTTACTACTCAAGTAGAATTAGATAGATATATTCCGTCATTATATAGACAAAACGAACGTCCAGTTGAACAAGAATATATTGCAGCTCCTATATCAGGTACCATTGATAATCCATTAAATCCAAAAATAACTGCAAAAACAGTTGACGAATTAAGGGTTTTAAGTAATCAAAAAGAAACATATAAAGGTAGAACAATAGCTGGTCAATTTGGTAGTGTAAGAGGTATTGAAGGTGAAGTAGTAAAAAGACGTCCTGATACTTATTATGAACAAGAAAGTCCGGAAAATTTATTTAGAGGGCCTGGTGCACATGTAGGATTAACTATGAAACAAGATTACGACACAAACTTCAAGGGATCATCTAGACAAGGATATAATATGGAATATTATGGTGGAGCAAATAATAGTCAATTAATTAAGACAAAACAAAGATTAGGTACTATTGATAATAGTTCAGAACTGGCGTTGTCATTATTTCAAAATCCTAAAAGACAAAACTTTGAAGCAGATTCTATTAGAAATGTTAGTGGAAGTATAAGTAGTAAAAAAGTTGATGATTATGGTAAATCTGGAATAACATCATACGAATCTGAACGTGCAACTACAGAAGATCAAACACATGTATTAAATTTACAAAGAAAAGAATTAGGTGTTGCTATTAAACCACAAGATGAATTTAAAACAACTTTAAAACAAGGTACTATGATATATGATAATTTTGGTAATGTTAAAACAACCTTTGATACAGGCAAAATAAATGCATATGAAACTGGTATATCAGGTATAGATGCAAAAATAACTCATAAACAATCTTTAATAGATAATAAATATTTAGGTGGCATTGAAAAGGAACGAGGTATGGGATATTTAGTAACAAAATATGATGCAAGAACTACAGGAAAACAAATGTTGACAAAAGACACTGAACAGAAAAAACAAATAAATGGACCACAATATTTCCAAACATCTTCAGGAAAAACATCACACGCAGATCTTAAATCTACACAAAATATGTTATTAAAAGAACGAGAAGATAAAAGACTAAAAATGAATATAAATGTTAATCCTTTAATACCTAGCAAAGAAAATCTAGGAGCTGTAATTCAATATCGTGACGATGATGAAAGAGTAGATAAAATATCATCTGAACGTTTAGATCCAACTATATTAAACCAACTTAATGAAAATCCTTTTATAATTAAACAATAAACATTACTTTATTTTTATTAAAAAAATAAAGATTAATATCAAAAGGGGGCTCGCGCCAGCAAATAAATGTTGTATATTATATAGTAATAGTTACTTGCAGGCGCGAGCCCCCTTTTGATATTAATCTTTATTTTTTTAAAAAGTAATGTTTTAATTTAAAATTAATTGAAATATATTTTATATTTTATAAAATATATTGTAGATGACAAAACCTATAAAAAATGTACATTTTAATTTAGATAATAACAAAATATTTTATACATATTCAAATATAGAATATAGTAGAATACCAATTGATTCTATTTTATTAAAAAAAATATCTAATCAAATTTCTGAAACGGAATGGGTACAACATAAAAATTGTTTATTAAAATATAAACATAGTGAAATGATTGTTCATAAAGACAGTTTATAGTTACTTTTAAAAAAGTAACATTAAAACATTAATACATATCAAAATTTAAAATTTTTAATATATTGATATATATTAAAAGAGATGAATGCTAAAAAACGATCTGCAAAAAAACGTTCATCTAGAAAGATGAAATCTTTAAAGAAAAAGTCTTCTGCTAAAAAACGATCTGCAAAAAAACGTTTATCTAAAAAGATAAAATATTTAAAGAGAAACTCTTCTGTTAAAAAACGATCTACAAAGAAACGATCATCCAGAAAAATCAAATCTTTAAAGAAATATCAAAAAAAGTCATTAACAAAAAATTTTAGAGGAGGGGGAAAGAAACTTCTAGAGTATGCAAGATCAAACAATCCAGTAAAAAAAGCTATAGTAAATTTAAGAATTTTATTAGCAAAAACTATTAAAGAAGGTAAAAAAAAAGAAAATGAAAGACGTAAAGAAATCGAAGAAAAAATAGATACTATAATTAATGAAAAAAAGGGACATTTAGAAAAAGCTAATATCAATATTGGACTATTAAAATATCATTTGTTAAATCAATTTTTATTAGGTCAAGATGCAAAATTAAATTATATTAGAATAAATACAAAAATATTAGATAAAGCTTTAGACAAATTAATTAATGAAGTCAAAGATGCTAATAAAGAATTGGATAAATTAGAATATAAAGATATTGTTGAAAAATTAATAAACTATATGAGGTCTGGCATAAAAAGATCTTCTTTAAAATTTACAACCAATAAAAAAAGAGATTCATTATTAGATGATATGTCACGACGACAATCTAAAAGACCAAGTCTTAGAAAATCATTATTTGAATTGAGAAAAAATAGTGAAAGTAAACAAAATGACACACAATCGCGAAAAAACAGTGAACGTTGGAAATCTCTTATACAAGAATATAATCAGAAACTCCCTAAACAAAGAAAAACTGAAACAGTAAAAACACGAAATTCATTTACAGATATTGATGTAGATAAAGCGTTGGATTTATTTTTTTCAGAAATTGATATTAATAGTTTAAAAATATAAATATTGCGAAATGATTGTACATAAAAACAGTTTATAATCATAACTTTTAAAAAAGTAACATCAAAACATTAATATATATCAATATTTGAAATTTTTTAAATATTGATATATATTAAAAGAGATGAATGCTAAAAAACGATCTGCAAAAAAACGTTCATCTAGAAAGATGAAATCTTTAAAGAAAAAGTCTTCTGCTAAAAAACGATCTGCAAAAAAACGTTTATCTAAAAAGATGAAATCTTTAAAGAGAAACTCTTCTGCTAAAAAACGATCTGCAAAAAAACGTTTATCTAAAAAGATGAAATCTTTAAAGAAAAAGTCTTCTGCTAAAAAACGATATGCAAAGAAACGTTCATCTAGAAAGATGAAATCTTTAAAGAAAAAGTCTTCTGCTAAAAAACGATATGCAAAGAAACGTTCATCTAGAAAGATGAAATCTTTAAAGAAAAAGTCTTCTGCTAAAAAAATTGGGGGGGCTGCAAAAAAATCTCCAGAAGAAAAAGAACGAGAAAAAGAACAAAAGAAAAAACAGAAAGAACGAGAAAAAGAACAAAAGAAAAAACAGAAAGAACTAGAGAAGGAACAAAAGAAAAAACAGAAAGAAATAGAGAAGGAACAAAAGAAAAAACAGAAAGAAATAGAGAAGGAACAAAAGAAAAAACAGAAAGAAATAGAGAAGGAACAAAAGAAAAAACAGAAAGAAATAGAGAAGGAACAAAAGAAAAAACAGAAAGAAATAGAGAAGGAACAAAAGAAAAAACAGAAAGAACTAGAAAAAAAACAAACGAAAGAATTAAATAACAAATTAGAAAAAAAGGTGACGACAGCAGTAATACAAAACGATTATAATCCAGATACTTTTTCGCCGATGTTGGCACATAAATATAATGGTGAAGATCCAGTTGGTTATTGTGTATCTGAAAAATTAGATGGATATAGAGCAATTTTATCAGAAAATGGATTCATGTCAAGAAATAACAATTTATTTAATGCACCTAAGGAATATATAAAAGATATATTAGATAAATTACCAAAAGGAATAGTATTAGATGGTGAATTATATACAAAAAGAGGAGATTTTGCTGGCATGGGTGTTGTTAGAAAAAAAGTGCCAATAAAATCAGAGTGGGAAAAAATAACCTATATGGTATTTGATTTACCTCTTGTTCAAGAACCATTTTATAAAAGATATGAAATGATGCAAAAATTATTAATAGATGTACCACACGTAAAATTAGTAGAATGTAATATAATAAATAGTTTAGAAGAGTTTGAAAAAACGCATTCTGAATTAATAAAAAGTGGGGCTGAAGGGAGTATGTTAAGAAATATACACGCATATTATAAATCTAGTAGAACAAGAGATTTATTAAAAGTAAAAGATGCATTTGATGATGAAGTAGAAGTAATAGATATAGAAAATGGTGAAGGTAAATACAGAAATGTTATGGGTAAATTAATTGTAAAGTGGAGCAAAGAGTCGGGTAAAAATACAAATGTACAATTTGATGTAGGTAGTGGGTTTTCTGACGAAGATAGACAAAATGCCAAAAAATTATTTAAACCAGGTACATTAATTACAATTAAATATTGGGAAATTACACCATCAGGTAAACCAAGATTTCCTATATACGAAAGAATAAGACATTTAGAATAAATTGTTGATCATAATAGGTTTTTAATATTTCAAAATTTTTTATCATATAAATAATAAATTTCAACCATTTATTATTTAATATATATTCTTTTTAAATTAATTAATCTTTATTTTTTCAATAAAAAATAAAGTAATTATTCAATGAAAATTTGAGGGTTTTCGTAATTATCATTAATATAATTATTAACTAATTGTTTATTATTTAATTGAGATTTTAAATTAGATAATTCGGTTTCTATTTGTTTAATTGATTGTTCTACACGTTTATATGCAGCTGGTGCAGATTCTTTCATAATTGAATTTTTAAAAGTTGTCATTTCTTCTAATTCCTTTTCTAAATTTTTAATATTTTCTAAAATAGAATTGATATTAATATCATCATTAATCGGTTCGGTTGTATTAGATGATTGTAAGTTAAAATCATCAAGTAATTGAGCTCTTATTTCTTCTACTGATATTTCTGTTTGTTTATTTTCAACAGTAAGAGTTTCTAGATTACTTTCTATTGCTTGTTTTAATTCTTTTTGTGCAATTTCCCGTTCCTCTTCTGAATAAGATTCAAATTTATTTTTAGATAATTGTAAATCTTGTTTTAAATTTTCTAAATTTTCTTGTATTTCTAATATAGTTTTTTCATAATTTTGAATTCTTTGTAATACTGCAATTGGATGTTCTGGTCTATTTGATAATTCTTCTTGATTTTTACCTTCTTTAATAGCTTCTTGAATCATTTCTGTTTTTCTTTTATGCCAAAATTCGTTAGCTGTTTCTCTGTTTTCTAAATAATTTTTAATAAGTTTATTTAATTGCTCATTTTGATATTCTACATCATTAATTTCTAATGGATTTACAACTAAAGGGAAAAATTTACCAATATCAACAGTATAAATATCATAATTATTATCTACACGTAAAATTTTTTGAGATAATCTTTTAGCTTCATCTATAGTTCCTGCAACACCTCTGATTTTAAGCCCCCATATATCACATTTTTGAGGCATATTAGGACCTACAATACTCACTAATGCAAATTTTTGACTTGCTAAAGGTGGATCTTCAAATAAATAATCTAAAACTTTTTCTTTTTTTTGCAATGTCATTTGTTAATTAATTCTAATAAAATTTTATATATAAATTAACGCAAAATAGAATTACGTTAATTTATATATAAAAAAATACATTATATATATATGTTTC
>Ga0208784_1000736_pt1 | contig 14950 bp, 11 predicted proteins | sample DEB19_08_DNA_FD_184531 | JGI IMG/M metagenome (GOLD analysis project Ga0208784, IMG submission 184531) | Aqueous microbial communities from the Delaware River and Bay under freshwater to marine salinity gradient to study organic matter... | ecosystem: Environmental > Aquatic > Marine > Coastal ... | reverse complement strand
GCTGATCCTTGTGCACCAGCTGATCCTTGTGCACCAGCTGCTCCTTGAGCACCAGCTGATCCCTGAGAACCAACAGCACCTTGAGAACCAGCTGATCCTTGTGCTCCTGCTGCTCCTTGCCGACCTTGTGCTCCTTGTATGCCTTGTGGTCCCTGTGCACCAGAACCCTGAACTCCTTGCGCGCCTTGAATTCCTTGTGCTCCCTGAATTCCTTGTGCTCCTTGAGCACCAGCAGCACCTTGAGCGCCTGCTGTTCCTTGAGCGCCAGCAGCGCCTTGTGTTCCTTGAACACCAGCAGCACCTTGAGCGCCTGCTGATCCCTGAACACCAGCAGATCCTTGCGCTCCTGCTGATCCTTGCGCGCCAGCAGCACCTTGTCGACCTTGTGCCCCTTGAGCGCCTTGTCGACCTTGCGCTCCTTGAATTCCCTGAGCGCCTTGAGCGCCAGTTGGTCCTTGTACACCACTGGTTGCTCCAGGAGCTCCTTGAGTTCCTTGCGGTCCTTGTGGACCAGGTCCACCCAAAGATGTCCACTGAGTGCCATCGCTATAATATACGTTATCATCACTACCAATGACGATTGCGCCTTCATACGGCGCTGGTTCTAATGCAATCGGAACTGGATATTTTCTGGTAGGACCAATTATTCTAGAGCGACCAATAAGACTTTTCATGTAATATTATCCAGTGAAAATGTCATCTTCTTCAGATTGACCTTCAGTATAACTTATTGTCGCAACCAATTGATTGTTAGCTGTTGCTTTTATTTGTAATCTATCACCAGTAAGTAAAAATTGACCATTCAAAGGAATAATCATTGTATCTCTTAATTCAACTGGATATGTGTTTGCCAATAAGAAGATACCATCAGTTGTATCGTAATTATTTTCTCTTGCGGTTAAAGTGAAATCTTCACCCGTTCCAGATGATATCACCTGCGTCAAAACGCTTTCACCATTACCATCACGAGCAACTCTTGATCCGACTGTTTGAATTGTAAATTGCGTAACGGCACCACTACTGATTGCATCAACCAAAAGAGTTGCGCCGTTATCCAATGTTATGGTATCATTAATTGCATGGCCAACACCACCTGAGAATGTACCATTTGATGAAACATTATTGTAATTGGTTTCATCTTGAGCATCAATAATATATCGATCGGATTTGACAATTCTTACGCTAATATTTGATGTTGCGCCGATAATATTGGCAACCATTAATGGGCTAGAGATTTCACTTACACCAGGAGCAACCCTTCTTGTTGTTCCGAATCCAACAACTGGAACATCATAATCTGGTGCATCAATGATTGTTTGCCATTGATCAGTGACATTAACGCTAATCGATACTGGTTTTGCGCTTGGCGCCTGGTCTGTAGTAATTCTAGTCACTAATAGAATCCTCTAGAGTTTGCAATTCTTCTTGCAATTTGTCGAACTGAAATATTAAATGGGCGACCTTCAAACTTTCCAGTCACACCATTAATTTGTGTTCCACCTGCGAAGTACTGGTTATTTATTTCATCTGCACCAGACCAACGAACTCTTCCACCATTTTCTTGTAAAACAGAGAACGGAACAGGTTTGTTTGATCCAGGTCTTCTGAAGTTCAGTGGCAATGCGTTTTTATTTACACCAGCGCCAGCGTTGTTAAACTGATGTCCTAATGATTCAACAAGAGAACCGAAATTAATTGTTGTAGGATATTTTAATGTTCTCTTGATCACTGATATTAATTCTTTCACCATGTTAATTTGATTTGGGTAACCAGCTAAAGCAGCAACCATTTCGCCTTGAATGAAATCATATGCTCTGAAGAATGATCTCAAATAAAATCTTGGACTGACCAACGTCGCATCATAGTTAAAGAAACCTTGCGCGTATGCCCGTGTGACCATCTGCGTACCAGCGCGAACATCAAGCTGTATTGCTCGAATTAGATTAGTCGCATCTCTTCGCGTCAATGATTCTTGTAACTCAGTTCCAAAGTCAATTACATTTGGATTGACAACCGTCTCGTTTAATACATCATCAAATAATGAATTAACCATCGCAGCTTGAGTTGGATAGTCGCCTAATAAATCTACAAGTTCAGTTTGTAGATAATTCCATGTATGTTGGAATAGTGGTAACATATATGTCGGGAATACATATAATCCATTATATTTGAAGAATCCTAATGCAAAGTTTTGAGTTTTATTTTGCGTACCATAGCGAACATCAAGAGCAATTGCTGTAATTAAATTGGCAGCATCCCTTCTTGTGAATGTTTCTTGTGATGCAGTTCCGAATGCAACTTCAACTGGTGATTGCATTGTACTTTTAATTGCATCTATCAAACCCTCAACCATATCTTGTTGAGCTGCGTATCCGCTCAATGCTGTAACTAAATTTGTTTTAATATAGTCAAACGTCTGGAAAAATTCATCTAGAAGACTTGATGCGAAAACAAGATCGATATTTGAATTGAAAAATTCTAATGCAAATGCTTGACAATTTGATTGTGTTCCATCTTCAACATCATCTGCTAACGAATCAATAAGGAATTGTGCGTCTCTCCGAGTAAACGCTTCTTGAGCTGCAGTCCATGATATTAATGAACCTGGTGGATTCGTTGTTAAATCTGTCCACATTCCATCAATTAAATTTGATGATCTAATGATATCAGCAGCTGCAACATTAGCAACAAGAGTTACTGTTGACGATACGTTTGCAGCAATTACAGTATTAGAACTGGTGCTGGTGACATACGCTTCTAAATTTGCCCACATCCCATCAATTAAATTTGAATATTGTATAATCTTTGCTGCAGGAACAGAAGCGACGAGAGGAACAGTAACTTCTTCTGGAATGATTGAAATAAAATTATTTCCAAACTTAGTTTGAATTTGATAGTTAATCAAATCATTCCACATATCATTCGTTGTATTTTGCGTTGTTGCGACGTTTGCAATGATATCTGCAGCTGCAGTATTTGCGATTAGAGCTGCTGTATTCAACACAGTAACTGGTGAAACGACAGTTGTTGTTCCTCTCGCGCGCATGCTGATGTCGCCAAACTGAGTTCCGCTATTGTTCAGTGTGATCTGACCGCCATTCAATGCATAGAATGCCGCTCTTTGGAAAATACTGATCGAGCTGATTCCATTAATACCCGCTCCGTTCTTAGCAACATATCCTAAACCATTTGGACTTCGTGGAGTCGCACCGAATGCAAGCATATATGGAAAGATACTATTTGGATTTAGAATCGCGCGATCAGCCAATAACATTCCACCACCTTTACCGACGAGTGGGTTGCCGTTGGATGGATCTAACGGAGCGGCAATTTCAAATGCGTTATAGTTGCTGACTTGACCGCAATCTCGAATGTATGGGGAACGAAGAATCAATGCGCCTGGTTTAAATGCGATCGCAAATCCACCATTAGGATCATCAAAATCATCAACTTCCATGTTTCTAAATGTGAATCCCTGCACATATGATCCACTATTGATAAGAAACATATTTCTAAATTCTGATCTGCAGAGCGCAGACGCATGAACTTCAGTTACATACTGACCACTGGCGGAAGTGATTCCGCAGTTTTTCGGGACGACTAGATTACCATCTTCTTCATAAACGCCAGGATACACTGAAACAGCACATATATTTCCAGTTGCAGTTGTAAATGCGTTTGCTAATTCCAACCCTTTCTTGATCGTCAATACAGCGGAATACAAACTCTTTCCAGTATTATTGTCATTTCCAGATTTAGAAACGTAAAAAATATTTGATGTATTTCCACCAGGATCAATTGGTCTTCCGCGCCAATATCCATCTTGATCGACAACTTGACCCCAGTTTATCACCTCGTATGAGGTGACATTCGCACTGACTATATTGATTAGATTTCGATTTTCATCGATTAAGTCAATAATTGATATATCTTCGTCGAAAGTCGGCTCGGACATTTACGCATCCATAGAGTTTCTCTATGTATTTATATCTTCAATAGGTGAGGAAGCCTCGGACCATCTTTCACAGCAACTAACCATGCACTTGTAACAAGAACATGTAGATTCTTCATCCATTCGTTTGGATAGTATGTTTGTTTTCTGAATTCTTGAAAACGAATCGATGTATTATCAATATACTGTGCCAGATATGCATCAGTATAATATAGAAAACTATTCTCATTCCAGTAACTTACGTGAGTCGGATCTTGAAACGCCCCACGACCATCAGTGCTTGGAATTTCGATAAACGCCCAACCACCATGAGCAAGAACGCGATGAATCTCTCCCATAATTTTAGTTTTGTCGTAAAGATGTTCAAGAATATGGCTTGCGTTCAATACACCAACAGAATTATCAGGAAGTGGAATTCCATTATTTAAATCATAAACATAATCTGAACCTTCGCGAAGATCAATAGTCTTGTATCCAGGATATGGGTGAATCCCACCACCAATATCAACCATCAATAGACCTTTATCAACTGCATCTTTTTCCGCTAAAGCTCTAGCATATTGAAATGAAAGTTCAACAGTTTTCGTTTGAATTGCTTGATTTCTTTCTAGCCATGTATTATCGCCTGTTATTCTGTAAATGTAGAGAACTTCATTAATATGGTGCATTTTAGTTGCAAGATATGTTCGAAGCATGAGTTCATGATCATCACAAATGGAAAATTCTGGATTATGTCCACCAATCGAATCATAAACTGTTTTTCTCCATGCGCGTACATGGTCGGGCGCATACCAAATAAAATTCAAAGATTGACTGGTCGGTGGGAAACTGTTCATCGCATACAGCTCTTTCCCTCTCCAGTTAAATTTACGATAACTCCAACCATACGATGCATCATATGGAACGAATTCATCTTTCATATGTAGAATTGCATTATCGCTATAAGCGAATCCGATTTCTTCATTTTGAAATGCTTCGTTTAGTTTTTCTAGGCAATTAGATGTGAGTAAATCATCATGATCAACTTCAACAAGAATATCACCAGTCCCTATGCTAAATGCGGCATTCTTAATTGCACCAATATTTGTATTCGTATCGAATGATTGGAATATTACAACTCTTTTGTCGGATTTAATTCTATCAGGAATATGTTCAACAGCACAGCCATTATTTAAAAATAGTATCCACTCCCAATTACTGTATGTCTGACCAACAATAGTATCATACAATTCTAAAAGATATGGCAAATTTTTCTGACTATGCTCTGGCGTGATTAAACTCATTTTAAAATTCATTTTATAAATCATTCTTAAGCTCCATCAAATGCCTTTCAGTGTTCATTATTATTTCTTGGAATGGTGGATTTAGATTATCGTGAAAATATTGATTTAACCAGCTATTGTAATAGTTGTATGCTTTTGGGTTTCCAGATCCAATCCAAAGCTCACACAAATATGGTTGCCATTCAACTGTTTGGTAGAAATATAGCGGATTAAGTTTTGCAATATAATTTGCATTCGCCCACCAAAAATATCCTTGATAATGCGGGGCAGTAAACTGGATCCTACCACCATCAAATGTTGCTGTTTGTATGTATTCAGTCCCAACGCAATCATAAAAATTCAGTAAATCAACACTCTGTCTCCAATTATTGACAACGAGCGTTTCCATATATTTTCGCCATTTATATTTTCTTTCTATAATTATCGGATCATTGTGCGATAATCCAAGCGAATGGAAAAACAGAAGTTTATAATCTGGATTAGCTTGCGAAAACAACCACATTCTTTGCATAATCTGATTGTATGCTCTATACATTTTTCTATTGTGTGGAGTTTCTTCTTCCAGGTCGCCAAGATAGGTTAGATTATTTGTCTTTCCTGGAAGATCCGACATAGAAATATACGACATATCTTTCGTATTTGTATTTGATTTAACAAATATATCGATGTGTTCTATGTTGTCATACAAACCAGATGTTTTTAAAAGATTCATTTGATCGTCAAAGAAATCTTCTTTCCATCTTGGATTTCCAAATTGTCCAATCATGTAGAAAACAGCTAATTTAGTCATAATAATCAATCAAAGAAAAATAAATGTGTTAGTCTTCCGCTTTCTGGCGTATTTCCGAAATATGGTCCAGCTGAATGTATGCTCATTGCGTCCATTATCACTAGTCTATTATATATGTTTCCGACTGAATCTACAATATTAAATTTGGTTGAATCGTAAAACCCAGAAGAGAATGCTTGATCTATTAATTCTTGCCCTTCACTTAAATGACTAACATTATTGATTTTAGATGAATGTAGTCTTGTTCCGCTTTCAAATGGGGCATTTGGAGACAGGTAAATCATTGCTGCCCATCTTTGCATATCATGATGATAAACTTGAACGTCATTTGATGTTGTTATCTGAAACACACCATTCATACCATAATCCCATTTATATATTTTTTGACCCATGATATATTCGAAGGCGTGTTTAATGGAATCTGGTCTATATGCCTTTGTTGTTCTTAACCCTTTATACCATCGAATGTCTTCTTTGAATTCTTGTCCTAGTGCGTATTTTCTAATCTCATCTGGATTAGAATAAAAATTATTCACAACAAACAATTTATTATTTCTGTTTTTGTTTACTATGAAAACTTTTTCTTCTTCTTTGGTAGAAACGCTATTCTCGTACAGTATTTTTGCTTTGCGGTATACTTCTCTAACTCTTTCACCATTATTGCTACTGTCGATATAGATCGAAACATCAATAAGAAAATTATATTCAGGAAATGGAATTTTCCTAGATGGATCCAACATTTTTGATGCGGCATTAAACATTTTATCGTAATCACCAAGTTTCTCAGCAACTCTAGAGATTCCAAATAAATGTTCATTTCTACCAGGAGCAAAACTTTCAGAATACTCATAAATTTTAATGCTGGTTTCATAATCGGATAGAAAATCATATGCATCGGCAATTAGAATTAACGAAAAATATGACATCTCATGAACGTGTGGGGCTGTATTTTTATTTACATGTTTGACGTATTCGTTCAAATAGTATATGCATCTCCTCGCATACTCATACTGTTGGCTTTCCTTTAATGGGAAAAAATTTCCTCTGTAACAGTCATTATAACTTTTACCAATATACCAGAAATGATACAAGTCGGTAAGTAGAGTATTTTCTCTGATTAATCTTTCTTCAAGCTCTAATGCATCAGTTACAAATTTGGTAGGAACACTCCAGCTCTCACCAGTGTTAAATCCAATTTGCTTAAATGTGGTTGGTAGATCAACTCTTTGAAAGAATTCACCAACATTTGGTTCAACTAAGGTTATCGTTTCATGGCAGTCATCATGATTAAACCTCCACTTCATTTGTGCGTTCCACATCCACGCACGATAATAGATACAATTCCCACCGATCGCTGGTATGTGGAATGATTGAATTGACTTATCTTCCAATAGAGACCAATCGAAATCTGAATCAATTTCCAAAATTTCATCGCAGTCCATTTTTAAAATCCAATCGCAGCCATGGTCAACTTTTTCTTGGCAGTATTGAATCAAATGATCGCGATTCCACCCAAACCCAACCCAACCTTCTTCGACATCATAAATCACACCAGGAAGATTATTATCTTCCAAAAACTTTTTCGCAATAATATCAGAACCATCAGTTGATCCATTATTTTGCATTACATAGTAATCAATATAAGGTTTACATGATTCTAACATTCGTAATAAACCACGAGATTCATTTTTGAACATTGTGATCATTACGATCTTAACATTTTTATTCATGTTTATCTCCACTTGGGACCTTCGAACCAAGCAGCGATGCTATATCTTACTCCTCTGATGACTGGTGTTACTCTGTGTCTAAAGAAAGAAGGAAAATACAACATAGTTCCTTGCATTCTCATATCTTCTCCAAGCGGATATGTATTTGTGTCGGCGAATTGAAAATCACCACCAACATAAGAACTTGGATCTGAAAGCGCTATAGTACAAGAGAGTTTTCTGTGATTCTCATTATCATTAATCCATTGCACATCATGATGATCATTGTACATACCTTGATCTTTTTCATGATATTCGGCAAATTGAACGAAATCCAATTTTGTCACATGAACATTGAAAAAATCTCTATTCGCTATGATTTGTGTTTTCCACAAAACATCAAATAAATCAGTGAATCTACTGTCGCTTGAATGAATAAAGCGAACCAAACTTTTTCTAATGTTTGGTGTAATGTCCTGGCTGTCACCAGTAGATACAAAAGTTTTTCCTTGGATCGGCTCGATTGTCAATGCATCTTGTATTAGTTTTTCACAGTAATCTTTTGAAAAATAAGACTTAAAATAACACCATTCACCTTTCATACTATTCTCCTATGATATAGTCAGATCAAATCAAAAAATGTTAGGGGGAGTCTTTAGGATATTTAGCCTTGATTGAGTCAATCCTTGCTTGCATCGCATCGCGATCTGCCCCACCTTTCCAATAAGCGTCTAATTGATTCGCTGGCGTTGGATATTCCATAGCACGCTTAACATAGTAATCTGGATATGTTGGACATACAATTTCATTTCTTTGTATGTCAACAGTAATTGTTTCTTCTGGTGATACTCCTTCGACTTCTCTTGTCTTCGGATTTAAGTCATGCCATTGCTGTAATTTTTTCTCTATATCATTATACACTAACTGCTCTTTAGAAGCAATATAATCTCCAAATGATCCTACATATGTTGGTGGCATGTGTAGCGACCAATCAAATATTTCATCTGTCACATTTAAAGTCGCATTAGCAGAACTATATGTAACTTTAAGATAGATTGTTGTTCTATCGTCATGATATCCGCTAGCACCAACTCCTGTTAATTGAATACTATTCACGACGTAGATTCTCCGTTACTTTTTCTGTTGACACCGCCCAGATTGAATCAATTCTTTTCTTGTCTCTCATCGTCAATCTTTCGGTGATGGGGATTTTAGTGTAATAGTTATTTAGGTCAACATTTGGATGGGCTGTGTATTTTCCAGTATAAACATCCATATGTAAACATTGAACATCGGTATTTACTAACAATCTGAACCCGTGTTTACGAAGTCGATGAACAAAAAAATTATCTTCTCCGATAAAAGGAAGATCTTTTACTCCACTTGCAATGCAACAGAACGGAAGCTCAGGTTCTTCTTCATACATCTTGCGAAGAATACGAATAGGAATAAGCATACAATCCATGCCTGTTTGCCATGCTTCAAATACTTGACCTGGATCTACATTAGCAACTTTTATTGAGTTGTTATTCCTAACCATAACCATAGCATCGCTGAGTTTGATGTAGTAAACACCAGCAACAACAGCATCTGGATTTTCTTGTGACGTTTTATGCAGAACCTTAAATGCATCCCAAGGAGAAACAGTGTCGTCTCCAACAAAGAACAAATATTCAGCATCATCACTTTCTAATGCGCATTGAATAAGATAATTTCTCGCAGCGTCAACTGCCATATCTGTCGTTTCTACATAACCTCGGCTATATCCAGAAAAGTCTATGTGCAATCCAAGATGTCCATCCAACAATTGCGCTTGTGGACTTTCTTTTGATCTTCTTGGCTGAGCAACAATCACATAAGGTGCAATCGCAGCAGCTTCATCTTTAATATCGTGCAATGTTTGCATCAATTTTTCTTTATTGTACATAATTTTCCACTCTTACAATTTATTCAAATATGGACTCAGAATAACTCCTTTGGGGAATGGAACTATTGCTTCTGGTGAAATTTTCTCACCAACAGTAGCATTACCAGGAACAAATCGAATATCACCATTTGTATCTAGAATTCCGCCATAAAACGCATTTTCAACTGTATATAATAGACTATATGTAGTCGCAGTTCCATTCGCAGAAATTTTTTGACCGACGGTCGCATTATGAGGAACAAAATGTATCTCGCCGCTCGGAGCAAGAACTCCACCAAAATACGCTGATGCGATTGTGTGCACCAAACTATATGTACTCACAGTTCCTGTCAAAGAAACCTTTTGACCAACTATTGCGCCGTAAGGAATGAAATGTATATCACCATTTGGTGCAAGAACACCACCAGCATAAGCATTTGTTACTGTATATTGTAGTTGATATGTGCTAACAGTTCCTGATGCTGATATCTTTTGACCAACTGTTGCGCTATGAGGAACGAAATGTATGTCGCCATTCGGAGCTAACACACCACCAATATATGCCTGTGTAGTTGTGTGTTGTAATTGATATGTGCTAACAGTTCCTGATGGTGAGATTTTCTGTCCACGATTTGCTGAGAAAGGAATAAAATGGGCATCACCATTTGGCGAAACAACTCCACCAGAATATGCATCTGCTGCGGTGTATAATAAACTGTATGTGCTGACAATACCAGAAGCAGATATTTTCTGTCCAACCGCAGCGACTCTTGGAACAAAATGAATATCCCCATTCGGAGCTAAAATTCCACCACTATAGTTAGAAGCACTATTTGTATAAATTAAACTATATGTGCTAGCAGTTCCTGATGGTGATATTTTTTGACCAACTGCAGCAGATCTTGGGACAAAATGCACATCACCACTTGGAGAAACAACTGCGCCTTCGTATGCTGCAGCTATGGTATATGCTAATGTGTACGTGCTAACCACCCCACCAATATTCGCATTATTCACTCGACTTCCAGCATTCACGCTTTTATTCAATAATGCTTGGTATTTCTTCCACGCAGTTAAATTGGTGTCAATCGAGCTGTCATCACCAGTTGGAATCGTTCCGTAATCAACTTCCATTATTTCTTCTTGAAAAGAAGGCGATAAAGCATGTTCGTAAGTCGAATCAATTTTGTATAAAACTACAACAATACCAGACGCGCCGCCACCGCCAGTTATAGTTCCTCCACCACCAGCACCTCCACCACCACCAGTATTGTTCGCAGGATTTACAGCAACGTTGGCTGTAATTGATGCGTCTTGACCGCCACCAAGTCCACCTTTACCTGCTACTTGACCGCCACCACCACCACTTCCTGTTGCACCTCCACCCCCACCTCCATAATATTCTCCATTCAGCCAAAGAATTCCGTCACCGCCATCTCCACCAAATGTTGGTGATGGTCCATAATTTCCACCTCGAGACCCAGCAGTGGAAGCACCACCACCCCCACCTGCAGTTGCATTTCTACCACCAGCAACCCCAGTTCCATAATTCCCAGCAGAAGGAGTTCTTCCTTCACCACCAGGATTTCCATATTTTGTACCAACACCTGAGTATGTTGTTGCAGTTCCTCCAGCTTGTGTTGTTGTTCCAACTAAACTGGAACCACCACCGCCGCCAGATCCGCCTGCGCGTCCAACAGAACTTAAATTCCCACCACCACCACCACCAACCGCAGTTATATTTAAGTCGCCGCCAACAAAAGTTGAAGAAAATCCATTTGCGCCATTAGCGCCTAATGCTGTGTTTGCTGTTGAGGATGCCACGTTAACTGTATAAGTGTTTGCTGGAATAATTGCGGAATATGAGATAACTTCACCAGCGCCACCACCGCCACCACCATATTCGAAATTTCCAGTTCCGACTGAACCACCAGCACCACCTCCGCCGACAACAAGAATATGACAATATCCAGTATTACTGATAGTAAGAAATCCATTCGATGTGAATTTGTGTTGACGATATCTCACACCATCAACAATCAATTCTGACTCTGTACCACCTGATGAACTCATATGTTATCTCATAGTTTATTTAAAAATGAACTGCGTAAAAACGCAGGAGAAAAATTTTGAGCAGATAATGTTGAAATTTTTTGACCTCTATTTCCGCTAGTTGGAATAAAATGTATATCTCCATTTTGAGCGAGAATCCCACCAATATATGCTGAACCACCCGTATATACTAAAGTATAGGTGCTGACAACCCCAGAAGAAGACACTTTTTGTCCTCTGTTAGCGCTATTAGGAACAAACTGAATATCTCCATTTTGAGCTAAAACACCACCTCTATAAGCAGATGCTGATGTATAAATTAAACTATAAGTTGTTACAGCGCCATCTAACGATATTTTTTGACCGACTGCAGCGCTAGATGGTACGAAATGAATATCACCATTCTGAGCAAGAACTCCGCCAAAATATGCGGCAGTTGTTGTGTATGCTAAGTTGTATGTTGTAACTGTTCCAGAAGGCGATATTTTTTGGCCAACAGCAGCTGAGAATGGTATAAAATGAATATCTCCATTTGGAGAAAGCACGCCACCAGCATATGCTGAGCCAATTGTGTACACTAAAGTATATGTACTAACAGTTCCGTTCGCTGATACTTTCTGTCCTCTGTTAGCGCTATTTGGAACAAAATGGATATCACCATTTGGTGCGGTTACTGCTCCAGCATATAACGCACTTCCTGTGTATACTAAAGCATAAGTGCTAACAACCCCAGAAGCAGATATTTTTTGACCTCTATTTGCGTTGTAGGGTGCAAAATGAATATCGCCATTTGGTAATAACGCACCACCCATATATGCAGTTGTCGCAGTATATACTAAACTATATGTACTAACAGTTCCATTTGCTGATATTTTTTGTCCTCTGTTAGCGCTTGTTGGAACAAAATGAATATCGCCATTCATCGCAAGAACGCCACCATAATATGCCAATGATGCGGTGTAAAGTAGAGTGTATGTACTGACAATACCAGATGTGTTTGCGTTATCAAATCTAACGCCAGGTTTTATTGTTTTTTGATTTAGGTTTTGAAAATTCGCGAATATACCATTTGTATTTGCGTTAGTAGATAAAACGTTGGCATCTTCGGTTGGATAAACTCCAGACAAAGTTATTCGAACTTCATCTTGCCAATTTGGTGAGAGTTTAAATTTATCTGTCATAGCTTATTTAAAAACATTGAGCAACAAACACCAATATCAAATGGTTTTGCCGCACCAGTTACTAACACTTGGCCAACTGCTGCATTGTGAGGGACTAAGTATATATCACCAGCTGGCGTCAATACTCCGCCAATATATGCACCTGATGTTGTGTATGCTAAACTGTATGTTTGAACAGAACCATTGGCTAAAACTCTTTGCCCAACTGTTGCATTGTGGGGAACAAAATGAATGTCACCATTTGGGGCTAACACACCACCAGCATATGCGCCAGTGGTTGTATACGTCAAACTGTAAGTGCTAACAGCCCCATTTGCTGATACTTTCTGACCTCGATCTGCATTATGCGGTACAAAATGAATATCACCAGTTGTTGATATCACCCCACCAGCATAAGCATTTGCAGCAGTATATGTTAAACTATAGGTGCTAACAGTTCCATTTGCTGATACTTTCTGACCTCTATTTGCGCTATATGGAACAAAATGGATATCGCCATTGGAATCTACAACACCACTGAAATATGCATCAGTCGCTGTATATACTAATGTGTAAGGAACTGCAGTGAATGTTCTGGTATTCAATCTAACTGCATTACTAGAATTTCTTGGTATGAAATGTATTATGCCAGAAGAAGATGAAACTGCTCCAGTAAATCTTGCAGTATTTGGTCTTTCTGGAAAATTGATTGTACTAACAACACCACTATGATCGATTCTTTGTCCGTGGTTATTTGTATTTGCATTGTTTGCTGAAAAAGGTGCAAATCGTATATCGCCGTTTGGCATCAGAATTCCGCCAGCATAAGCATTTGATGTGGTGTAAATAAGGCTGTATGTACTCACTACAGTTTCTGGAGTTACCTTTTGACCCCTATCTGCATTATGTGGAATAAAATGAACTTCTCCAGTATGTGATAGCACGCCACCATAGTATGCACCACTCGTGGTGTATATCAAACTGTAAGTGTAACTCATCGTGTTGGAAAATACTTGACCTGCATTTGCACTTAACGTGAGAAATCTTTGGAATTTTGACCAGTCAGATGCATCGTATTGTTGGTTTTCTGTTCGTATGACACCATGACCAAAATCTAGAACTTCGTTTACCCAATTTTGTGAAACTCTATATTCATTTGCCACGATTAGAACCCAATTAAACTCAACCTATATTCATTAGTGGTTGGTGTAATTGTAAACGTGACATTTGCGACATTTGCATTTGCAATTACAACGTCAGGATAAACGAGAATTCCTGTTGATACTCTACGAACTTCTGTTATGTAAGAATTTACATTTAGATTATGCGTAAATGTGTAAGTCGTATTAGACCCATCGCCAAACACTGAGGTGTATGTTAGCGCTGGTGCGCCTGACGATCCTTGTGCTCCTGATGATCCCTGAGCACCAGCTGCGCCTTGGGCACCTTGCGCTCCAGGTGGACCATAAGCATATAAAGCTGCAGTAAAGAATGTTCCACTTGCCGAACCATTAATATTCTGAGAAGTGGTATTACCAGTATATGCAGTGACTTCAACATAATCTGTCGTGCCGTTGAAATATACTATAGTGGATAATGTTTGAGCATAACCTGAACCAGTTACAATTTGATCTTGACTAATTGCTAACTGTGTAGTTCCATTTTTTCTAATCTGTATGTTGTTTTGATTGTTGGTTACTGCGCCTGCATCCCACCAAACCTGAGCGGTAATGTTATAATAACCAGCAATTGTTGGTTGGAATTTATCTGACGCAAACCAACCTCGTGGATCAAAATCATCAATAAATGTTACAACAGCGTCAGCTCCATTAGTAACTGTTTGAGAAGATCCATTTTTAACAGCACGTACAACATAATCGCCAGCAGTTAACTGTCCACCATCTGCGCCTTGTGCACCAACTGCTCCTTGGACTCCCTGTGCTCCTTGAATGCCTTGTGCTCCTTGGGCACCAGCAGCACCTTGAGCGCCAGCGGCTCCTTGTGCTCCTGATGATCCTTGAGCACCAGCAGATCCCTGAGCACCAGCGGCTCCTTGTGCTCCTGATGATCCTTGAGCACCAGCAGATCCCTGAGCACC
>Ga0208784_1000735_pt1 | contig 14954 bp, 18 predicted proteins | sample DEB19_08_DNA_FD_184531 | JGI IMG/M metagenome (GOLD analysis project Ga0208784, IMG submission 184531) | Aqueous microbial communities from the Delaware River and Bay under freshwater to marine salinity gradient to study organic matter... | ecosystem: Environmental > Aquatic > Marine > Coastal ... | reverse complement strand
TCACTCAAGGCTCCCTCAGTGCTATAGGCGCTGTGGACATTGGCGGAACTCCATCTAACCCGATCATCTCGGTCGACACTGCAACCACCGCTCAGCTTGGTGTGGTTCAGCCTGACGGTACGACCATCACGATTGATGGCAACGGTGTGATCTCGGCCGCCCCCGGTGGTAGCTCTCTGCCACTTTCTGGTGGTACGATGACCGGCAACATCGTGTTCGCTGGAACCCAGGCATTCCCCGGAACTCTCCCACTTGCCGGTGGCACCATGACCGGCAATATCACATTCAATGCGGGTCAGACGTTCCCTGGCACCATTTCGTCCTCGCTGTTGGACGTCACAGGCGACATGGTTTACGCCTCGGCGGCCAACACTCCGGCTTCACTGCCTATCGGTGCTGCTGGTACGATCCTTGCCGTCAATGGTGGCGTCCCGGCTTGGCGGACTTCCGCTCAGTTGGGTCTGCTGACTTCGGCCGCCGCAGCAAGCACCTACGCTCCAGTCGACTCTCCGACCTTCACTGGTCCGGTGATAGTCAATGGTGGTGGATCCGCTGGTGCCAACGCAATGACAGTTAGCGGCGGCAACCTTGTTCTGGCTACTGCTTTCACTCCCGCAAGCTCCAGCGCCCCCGGAAGTGTCGGCGAACTCGCGTGGGATAACTCCGGCTACCTATACTTCTGCTACCTCCCCAACACCTGGGGTCGCGTTCAAATCGACCTGACTCCGTTCTGATAACCGATGGCTCAGCTTAACTTCCCTGACAATCCAATCAATGGGCAGCTCTATCCCAACCCGTGCCCTCCAGGGACGACCCAGTACCGCTGGGATCAAAGCGTTGGGATTTGGCGGATAGTCGGCGTAGCAACGGAGATCGTTCCAGGAACGTACGGGGACGAAGTCACAGTCGGTCAGTTTACCGTTGACGTCACTGGAAGACTCACTGACGCTAACAATGTCCGTATCCGCGAAGCCAACCAGTTTCAGAGCGGCATCGTCAAGCTCACGTCCAGTCTTACTTCGGATTCTGACTACGAAGCTCTGTCGGGGAACGCCGGCCGAATCCTACAGAACCAGATCGGCAATCTCGACGCTTGCACTGTCCCTCAGCATACAAACATTGTAGAGGCACTCAACTATCTTCAGGCTGGCCAGGATCAGTTGTTCACTGACGCTCTGGTGTGGTGCGGATACTACAATGCGGAAGAGGGATTCATCTCCTTTGTCAGCCTCACCGGTCTGCAGCATGGCTATCGGTTGGGTGAGCGTCTCCCGGTGCCTTCGAAAGCAAACGGCGGTGACATGTTCATCGTCAACAAACCTGGCAATCCCTACGTCGCCGGAGACTACAACGCTCCAGACGTTCAGATCGAGAACGGAAACTGGATCGTCTCAGAGACCGTTCGCTGGTCAGAGGCCGTTTCCAAGGGGACTATTACCGCTTCCGAAGTTCAAAGCCTGCCGCAGGCTCCCCTAACATCCACTAACGTCCAGAGCGCACTCTACCAGATTACGCAGCTCTTCAGAACAGGCATTGGTGGTGCGACAATCTCCCCCACCAAACCAGCCAATCCCTACCCTGGAATGCTGTGGTGGGACGACGACGACGGCATCTTCTATATCTTCTACACTGACATCAATAGCAGCCAATGGGTTGAGCTCGGCGGCGGCGGCTCTCAGGGGCTTAACGCAGGACGAGGCACCGTGTACGAGATCCGTACCGGGGTTGGTCTGCTGGGTGGTCCGATAACAACTGAGGGCACTATCTACCTCCAGCCGGCATTCTACAATGCTCAGACTGAGTCGAGTAGCACAATCGGCGGTGTGATTCCCCGGAAAGGCTTTGACTACAGCAACACCACAGGGTGGCTGGATCTCAGTATCACCTCGGACTTTAACGGCAAGGACCCCAACACCGCCTTCAGTCAGGAAGGCGCAAACATCCTGAACAGCAAGATCACGGCGGTTGCCGGTGTCAACATTCTCGCTGGCACCTACAACGCGAGATTTGGACGACTCGTTTACGCCACGCCCGCGGGTTTGAACAAGGGATTCGTGGTGGGTGAGAATCTCCCTCCTCCTTCCTCGTCGATTGACAACTACTATGTCATCGTGACCATCCCAGGTGACCAGGGTCCTGACGGGACTGGCACCTACGCTGGCGCTGGTGACTGGTACATCTGCCAAGCAGATTCAACTCCCGCTGTCTGGTTCCTCATCGACTACGAGAATGCCTCACAGCAGGCGGTAAACATCTCGGTTGTCCCTATCCCAGGCATCGAGTTCGCCGGAAATGTGCAGACAGCCTTAGAAGCTGTAGAACTGCAGGCGCAGGACCGGATTGAGTTCTGTGAGGCCACCACAGACGGCTTACAGATCAAGGTCTCGCAGCCCCAACTGACGGACAATGACGGCACCACTCTCAGTCTCGGCTTAGACTACGCGTCTATTGCTGATAGAGGTATCGTTCAGCTCACGAACGACTTCACTGGTAACTCCCAGTCCCTCGCCATCACGCAGCAGGCGGCGAACCAGCTGAATGCGAAGATCGAGTCACTCGTCGGTGCCAACGTTCTCGCCGGAACCTACAATTCAAACACCGGTGTGGTCGTGTCCGTCACCGCAGCGGGTGCTAACGCAGGCTTTGTCGCTGGTTTCCAAGCCCCCCAAGCGGCGAGTGTCCCCGACAACTACTACGTCATTGTCATTGTCGGCGGGGGATTTGGACCTCCCGGAGCGGTTCTCCCAGCCTCCGGAGTCCAGTCCGGTGACTGGTTCATCGTGCAGAATGACACCGGCACCGCCGAGTGGATCACAATTGACTACGAGAGCCGTGACGTCGCGGCAGAGAACGTCAGCCTCTCCCCAGTGGCCGGTCTCTCTGCCACCAATGTCCAACAAGGCATAGAGCAAATCCAGGCGGAGTTCGATAGCGTCTACACAGACGTCTCCAGCACCAATGACGGTATCGTCATTGTCACCACGGACGCGTTGACCTCCAACGGTCTCGGAAAGAAGGCATCTTTCACCCTCTCAACCGCTACCGCAACGGACATCGGTGGAGTATTCGTCGCACCAAACAACGGAATAGGCCTCACGCAAGCCGGCGGTATTTATCTGACTCCAGCAACCGCGACCGTCATCGGCGGTGTCAAGGTTGGCGCTGGTCTCAGAATTGATCAGGACGGTGTGCTCTCCGTTCCATCCGGTGGTGAGATCAAGCTCAAAATGCTGACTGACATAAGCCCCCAGTTTGATGGGGTCCAGACAGCGTTCGTCCTGACTTACGACGGCGGGAATCTCGGATTTGCAGGCGACACGGTCTCTCTCTTCATAGATATTGGAGGTGTCACTCAAGCCCCAGAAACAGCTTATAGCTACGACGGGCTCATCTCCATGATCACCTTCACATCTCCCCCGCCGCGCGGTGCGAGTTTCTCAGGCCGGGTACTCATCGGGGTTCTCACCTGAGGGTAAAATCATCCCACGATCCTAGAATGTAATGGCTCTAAATAAGGCTCAACTCATGGACGTCCCTGGCGGTCCAGGGGTAACGGGCTCCGTCAAAGCCGGAGCCGGTATCTCCATCACCGCTGATGGAACTGTGAGTGTTGACTCCGCAACCAACACCACCAAGATCGTTGCTGGTAGCAACATCTCGATCAGCCCCCCAAGCGGAGTTGGAGTTGTTACCATCTCCGGTTCCGCTGTTCCGGATCCTCCGATCCCGTCCGGAGCGAAGATGATCTTCATGATGGCATCCGCACCAACTGGGTGGGTCCAATCGACAGGGTTCGAGGGCAGGGCTCTCCGCCTCACCGACGGGCAAGGAGGAGGGACTGGTGGATCCGTCTCCTTCACATCCGCCTTCACCAGTCAATCGGTGACCGGCTCGGTGTCTCTTTCCGGTCTCTCGGTCAGCGGGCAAACAAACGATGCGAACGTTACTTCCTCGGGTAACATCAGTCTGGGTGGTCTGTCTGCGTCGCCGGCAACGGTTTCTGAGGGCCAGTTTGGTTCCCACAACCACCAGCTGTACAGCTGCACGTACGCCTCTCAGACTAAGTGCCAAGCTAACGGAAACACTCAGGTAGGTGCTGGTAACATCGATACCAATGCCAAAGGCGGAAACGGAAGCCACTCTCACAGTGTGTCAGGAAGCGCGAACTTCAACGGCGGATCATCCTCACACTCACACGGGTTCAGCTCGGGCGTTTCTGGTTCCGCCGGATTCTCGGGGAATCCAATCAACCTCGCTGTCTCGTACGCTGACGGCATCATCTGCACCAAGACCTAAACATGGCAAAAACCATCTGTCCACTACTACGGAAACCCTGTATCGAGCACGACTGCGCCTGGTACACAACGATTCGCGGTCACGATGTAAACACTGGTCGAGAGATAGACAATAAGCAGTGTATCGTGACCACCATCCCTCTCCTCCTGATCGAGAACTCTGCTCAGCAAAGGGGAACCAACGCTGCCGTGGAGAGCATGAGAAATGAGGTTGTGAAGAAATCAGACACTACCAACCACATCCTGGCTAACATGATTCTTCGTTCAGAAGTGTCTGAATTGCCACCAACCCCATTCATCGAACTACCCCCCGCTTAACAATGGCTATTGTAGGAATGATCCCCAGCGACGGATCCGTCGTGATCGACGGCATTGCCGCATTTGGGGTGGACTTTACAGGTATCGACCCCAGCATTCATGCTGTACAATGGAATGGTGTGGAAGGTTTTGTAGAGCCTGTCTACGATCCATTCTCTGGAATCAAACCACCCAACGTACCAATCACATCGTTTGCTCCTTTCCAAACCTACTACAACCAAGCGCAGGCGATCATCTACGCTCAGCAGAACCCTGCATACTACTACTCCACCATTGACGACAACTACTACCAGGGTGTGGTCTACGACATTGGCGCTCAGATCGTCATCTTCACACCTAACCCAGTTCAGCCGCCATACACCACCATCACTCCGCCACCGTCTGTCGATCTGGAGTATCAGACCTTGCAGTGGACCGGCTCCACTTGGGTTGTCGCCTCTTTTACCTACACTGAGAGCCTATCACAAGCCCAGAGCCAGCTGATTTCCCTCGTGCAGGAGAGCGGCGCTCAGGCTGTGGACAATGAGGCGCGGATCTATTCTGTGATCCAACTCCTGGGCTCCGCAAGTCCCGAGGACCTGCCTACAGCCGACTACTTGGGCTTGACCCTCGGTGGCTATCAGACCTATATCGACGGGGAAGTCACTTCGAAGACCAACGAGATCAACGCTGCTACTAGCCCCGCCGACCTCTACGACTTCAATCCAAACATCAATCCAGTCCCCTAATGCTCAGGCAAACCGCTTTCATTCAAAACGACACTATCAGAGAAGCTTCCAGAGTCAAGTCCCTTAGTGATGTGAGCGTAGAGGAGTTCACCCACGGGGACCACTGGAAAGTGTGGGTTCTTCACGACGTGTGGGAGAACCTGGACCTGTTCGATGAGGTCACTCAGCAGTGCCCCATATACGAGTCGAGTCCGGATCTCCACGGGGTCAACCCCTTTCTCAAGCAAGCCGTCATCTTTGACATGCTCCGTCCAATGGAGAATCTCCTGGCAGAGATGAACGAAAAGTATCTAGAGAGCGAGATCACTCCTAGGGCGGCGCGGCCGTGGGCGAACATTATGGTCGTTGATCCAGAGAAGAGGTTCCCGTTCCCATGCATGTTCCCTCACACGGATCAACTCTATACTAGTCGCAACAACTTGGTGGCAAACATCTGGCTTCACGAGGAGTCGGAGGGACAAGGAACTGCCTTCTGGAGGGTGCGCGAGAATGACTCGGCCGTAGACTGCCCAGAATTCCAAGCCCTCTGCAGCCGAGCACTGAGCCACGCCAACAAAAACTTCCCCTTCTTCAACTACGAAAGCGATGAGTATCTGGACAAAGTTCTGGTCACCCCAGCAAAACGAGGAACCGTCACAGTCTACACCGGTCATCAAATACACAGCCCCGTTTGTTCTACTGAGCCTGGACGAGTCAGACGCTCTTGGGTCGCCACCCTTGGTGAGCCTTTCTGATCCCTACATCAAGGAGATACCCAACGCTCTAAGTGAGGAGTTCTGTGAGGGCCTCATCAAGAAATTCGAAGAAGATGATAGAAAGCATCCAGGGTTAACGTTCAGCGGCGTGACCGGGATGAAAGTGTCCATGGACCTCTTCATCAGCGACATCGAAGACTATGCCGAAGAGGATGGCACGTTGTACCGGTCCCTCTCAGAGCACACAGATGGATACGTCGCTGGCCTGCCCAACGGTCTGGGTCCGGAGATGCTTAACGTTCAGGACACGGGCTACAATATCCAGAGGACACGGGTCGGTGAGGGTTACGTGTGGCACGACGACTCTCACGTGACATCCGACGGAGACTCCCGCATTATCACGTTCATCTGGTACCTCAATGACGTTCACGAAGGGGGCGAGACTGAGTTCTCTTGCGGGGTGAGGGTAAAGCCCGAGACCGGGAAACTGCTCCTCTTCCCCGCAACGTGGAGCTACAAACACCGAGGTTGCAGACCGATCTCAAACGATAAGTACATCGTCACCGGCTGGTTCTACACCCAGAAGCTCATCACCACTCATGACACGGTCCTTCGCTGATCTCAAGAGGGACTACCTCTTTCCAATCTTCATCTACTCCACCCGTCTCTCTGTGGACTTGGAGGATGTTCGACGAGACTGTTTGGAATACCGACGGAACTGTCCTGGAGTACAGAAGAGCAATCTGGGCGGGTGGCAGAGTCCGACTCTTGAGGAGCCTCTGGAGGAGTACTCAGCTCTCCGAGATGTGATCGACGGGTGTCGCCAGTTCTACGAGGATGTCATCGTCCCAGAAGAAAATCTCGCCACTCGCCACTCGTCGATTGCGTGGTGGGCAAACATCAACAAGTACAACTCGTCTAACGCCATCCACAGTCACGGCGGATCCCTCGTGACCGCAGTCTACTACACGGACCTCCCGGACCCTAACGCTGTCCTCACCCTCGTGCGGACTGATGCGCACAACGCCATCTACCCTCCGCAGCAGCTCGTCCATCAGGTGGTCCCCGAGGAGGGGCGGCTCTACCTCTTTCCGGGGCACATCCTCCACTCGGTGGAGCCCAACCTCTCTGAGAGGGATCGCATTAGTGTTGTCACCAATCTCTACTAGAAGTCGAGATCAATCTCATCATCCTCAGTCGGCTTGAATGAGCCGATGAGCTCTACTGGCGTCGCATAACCTGCGGCGCCTTTTGACCTATTGGCCTTCGCGCACACGATTGCGAACCTGGCGTGTTCCAGGTGCCACTCCTTCCACGACTCCCACAGAGCGTCTTCCTTGATCCTCTTCCCCGTCGGAGGCCCACAGAGTACAATGTCAGCGTACGTCAGCATGTTATGGCTCACCCACTCGTCAGCTATCTGGGCGAAAGGCTTCCCGTGGTGGTCGACGTCGACGCGCGTCCCCTTCCTGAGGAGACGGCCGGTGACCAGACACTCGATGGGATAGCTCGTGGTCGCCTTGTAGTCACGGAGCTGCTTCTCCACCCCGCGGCGCATCGCTGCCTTGACAGCGTTGAAATGCTTCTCCTCTAGCGTCGCGGAGGTCGCGATCTTCTTCGTGGGATAGAGGGATTCCACGAGCTTGGCCTTGGGGATGGGCTGCTTCGAGCCTCCTCCCTCGAGGGAGATCATCTTCACCCTCCGGCCGCCGGCCATGTCGAAGTAGCGGAGGTAGACCTGCGTGTCGGTCTTCTGCGCCAGCTTCTCCCATCTTGGAGAGAGACGGCAGACTCGCAGGATGAAGTCGCGCGGCTCACCAATGAGACGGGAATTTGCGCGGTTGTTGTCGATGATGCGCCCGACCTTCTGAGTGAATTGGCCCTTGTTTAGGCCGAGGGTAGAAGCTATACTAGATGTGGTCATGAATCGAAGAATGTTTCATTTTGTTTACATGTCCTACGAGCAATGGGGTCGAGCATATATCGGCGTCCATAGCACGGAGGATATTGAGGATGGCTACTTAGGGTCTTTCAGGGACAAATCCTTTAAGCCAACTCATCGTGAGATCTTGTGCTTTTGTGAGACAAGAGAAGAAGCTCAGAACCTAGAGATTGAGATCCAAAAAGCTTACTCAGTGGATGTAAATCCTGATTTTGCCAATCGTTACATTCATCGCGAGAAGTTCATCTTTGATCAGCGAGGGACTAAAAGACGTGAAGAGAGCAATCAGAAAACAAGTAACACCTGTAAAGAGCGTGGAATTCGGCCTCTAGTCATCTGCGACTGGACTGGTAGAAACCATTCTGAGGAGACAAAAGAAAAGTTGAGAAGCCGTCGAATTGGGAGGAAGCACTCACAAGAGCAAATAGAGAAGCAAAGAAAGTCCCTGACCGGTCAAAGGTGGTGGGTCAATCCCGATGGTCAGACCGTTAGAGCTAGGGAGGCGCCGGGCTTAGAATGGCAACAAGCCAGGGTGTACAAAGCGTGAGCCGAACTACAGTAGGTCTGTAGAGAGAGTTACCCAACAACCTATGTGAGCCACAAAACCTCCGTTCCACCGGAGGAGCGTGTCTATTCGCCCGATTATCGGCAGATCCTCGAACCACTCGAGGACCAGCTCGTTGAAGTGACGGGGAGGATCAAGGAGTTTCGTCAGCACCCCTATAAGAAGCACCTCGAGACCGTTCTCCTGGTAAACCTCGTCGTCACACCCCTCCCACTCGGGGAGTCCGTGCCGCTCAGTCACCTCTGGTTTCTGACCCGGCACTTGAAGCGCCTCGGCGTCCCCCTCGAGCAGAACACACGCATCCACTTCATTGGAACAGTCTACGCCTACCACCGCCTCGGCGGTAAGAGCAAGTCCCGTGGCATCCGCGGGACCCACGATTTCAGCATCCTTCCCGTCGGGTCATGAAGATTGAGATCTATGACATGTGGCGCAACGGCCACACGATCTACTTCTGGACGTTGTACGATGGGCCGGACGGCATCGACAAAGTCACCGGGTACGCGACGACCCTGGAAGAAACCGTCTGTAAAATCCTTGACTGGAGGCAACGCATTGCAAACGACTACATCGAATCTGTCGGAGAAGAAGGCTGCGGCGAAGCAGTGGGCACAGCAGCGGCTGGCGGACCCGAACACCCTGATTCTGGACTTGGAGTCGACGGGGATCCTGAGCAAGGACCCGAACACTGAGATAGTTCAGCTGTGTCTGATGAACACGGCAGGTCGCCCAGTGCTCACCATGATGCTCAAGCCTGACCGACCGATGTCGGCCGAGGTTCAGGGCGTTCACGGCATCACCAACGAGATGGTGCAGGACAAGCCGTTCTTCCTGCAGGTGGCCAAGGTCATCGCCGCCTACCTCGAGGGCAAGCACGTCGTCGCCTACAACGCCGATTTCGACATCGCTCTCCTGCTCCACATGTTCGACCGCTACGAGGAGCCCCGACCGAAGATCGCTGGCGCCTCATGTGCCATGGACCAGTACTCGGCCTGGGTCGGTGAGTGGTCGACCAAGAAGAACGACGTCAAGTGGCAGAAGCTGCCGAACCTCAGCGGGATGGTGGGCCACGACGCCCTCTCTGACTGCCTGAGCACCCTGAAGGTGATACAGAAGATGGCGGGCCTCTTCGATGAGGCTGCCGAAAATGCTGACCTGATCGAACTTGATTTCTGATGACTTACACTTTCACCCACACTGACTTCAACGACGTCGAAGTTTCAATGTGCGTCCCTGAGCGTGGCATCGACGAGATGTGCGAGTACTTCCAGCGGTTTCTGTCAGCCTGTGGCTATGTCTTCGACGAAGGTGAGAACATCCGCCCTGTGAAAGACAAGGCGGACTACCCTGGCTGCGGCGGTGATATACTTACATTCAACGATAACGGCTCACCGTTCGTCTACGACTTCGGTGACGGCAACAACATGAATTGTTTCGGTGGCACCAAGCTCTACGGCGCTGCTGGAAACGACACTATCTGTCTCTGATGGAAAACACCAACCCCTGGATCATCGAAGGCTCGAGCAAAGCACGCTTGGTGAGCCACACCCCAGACCCTGAGGCGATGCTGGGATATATCGCTCGTGTGACATCCAAGGACCAGACTAACCCCAATGTCAAGGGTCTATTGAAGTACTGTGCGAAACACGGGCACTGGAGTGTTTTTGAGCAGGCCAGTATGACGGTGGAGGTCGTAACCCCACTGGCTATTGCCGTTCAGCTTCTCCGACACCGAAGCATGTGCTTCCAGCAATTCTCTGGCCGGTACGAGGACCAGCAGGAGATGAAGAAGCACACTGACGGCCTGTCAGCGCACTTCAACATGTTCTACGTGCCGGAGGAAGCCCGTGTCCAAGATCCCAAAAACCGACAGAACAGCATACCAGCTGGTCACGGCGACCTCACCGATGAGATGTGGGGAACTATGTCGACTGCCTACACTGTTGCCACGCAGTGCTACAACGACCTCCTTCAACGCGGAATCGCTAAGGAGATCGCTCGATTCGTACTCCCGCAGGGTGTTTACTCTCGCCTGTACATTACAGGTAGCTGCCGGAGTTGGATCCATTATATTGGCGTCCGCGATGACGAAGGCGTTGCTCAGTACGAGCACGTCGAGCTCGCCCGCGCCTGCAAGCAGGTGTTTGCCGACGTCTTCCCCACGGTGTACAGCTCGCTAGACTGGGGCTACAATAAGGGTGTTGATGAAGTCATGTCTCTCAAACGAGAAGTTGAGGAACTTAAGGCTGAAATTACTGTGCTCAAATGCCTGTCCACCACCGAGTAGCGAGAAGCCGAGGAGGAACTGACGAAGAGTGGAACTTAGTCGACTGGAGTGAGTACACTCACGCGTACGAACACGCAGTCGACTTTGTTCTCTTCCCTGAGGCTTGCAGCTTCGACTTCCGGATGCCTGCGTGGCCGCTTCTTCCTGAAGACTTAAGACGAGCCTGTAGAGAAGAGCGCGCAAGACGCATGTCAGAACGCACCATCTCAGAGGAAACTCGACGCAAAGTCGGTGAGAGTTCACGACAGCGCATGCTTAATGGACTTGCCAAACGAGCCGGGGCTGGAAACGCTGGAAAGAAGAAAACAGACGAGCACAGACAAAAAATAGGTCAGTCTCAAAAGGGACGAACTCAAAACAAACTAACGTGTCCACACTGCCAAACTGTCGGTGGATACAGCGCGATGTTGCGTTGGCACTTTGACAACTGTAGGCATGTCCGTTAGAGCACTCCCCACACGAACCAAACTTGAAGAAATCTTCGAACTCGAAAGGGAGCCTGCTCCTCTTGTAGTTGTTGACTTCCACGTATATTGCCACGACATCATGAGGTGGTACACCGACAAGGTGAGAAACCTGGTCTCGGAGGAGGTCGCCAAGAAACTGATCCGGGCCGCCTGGGCCGCCAAGATCCAGCGTGGTCCGGACATGCTTCGTCGTCACTCCTACCGCTTCCTCATCGTTGCGGACTCACGCTACCGGGACACCGGCAACTACTGGCGTGACAAGTACATGCGTGACTCCCCCGTCGTGTCTGAGGCGTGGGACAACTACGCCGAAGCCCAGGGCGTACCTCGTGAGACGCTGAAGACTAGCTACAAGGGGACCAGAGGTGACAAGACAGACGACTTCTGGCTCGTCTTCAACGAGGGAATGGATTACTGTGAACAGTACTACGGAGTCTTCCAACACGAGGGTTACGAGGCTGACGACTTCGCAGGTGCTATCTATCGCGCATCCCGAGATCGCACGGAAGAGCTGGTTCATGAGCGTCAGATCCTCCTCAGCACCCTCGACCGAGACTGGTCGCAGCTGGTGGACGAGTCCCATCGAGTGTACTTTGCGAATACGCGAGTTCCCTTTCCGGCGGAGAAGATACAGGAGCGTCTTGTCGGTGAACTGGGCGTCAAGGAGCATACGATGCACAAGATGGGTTTCGATCTGGACCACCCTAAAAATCTTGCTGAGTATAAGGTGCTACACGGTGACATGGGTGATAACCTTCCGCCGGGCTCCCCCAAGTGCCTGTTCGACCTGTGCGACGCCAATCCTGACTGGAATATCGAGGCGGTCTTTCCTCGCTATGAGTCCCTACTCGAAAGCCTGAACGACCCCAACGCCAACGACCGACCCGACCACTTCGAGTCCGCTCTCAGAGCGTTTGCCACTGTGGGGATTGAGGCACCATTCCGCCCATAGGGTAAAACCTCCACAGACTACGTCTGTGCATGATGCATAGCATCGATAGCCAATATCAAGTCCAGGCCCTTCGCGCCGTGAACACTCTCCTGCAGGGAAGCGGGGGAGTGTTTTCGCGCATCCCGGAAACCTACGCCAAACATCTGGCTCACGACTATGCTGACGGGGACATCTCCCTGCTGAGCAAGATCGACACCTTCGCCTTCTCGCCAGATCTGGAAGACTGGCAGGTGGAGGAAGCGATCGAGAGCCTTGCAAAGGTGAGCCCTGGAGACTGGCCACTACTGGATGACATCGAGAGCATCGACCTGGACGCTGTGTACCACGGCGACTACGAGCCGGCTCTCAACTTCTCAGAGGAGCTCGACTTCGCTGAGGTGAGCGACATGGAGTACGGCAACAAGGTCGCCCGCATGTTCAAATCTGCCATCGAGCACGTGTTCGGCCAGGAGGTCGACAGCGTGGGCGCAGCTGGTGGCAAGCTGCCCTCCAAGTCTAACGGCTACTGCAAGGACGGCGACGGCTTCAAAGGCACGTTCGAGCACGACGGCAAGAAGTTCGAGTTCGAGCTCTGCATGGATGATCTCGGTGACTGGCACCTCGCCTACAAGCTCGAGAAGGCATCCAGAGACAAGCTGTTCAAGCCAGCGGCGGACACCAAGGTGAAGCAGAAGGCGAAGGGAGGCAAGAAGTAATGGCGAGGGACCGCTTCAACCCTATCACTGGTGGCCTCCTCGACTCCGTTGTAGCGGGATTTGGCAACGACCTCTCAGGTGGTCTCGGCCAACTAGGCGCCGGAGGTGCCACCTCGAGCGCTACGCGTCGCTCAGCGGCCGGTGGGCGGGGGACCGGGGGCAGCGTTGCCGAAAACAGCGCCCCTACCGAACAAGGTCTACTGTCGAGCTTTGCCCTGAGTTCAGTACTCGGCAACGCGGTGCAGAACTCCACCGGATACGGGCTCAACGAGGGAGAGAACTATCTCCTGAGCCAGCTCCAGAGCTCCCTGCCTCCAGGGGAGTACAACCAGATCACGAACGCAGTGGTGACGCAGATCGCCACAGCGGGCGTCGACACTGCTTCCAGCTTCATCCGAGACCAAGTCAGCAGCTGGCTGGGTTTCTCCCAAGCTCCGGATGTGACCACTCAGGGTCTGGGTGCCATGGGAGCAGTCGGCTCGAAGGGGATCGCCCCAGACGTCGTCGGCACCCTGCCACAGGCTCAAGGTGGCTCCTACGACCTCACCGACATCGTGTTCTCTCTCGTCCCCGCAAACACCGGGGCGCAGACCGCCGTGCAATCTCAGACGGACCCCTCCATGGACTGGAGTCAAGGCTTCTCGGCAGACACCGCTGGACAGATCCCGGCGATGGATGCTTTGAAAGGTCAGGGAGCGCTCGCTGGTCCGGCTTCGGGCGTCAACATCGGTGGTAAGAACTACGGATCATTCTACCGCGTCCAGGGTGCTCAGACCGGAGCATTCTCTGGCGCCACACCCATTCAGAGTGCCTGGTAATGCCAATCGCAATCAGCGGCGCTGGGGCGAGTGACGCGTCCTACTCCGCACTCTCCAACTACCAGAACAGCTCGGGCATCGGAAAGCTCGGTCTCAGCCAGGACTTCTCAAGTGCCTGGGCTGGCGGCGCATCTGACTACTGGAACAAGCCCTTCGCAGCGGGATCTCCCAACGTCCCCGACTACGGCGGTGACCTCCTGTCTGCACCTCCCGCTCCAGGTGGTGGTGGCACTGGCTGGACCTTCATCACTGCTCCCGGCAACGTCTCCTACTCGCAGAGTGCTGACGTCCAACGTGTCGACCTGTTCGGAACAAACACCCCGCCGGTGACGATGTCCTCGGTGGGCATGCGTGACCTCACACTCGGTGAGGCTCTCATGGAGGGTTTCACCCTCAACCGCTCCGTCCAGCAGCACATCGACACCCTCGAAGGTCTCCAGCGTGTCTCCCTCGACCCCAAGGGCTTCGTGTCGGTTCCCGTCTACGAGGTCTTTGCCGGCCCGCAGAACGGCTCTGGAAAGTCGTACGGCAAGTACGTCATCGAGCAGGTCGAGATCGAGGAGCAACTCCGTGACCTCGGTGGCAATGCCACACGAGCGATGGTGAACGTCTCCCTGAAGCAGGTGCCTGACTACCAAGTCGGCACAGGCATCGACCAAGCTGGCGCGTCCACGGGCGGCCAGTCAATCCCCAAAACCGCAGCGGTGAACCAGCCCGCGCAACAGACCACGGCCATCCAGGCCGGCGCACGAAGCACTCCCGCAGCAGCACCAAGGTAAGTAGATGGCCCAGAACACGCAGACGTTCATCCTTGTTGGTGACTTTAAGGACAACATCACGCCAGCTCTGAAGAAGCTGACGAAGAGCCTCAAGACGTTTGAGAAGTCATTCTCGAAGTCTTTCTCCAAGCCGATGGCGTCCATCAACAAGGACTGGGCCAAGCTCGAGAAGGACATGATGAAGGGGATGAACTCCTTCGACAAGAAGTTCCAGCAGGCCACCAGGAAGATGGCCCAGAACTCCAAGAAGGACTTCAAAGCCATCGGTGACAGCTTCGAGGAAGCCGTCTTCAGCGAGAAGGCGATGAGGCGCAGTCTGGCGCGCTTCGACAAGTACCAGCGAGAGGTACAGCGTCGTGCTCGTCGGAATATCAGGGGCGGAGAAATCCTCTACGACGCCTTTACCACAGAAA
>Ga0208784_1000733_pt1 | contig 14971 bp, 20 predicted proteins | sample DEB19_08_DNA_FD_184531 | JGI IMG/M metagenome (GOLD analysis project Ga0208784, IMG submission 184531) | Aqueous microbial communities from the Delaware River and Bay under freshwater to marine salinity gradient to study organic matter... | ecosystem: Environmental > Aquatic > Marine > Coastal ... | reverse complement strand
GACCGTGCGCATTGCCGCGAGCAGTTACGCGAGCTGCGAGGCCGCACGCATAACCTCATCTCAGCGGTGGTGCTTGCACGTTCTGGCAAAGCGGTTTGGTCGCATGCCGCCGAGGCTCAGCTCACCATGCGCAACTACAGCGACGAATTTCTCGAAGCCTATCTTGATGTAATCGGCGATGACTGTGTAACGTCTGTTGGTGGCTACAAGATCGAGGGACGCGGTGTGCAGCTTTTCAGTACCGTTTCGGGTGATCATTTCACCATCCTCGGCTTGCCGTTGTTACCCCTGCTGGAGAAGTTGCGCGAGGCGGGAGAGATCACGTCATGATGAAGGCCTGTGTGATCGGCTGGCCGATCAGTCATTCACGATCCCCACTCATTCATGGCTATTGGCTAAAACAGCACGGCATCGATGGAAGCTACACCCGTCAATCCGTCGAGCCAGCCTCGCTTGCTGCATTCATAGGTAACCTCGAGGCTGCAGGTTATGCAGGCTGCAACGTCACCATACCTCACAAGGAGGCTGTTTTCCGCTTCATCAATTGGGCAGATGAGTCGACGGAGCGGCTTGGTGCTATCAACACGGTGTATTTGCGTGATGGTAATATCATCGGCACCAACACTGATGGCGAAGGGTTCATCAATAGCCTCAGGCAAACTGCACCCAACATCGAGTTTGCCAACAAGCGAGCACTTGTGCTGGGTGCCGGCGGAGCCTCGCTTGCGGTTGTGAACGCAATTCTCCAGCAAGGTGTCTCTGAAGTAGCGGTTGCAAACCGCACGCGTGAGAAGGTCGAGCAATTGCGTAAACGCTTCGGTCAGCAGATTATTCCGGTCGACTGGGATGATGCCGCTGACCAGCTTGGTGAATGCGATTTGCTGGTGAATACGACGTCACTTGGCATGAGGGACCAGCCCTCACTTGAGCTTGATCTGTCGCGTTTGTCGTCGCGCGCTGTCGTGGCAGATATCGTGTATGTTCCCTTGCGCACGCAGTTTCTTGTCGATGCTGCGGCACGCGGCAATACTGTCGTCGAGGGCCTCGGCATGTTGTTGCACCAGGCTGTTCGGGGCTTTTCATTGTGGTTCGGTGTCACGCCCGCGGTAACTCGGGAACTTTATGATCTCGTGGCACGGGACATCGATCCAGGCTTTGGGGCGTGATCGTCGCAGGCCTTACAGGCTCTATTGCCATGGGCAAGAGCGAGACGGCAAAGATGTTCGCAAACCGTGGCATACCGGTTTTCGATAGCGATGCGGCCGTTCATGAACTCTATGCGCCGGGGGGCGATGCCGTTGGTCCCATGCAAGAGTTGGCGCCCGAAGCAATCGTAAATGGCGGTGTCGATCGCTCCAGGCTTGCGGCGCTGGTGCAGGTTGATTCTGTCCTGCTCAAGCAAATCGAATCCATCGTACATCCACTTGTGAAGGCACGGCAAATGGCCTTCCTGACAGATGCCGCAACCCGTTCTGATATTGCCGTGCTCGACATACCGCTGTTGTTCGAGACAGGCCGCGAGAAGGATGTCGATGTCGTTATCGTCGTCTCCGCTGACCCGGTTCTGCAACGGCAGCGGGCACTTTCGCGTCCAGGCATGACGGCAGAAAAACTTGACTTCATCCTGTCGCGGCAGGTGCCTGATGCCGAGAAACGTGCGCGGGCGGATTATGTGATAGACACGTCGGTAAACCTTGCTGAAACGGCACGCGAGGTCGACAAGGTGATCGCCCGTATAAGAGCGAAGGAAAATGCATGACAATGGTGCGCGAAATCATCCTCGATACGGAAACGACAGGACTCGATCCGGCAACGGGCGACCGCATCGTCGAGATTGGCGCCATCGAGCTTCTCAATCACTTGCCCACGGGCCGCACCTTTCATGTCTACATCAATCCTGAGCGTGATATGCCAAGGGAGGCCGAAGCCGTTCACGGCCTGTCGAGCGTCTTCCTGAAGGACAAGCCGGTCTTTTCCGCCGTGGTGCAGGACTTCCTGGAGTTCATCGGTGATTCCGTGCTGATCATCCACAATGCCAGTTTCGACATGTCTTTCATCAATGCGGAGCTTGGCTTTCTCAGGCTTTCAGCAATCCCGCCAGAGCGCGTGGTCGATACGCTTAACATTGCCCGCCAGAAGCACCCGGGGGCAGCCAACAGTCTCGATGCACTGTGCCGGCGCTACGGCATCGACAACAGCAAACGCACCAGGCATGGCGCCCTTCTCGACTCCGAGCTTCTCGCCGAGGTCTATCTCGAACTGATCGGCGGGCGGCAGACGGCCCTCATCCTCGAGACTTCAGTCACGAAACGGGCCAACACCAAGGTTGCAGCCCATGTCGCTCAGCGACGACCTGTTCCACTGCCATCGCGCCTGACAGACGCGGAGCGTGCCGCCCACACCACCTTCGTGGCGGCGCTGGGTGACAGTGCCCTGTGGAAGCTGGACATCAACTAGATCAGGCTTCGCCCACCGTCTGCTGCTGCATGCGGCGCTGGTACATGGCAGCGAAATCGATGGGATCCAGCATCAGCGGTGGGAAGCCGCCATTGCGCGTCGCTTCAGCGAGGATCTGGCGGGCGAAGGGGAACAGCAGGCGCGGGCACTCGATCAGGATGGCCGGGTGCAGCACTTGCTGCGGAAAATGCTCGAGACGGAAAGTGCCGGCATAGATGAGCTCCGCTGCGAAGGCGACCTTGTCCTGCGCCATGGCCTTCGCGTCGAGATGGAGTTCGACTTCGAAATCGGTGGCAGCCAGCGGACGTGCGTTCACGTTCACCGAAATGCTGATTTCAGGAGCTGCCTCCTGGTTCAGGGAGTGTGGCGCATTCGGGTTTTCGAAGCTCAGGTCCTTGAGATACTGGCCAAGGATGCGCAGGGAAGGCTGCTGCTGGGGCGACTGGCCCGCGTCGCCTGCGGCGGCAGCTCCGTTTTCAAGGGTTTCCGGCACAGCGTCGGAGTTCGGGGTATTGGACATCATAGGCCTCTTTCTGAAATCGGCCCTCGCTAACATGGGTATCGGGGGGCTGCAAGCCGTGAGACCTGGAGGCTTTAATGCAGCGGCCGGTCCGGTGGCTCGATCTCGCCGGAGATTTCGACCGCCTCTGCCTCGATCACGCGTTCAAACCGGCGATCACCAGCCGGCCGGACGGTGTTGGTGTCGACCCGGAACCTGGACCCCAGCCAACGCCGCACCGGCGGGAGGAACAGCAGCAGGCCAACAATGTCACTGAAAAAGCCAGGCAGAAGGAAGAGCAGGCCGGAGACAGACTGGGCTGCCGCCTGTGCGCCAAGTCCCTGAAGCGGGGCGGCGGAGTTCACAGGCGTGCGCAGAGCCGCTGCCACGCTCATGCCGGCGGACTTGATCAGCTTCAGGCCTGCCACGCCGCCCACCAGCATGAGGAGCAGGGTCGGGACGGTTCCAATCATTCCTCCCACCCAGATGATGGAGGCTATCTCGGCACCAATGCCGGCGAGAAAGAGCAGCGGAAGGGATCGCGTCATGGTTCGGCTGATTGTCCTTTGGTCTTGGACCCCGGAGGTCTGATCTATATATAAGGTCCACTGTCCGCGGCGTCATTGTTCGCGGGCAATGCCACCCCTGGAAGCCGCCAACTGGTTGATGGAATGAGTTTTGATCCGCTGAACATTTTTCTGCTCGCCGTGGCCCTCGTGGTCTTCTGGAGGCTCCGTTCTGTTCTGGGAACACGAACCGGTGCCGAAAAGCCGCCCTTTGACTTGTTCGGAACAAGGCGGAACGGTCCTCCGGATGCTGGCCCCGGTGCTAACCGCCTCCCGGAGCTAGCCCCGGCACCAGCCAATGACAGGGGCGACGGCGAACCCTCCCTGCCGGTTTGGAAGGGTTATGCCGAGGAAGGATCGCCCCTTGCCACGGCTCTGGAGCGGATGGCCGAGAGCGAGCCCTCCTTCAACCCCCGCACCTTCGTCGAAGGCGCGAAGGCTGCTTACGAGATGATCATCGAGGCCTATGCGAAGGGTGACAAGCCAGGTCTCAAGAACCTTCTCTCGAAAGAAGTCTTCGATGGCTTCTCGCGTGCCATAGATGCGCGAGCTGCCCAAGGTCAGCGTGTCGAGTCCCGCTTCGTTGGTATCGATAAGGCAACGATCCAGCAGGCAAGCCTGGTGGGCCGCAAGGCTTCGATCACCATGGAATTCGTGAGCGAACTGATCTCTGCCACCTATGACAAGGCCGGAGAGGTCGTTGATGGCGACCCCAGGGAAATCCGCCAGGTCACCGATGTGTGGACTTTCGAACGTGACGTCGGATCACGCGACCCGAACTGGAAACTGGTGGCCACCGAGGCCCCGGCCTGACCGCGGGCTCCGCGGATGGGTGGCCATCTCTCTCCTCTAAATTTCGCCGATCTCGACGGCTGGCAAGGCCATGATCATGGCAGCGCCCTCGAGGCATTCCGCCGTTCCTGCCGCGAGATTCTGGAACAGGGCGCGGGCTTCAGGCGGCCGGTGCACTTCGGGGCCAGCCCCTCGTCCTGGCGAAGCGCGTGCCTTGCAGCCTTCGAATTGGTCGATGCGCGCGGTTATTTCGAGTTCATGTTCAGGGCCTATCGCGTCCATGATCCCGAACGGCCCGAGGGCCTTTTTACCGGCTATTATGAGCCCGAAGTTGATGGGAGCCGCAGACGCAGTTCCGTCTTCCATGTCCCCATCTATCGCCGCCCGCCTGACCTCGTGAGCTTTGGTGAGGGCGATCTCGCCTATGGACGGCTCATTGATGGCAAGCCGTCGCACTACCTCACCCGCCGCGAGATCGAGGAAGGCGCCCTCTCCGGCCAGGGGCTGGAGATCGTCTGGCTCCGCGACTGGGCCGATGCGTTCTTCATTCAGATCCAGGGTTCGGGTCGCGTGCGCCTCGCGGAAGGTGGCACGCTGCGTCTCTCCTATGCCGCCAAATCCGGCCACGACTATACCGGCATCGGCGGTCTTCTCGTGCAGCGTGGCGTGCTCCGGGAGGATGTGATGTCGATGCAGGCGATCCGCGCCTGGATGGTTGACCACCCGCAGGCCGCCCGCGAGCTGATGTGGGAAAACAAGTCGTTCGTTTTCTTCAATGAAGCTGACCTCGAGGATCCGCAGCTTGGCGCACTGGGGGCACAGCATGTGCAGCTCACGCCCCGTCGCAGCCTGGCCATTGACCGGTCGCTGTGGATGTTCGGCACGCCCGTCTGGCTGGACACGCAAGCGCCTGCCGGCGAGGGGAACCGCATGACCCCCTTTCGCCAGCTTCTCGTCGCGCAGGATACCGGCAGCGCCATCAGGGGACTGGCGCGCGGCGATGTCTATTGGGGTTTCGGCGATGCAGCCGCGCAGATCGCGGGGCCGATGAAGAGCGCGGGACGAATGAGCGTACTGCTTCCCATCGAGGTGGCCAAAGAGCTGGGGTTGCCCGCATGAGCCGCAAGCCGCCTGACTACGAACTCTGGCTCGAAACCGCGAAAACGATCAAACCGCTGCGTTCGCGTTCGCGTGCTCCGGCTTCGAAGCCTTCCGCTGCATCGCCGACATCAAAAAGGCTGGTGAACCTTCCGTCTGCGCCGCATGTGCACGTGCCATCGCCCTTGCACAAGCCGCCCCCGCAGATTACCGGCCTTGACCGCCGCACCACGCAAAAACTGACACGCGGCCAGGTCGAGATCGAGCGCCGCCTCGACCTTCATGGCACGGGCATCGAGATGGCACGGATTATCCTCCTCGGATTCCTGCGCGATGCGCAGGCCATGGGGACGCGCAATGTGCTGGTCATCACGGGAAAGGGCGCTTCGCCCTTCTCGCGCCACACGTTGCATGGGGCAGGTCACTTCCACGCGCCTGAGCGCGCCGGCCGGCTTCGGCAGCTGGCAACGGAGTGGTTTCACGAACCTGAGTTTCGCAGCCTTGTCGCGGGCTTCCAGCCCGCGCATCCGAAGCATGGCGGCGGTGGTGCCTATTACGTCCGCATACGGCGCATCCGCGAGGACCGATGACACCGTTCGGCGAAAGGATGCGCAAGCTGCGGACGGAGCGTGGTGTCACGCTCAAGGACATGGCGGAAGCGCTGGGGGTTTCCTCCGCCTATCTCTCTGCTCTCGAGCACGGCAAGCGCGGGCGGCCGGGATGGCACCTGATCCAGCGCATTCTTGCCTATTTCAACATCATCTGGGACGAAGCGGACGAGGTGGTGCGTCTCGCCCGCATATCGCATCCGCGCATCACCATCGACACCTCTGGCCTCAGCCCAAAAGCCACCGAGCTTGCCAACCGGTTAGCCGACGACATCAACAAGCTTGATGCGTCAACACTCGACGAGCTGCTTGGCATGCTCGGCAAGAAACGGCAGAAGCCTAAAGTATGAACTTGGACAGGTCGGTATTCTTTGCCAGCGTTCCCACGTGAGTTTCGACATAGGCAGCATCAACGACCACCGCTTCGCCGGAGCGATCTGGGGCCGCGTAGCTGACCTCATCGAGAAGCCTTTCCATTACCGTCTGCAAACGCCGTGCGCCGATATTCTCCACGGTGGCGTTGGTATCGGCGGCAATCCGCGCAATGGCGGCAATGCCATCAGCGGTGAAGTCCAGTGTCACGCCTTCCGTCAGCAGAAGAGCGCGGTACTGCCTGATGAGACTCGCCTCGGGCTCAGTGAGAATGCGTTCCAGATCTTCACAGTTCAGCGCCTTGAGCTCCACGCGGATCGGGAGCCGTCCCTGCAGCTCCGGCAGTAGGTCTGATGGCTTGGCGATGTGGAAGGCACCCGAGGCAATGAACAGGATGTGGTCTGTCTTGACGGGCCCGTGCTTGGTCGAGACCGTTGTGCCTTCGATTAGCGGCAGCAGGTCGCGTTGCACGCCCTCGCGGCTCACATCCGCCCCCTGGCGTTCGGAGCGCGCACAGATCTTGTCGATCTCGTCGAGGAAGACGATTCCATTCTGCTCCACCGCCTCGATCGCTTCCTGCACGATCTGGTCCTGATCCAGCAGTTTGTCAGACTCCTCTGCCATGAGTACCTCGTGGCTTAGCTTCACCGTCATGCGGCGGGCTTTGGTGCGGCCACCGAAGGCCTTGCCCAGCATTTCAGATAAGTTCACCACGCTGGGGGAGCCCGGCATGCCGGGGATTTCAAAGTTTGCGCCGCCGGTGTCGGCGACCTGGATCTCGATCTCCCTATCGTCGAGCTCTCCGGCACGCAGCTTGCGGCGAAACGCTTCGCGCGTTGTCTCTGAAGCATTGGCGCCGACCAGGGCCTCAATCACGCGGCGCTCGGCGTTGAGCTGGGCCTGTGCCTCCACATCCTTGCGGCGCGCGGATTTAGTCATCGCAATGCCGGCTTCGAGCAGGTCACGCACGATCTGGTCCACGTCGCGGCCGACGTAGCCCACTTCCGTGAATTTAGTTGCCTCGACTTTCAGGAAAGGCGCATTGGCGAGCTTCGCGAGGCGTCGGGCGATTTCCGTCTTGCCGACGCCGGTGGGGCCGATCATCAGGATGTTTTTTGGCATCACCTCGTCGCGCAGGGGGTTTTCAAGCTGCTTGCGTCGCCAGCGATTGCGCAGCGCAATGGCCACGGCGCGCTTGGCCTCCGTCTGGCCAACGATGTGGCGGTCGAGTTCGGAGACGATCTCGCGGGGGGAAAAATCGGTCATTTCAGTCAATCCACTCAGGCTGTCGCCAGGGTTTCAACCGTGAGGTTGCCGTTGGTGTAGACACAGATTTCGGCAGCAATGGCCATGGCCTTGCGGGCGATGGCCTCGGCATCGAGGTTACTGTCGGCCAGCGCGCGTGCGGCTGCCAGCGCATAGTTGCCGCCCGATCCGATGGCGATGATGCCCTTCTCCGGCTCGAGCACGTCGCCCGTGCCGGTCAGCACAAGTGTTACTGACTTGTCGGCGACGATCATCATGGCTTCGAGCCGGCGCAGATAGCGGTCGGTGCGCCAGTCCTTGGCCATTTCAACGCAGGCCCGCGTGAGCTGGCTCGGGTGTTGCTCGAGCTTCGCTTCGAGGCGTTCAAACAGCGTCATGGCGTCTGCCGTGGCGCCCGCAAAGCCGCCGATCACCTGCCCGGCCCCAAGTGGCCGCACCTTGCGGGCATTGCCCTTGATCACCGTCTGGCCGAGGCTCACCTGGCCGTCACCCGCGATCACCACCCTGTCACCTTTCCTGACTGATAGAATGGTTGTTCCGTGCCATTGAACGGGTTCTGTCATGGATCGCCCTTCTCGAATGCCGACGCCACATGTAGGCCCGGCGGGAGCCAAAGAAAAGGCGGCCTTGGCCAATTCCTGCTGCATCTGCTAAGACGCCCGTCATTCACCCAGCTGGACCAGCTTCCGCCATGCGCAAGGCTACGATCGACCGCAAGACCACCGAAACCTGCATTTCTGCCGCCGTCGACCTCGATGGCACTGGAGCATTTGACGTAAAGACAGGTATAGGTTTTCTGGACCACATGCTGGAGCAGCTCTCCCGCCATTCCCTGATCGACCTCACGCTCAGGGCTGAAGGCGATCTCCACATCGACTCCCACCATACGGTGGAAGACTCTGGCATCGCCATCGGCCAGGCCTTTGCCAAGGCGCTGGGCGACCGCAAGGGCATCCGCCGCTATGCTAGCACTGACCTTCCGATGGACGGCACGCTTACCCGCGCCGCCATCGATGTGTCGGGCCGTCCCTTCCTCGTGTGGAGGGTGAACTTCACCGCCCCGAAGATCGGCGGCTTCGACACCGAACTGGTGCGCGAATGGTTCCAGGCCTTCACGATGAATGCGGGCGTGACGCTGCACGTCGAAACCTTCTACGCCGACAATAACCACCACACCGCCGAATCCTGCTTCAAGGCTCTGGCCCGGGCGCTGCGTGATGCGGTGGAGATCGACTCACGTCAGACGGACCGCATTCCCTCCACCAAGGGAATGCTGGCAGGCTGATGAGAATCTTCACTGTTCTCGAGTCTCCCGACGGCAGGCCGGAGCGGGTGGTGGTCATTCAAGAAGGTTTTTCCTGGGGTGCGTTGCTGTTCACCGTGATGTGGGCGCTGTGGCACCGCATGTGGGTGGTGGCTGCACTGCTCTTTGCAGTTACTTCGTTTCTGACCGTTGCCGTTGCTCTTGAATTGCTGGGTCCGGGCTTGGCGTCGCTGCTGAATTTTGGCATCAGTCTAGTCTTCGCATGTGAAGCGCGGCGTCTTCAGGAGGCGTCGCTGGAGCGCGCGGGCTTCCGGCACAGCGGATTGATTCAGGCCAGCAACGCCGAGGCGGCGGAGCTTACATATTTCTCAGGCCGAGTGCCGTTTGCTGCTGAGCCCGCCTCTGCGCGCCGTGCTGCCGCGCATACTGACACGCTCGGCATCTTTGGCAACGTGTGAGGCGGTGGCATGAGCGTCGCTATCGTTGATTATGGTTCTGGTAATCTTCATTCCGCAGCAAAGGCCTTAGAGCGTGCGGCGCGCGACAGCGGCACCGGAATGGCCGTAACCGTGACGTCTGATCCCGAGATATTGCGCAAGTCGGAACGCCTGGTCCTGCCCGGTGTTGGCGCATTCAAGGATTGCCGCGACGGTCTGATGGCCGTGCCGGGACTGTGGCAAACGCTCGCGGACGAAGTGATCAACAAGGGCAAGCCCTTTCTTGGGATCTGCGTTGGCATGCAGCTCATGGCGTCACGTGGGCATGAGCATAGTGTTACCCCGGGCTTCGGCTGGATCGCGGGCGACGTGAAGCCGCTTGCGCCGAAGGACCAGTCCTTCAAGATCCCGCATATGGGCTGGAACACGCTGGATCTCACGCGGCGGCATGCGCTGCTCGACGGTATTGCCCTCGGTGAGAGCGGGTTTCATGCCTATTTCGTGCATTCCTATCATTTCGTGGCTGAGCATTTGTCCGATGTGATCGCCACCACTGACCATGGCCAGACCGTGACAGCCGTGGTGGGTCGCGACAATATTGCCGGCACTCAGTTCCATCCTGAAAAGAGCCAGATGCTGGGGCTCACCCTTCTTGCCAATTTCCTGAGGTGGCGCCCGTGATCCTGTTTCCTGCCATCGACCTGAAGGACGGACAGTGCGTACGCCTGAAGCTGGGTGACATGGCGCAAGCGACCGTCTTCAGCGATGACCCCGCTGCGCAGGCAAAAGCATTCGAAGAGCAGGGCTTTGCATGGCTGCACCTCGTTGATCTTAACGGCGCATTCGAGGGCAGGCCGGTGAATGCCGCGGCGGTGGACTCCATTCTCCGCTCGGTGAAACTGCCGGTGCAGCTCGGTGGCGGTATCCGCACCCTCGGCCAGATCGAAACATGGCTCCTCAAGGGTATCCGCCGGGTGATCCTCGGCACGGTGGCCCTGCGCGAGCCAGCGCTGGTGCGGGAGGCCTGCAGATTGTTTCCGGGTCGCATAGCCGTCGGCATCGACGCCAAGGGCGGTCGCGTGGCTGTCGAAGGCTGGGCCGAAACATCCGACCTGACTGCAATTGATCTTGCAGGGCAGTTTGCTGATGCAGGCGTGTCGACCATCATTTTTACTGATGTTGATCGTGACGGCATGTTGAAGGGCCTTAACATCGACTCGACACTGGAGCTTGCGAACTCCGTTTCCATTCCCGTCATTGCCAGCGGCGGCCTTGCGTCCATGGACGACATCCACCGTCTGCTGCAGCCCGACTGCCGCGTCCTCGAGGGTGCCATTTCGGGCCGTGCACTCTATGACGGCAGGATCGACGTGCCCCAGGCGCTGCGTCTGATTCGCGAGACAATCTGATGCTCAAGGCCCGGCTTATTCCCTGCCTCGACGTGAAGGACGGCCGTGTCGTCAAGGGCGTGAACTTCGTCGACCTGCGCGACACGGGAGACCCAGTCGAGATCGCTAAAGCCTATGACGCAGCGGGGGCGGACGAACTCTGCTTTCTCGATATCACAGCCACGCATGAAAACCGCGGCATCATCTTCGACGTCGTTCAGCGCACGGCGGAGGCCTGTTTCATGCCGCTCACGGTCGGCGGCGGTGTGCGCATGCTCGACGACATCCGAAGGCTTCTTCTTGCAGGGGCCGACAAGGTATCGATCAATTCCGCCGCTGTCGCCAATCCTGATTTTGTGCGTCAGGCGTCGGAGAAATTCGGCGCGCAGTGCGTTGTGGTTGCCATCGACGCCAAGCTCGTATCGCCTGGCAAGTGGGAGATCTTTACGCATGGCGGCCGCAGGCCCACCGGCATCGACGCGGTGGACTTCGCATGTAAGGTGACGTCGCTTGGTGCAGGTGAAATCCTGCTCACCTCCATGGACCGCGACGGTACCGGCAAGGGCTTCGACATCGAACTCACTCGCGTAGTCGCCGACGCGGTGACAGTGCCCGTCATTGCATCGGGTGGCGTCGGCACCCTTGATCATCTGATCGATGGTATCCGTGATGGCCACGCAGAAGCGGTGCTTGCGGCGTCGATCTTCCACTTTGGCAAGTATTCGATTGGTGAGGCCAAGCGGCATCTTTCCGCCGCCGGCATTCCCATGCGACTCAGCTAGGACGAGGCACATGAACGACCACAGGCTCGATGTTCTGGCATCACTCGCGGACGAAGTGGCCCGCCGCAAGACGGTATCACCTGACTCGTCCTACACGGCAAAGCTGCTCTCCCGGGGCGTGGAGAATTGTGCGAAGAAGTTCGGGGAGGAGGCGGTGGAACTGGCCCTCGCCGCTGTATTGCACGATAAATCACACACCGTCGCCGAGGCCGCTGACGTGCTCTATCATCTCCTCGTACTGCTCACGGCATCAGATGTGTCGCTGCCTGACGTTATGGCGGAGCTCGCTCGCCGCCAGGGCATGAGCGGTATTGCTGAAAAGGCCTCAAGGCCCAAGGATTGACCCATGGAAGAACTCGTCAAGGAAGTTTCTCCGTTCCGGCGCTTCTCGCGCGAGGAATGGGCTGCATTGCGTTCCGACACACCGATGACGCTGACCCAGAAGGACCTCGATGAGCTTCGCGGCCTCAATGACAGGATCGATCTCCAGGAAGTCGAAACCATCTATCTGCCGCTGTCGCGCCTGCTCAACCTCTATGTTGCAGCGACACAGGGCCTGTTCCGCGCAACCAACAACTTCCTGCACCTCAGCGAACGCAAGGTTCCTTACGTGATCGGCATGGCCGGCAGCGTAGCGGTAGGGAAAAGCACCACGGCGCGTATCCTCCAGCGCCTTCTTGCACGCTGGCCCAAGCACCCGAAAGTGGATCTCGTGACCACGGATGGCTTCCTTCTGCCCAACGCCATTCTCGAGAGCGAAGGGTTGATGACGCGCAAGGGGTTCCCTGAAAGCTATGACCTGCCCGCCATCCTGCGCTTCCTGTCAGACATCAAGGCCGGCAAGCGCAACGTCACCGCTCCGCTCTATTCGCACCTCACCTATGACGTGCTGAAGGATGAACACGTCGTAATCGACCAGCCGGACATCCTGATCGTCGAAGGTGTCAACGTGCTGCAGACGGGGCGTCCACCACGAGATGGCCGCGGCATCCCGAATACCTCCGACTTCTTCGATTTCTCCGTCTACATCGATGCCGATACGGCGGATCTCAAGACTTGGTACATAGAGCGCTTCCTCACGCTTCGCGATGGCGCCTTCCGCAATCCGAAGTCATATTTCCACCGCTACGCAACGCTCTCCGACAAGGAATCCCGCGAGACGGCCACACGGATCTGGGACACGATCAATCTTGTGAACCTCCGCGAAAACATTCTTCCCACGCGGCCGCGCGCCGATCTCGTGCTGCGCAAGGGCGGGGATCACTTCGTCCGCAGCGTTTTCCTACGCAAGTTATAGCAACCCTAGCATTTCAGCGTGACTGCGCAGTTTTACTTCCGGACGCGCACCAATGTGCGAGATTACTTCGGCCGCCGCCATGGATCCCAGACGCGCTGCATCGTAGAGAGACTTGCCGTTAGTGAAGCCATGGAGGAAGCCGGAAGCGAACAGATCCCCTGCACCGGTTACATCCACGACATTACGCACGGGATGAGCCGGGCTCGCATGGACTTCGCTGCCCTTCATGACGACACATCCTTTTTCCGACCTCGTTACCACCGCCACCGGACAGTCGGTTGCGATGGCTCTCACGGCCGTGTCGAAATTTTCTGTCTCGTACAGTGACTTGATTTCAGCTTCGTTGGCGAAGACGATGTCGATGTCGTTGCGGATAAGCTCGAGGAAGCTGTCGCGATGACGCTCGACGCAGAAGGAGTCGGACAGTGTGATTGATGTCTTGCGGCCGGCAGCGCGGGCGATTTTTGCCGCTAGCTTGAAGGCCTCCTTTGCCTCGGGGCGGTCCCAGAGATAGCCCTCCATGTAAGTGACCTGTGCAGCCTCAACAACCGCCTTGTCGACGTCGGCCGTAGTGAAGTTCACGCAAGCTCCGAGATAGGTGTTCATGGTGCGCTCGCTGTCTGGCGTCACTAGGATGAAGGAGCGCGCAGTGGCAGGGCCCGTGCTTGCGGGAGGTGTATCGAAGGCGACACCCTGCGCCCGCATGTCATGGCGGAAGATCGCGCCCAACTGGTCAGCCTTCACCTTGCCGAAATAGGCCGCTTGGCCACCGAGCGAGGCCACGCCTGCCGCAGTGTTGCCCGCCGACCCGCCCGAAACTTCTATGGCCTGACCCATGCCGGCGTAGAGTTCTTCGGCTCGGGTCTCGTCAATCAGGTTCATCGACCCTTTCACCAGTCCGTGTCGTGATACGAAATCCTCCCCTACCCGCGCGATCACGTCGACGATGGCGTTGCCGATACAGAGGACGTCAAAACCTGAAGCCGCCATGGAAACCTCCTTGCCCATTGCTCCGCCCTAGCGAAGCCTGCTTGCGCTGGCAAGCCGGGGTGATTACTTGGGGGTGATGTTGAAATCTGCCGTCCGGGCCTTTGGCGACCTGTTCTCGCCTGAATTTCGCTCTGTGCTGTACAAGGCGTTGGCCTTGACGGTCGCGCTTTTCATCGCCGTCCTGTTGATTGCCGAGTTGCTGATCGCCAGCCTCACCCATTTCTCGTGGCCTTGGGCAGACCGGCTTGTGGAGCTCGGAACCGGCCTTGCCTTGCTGGTGGCCTTCTTCTTCCTGATGTCTCCCGTCACGGCGGCCTTCGCCGGTCTGTTCCTCGACCAGATCGCCGAGAAGGTGGAAGAGCGGCATTATCCCGGGGATCCCCGGGGAATGCCCCTGCCAGTGGGAAAAGCCATTCTCATGTCCATCCAGTTCTTTATCGTGGTGCTGGTTGTGAACCTTGCTGTTCTGCCAATGGTGGTCTTTGGTTTCGGTGTCTTTGTGCTCGTCGCCGTGAATGCTTATCTGATCGGACGGGAATATTTCGACATGGTAGCGATGCGACACATGCCCTTGGAAGAGGCCATGATCCTGAGGAGGGAGAATAGCATCATGGTCTTCGTCGCCGCTCTTCTTCCGGCCTTCATCTCATTGGTGCCGCTTGTCAACCTCGCAGTGCCGCTGTTCTCCACCGCCTATTTTACCCATCTTTTCAAGTCGGTGCGGGTGTCTTCGGCCTGAAGCGGCAGATGTCCGCGATCAGGCAGTGCCAACATTCGGGCTTGCGCGCCTTGCAAACGTAGCGCCCGTGCAGGATCAGCCAGTGGTGAGCGTGGCGGCCATATACCTTCGGAACCACCTTCAGCAGCTTCAGCTCAACCTCCAGCGGCGTCTTGCCCGGAGCCAGTCCGGTGCGGTTGCCGAAGCGAAACAAATGGGTGTCGACTGCGATTGTCGGATGCCCGAAAGCGATGTTGAGGACCACATTGGCGGTCTTCCGACCTACGCCGGGGAGCGCCTCCAGCGCCTCCCTGTCATCTGGAACCTGCCCGCCATGACTGTCGATAAGCTGTTGTGAAAGCAGGACCACATTCTTTGCCTTGCCCCTGAACAGCCCGATGGTCTTGATAGCGTTCCGCACCGTATATTCGCCGAGA
>Ga0208784_1000730_pt1 | contig 14989 bp, 22 predicted proteins | sample DEB19_08_DNA_FD_184531 | JGI IMG/M metagenome (GOLD analysis project Ga0208784, IMG submission 184531) | Aqueous microbial communities from the Delaware River and Bay under freshwater to marine salinity gradient to study organic matter... | ecosystem: Environmental > Aquatic > Marine > Coastal ... | reverse complement strand
TGATTTTATTGAGCAATATCCCGACCAAACCGAAACCGCCACCGATAAGAGAAACCAAAACGCCAGAATCCACGACATTAGTTTTCTAAAATTGGAAAATAGAAATCTTGTGTCATTGGGTCGTAGACATAGCCTAAGCCCGCGTAGGTTTTCCCTTCGACGCCAAGGAATGTTTCGACCCACGTTCCCTGATAACGTTCTGGGTTTTCTGCCATGAATTCAGCAATTACTACGGCGACATTGGTAACGATGTTGTTTTCGTCTATTTGTGCAAAATAAGTTAAATCACTCATGCTTTAAACCTCACATAGACGACGCCTGACGCTCCAGCTCCGCCAGCCGAAACCGATCCGCCGCCGCCCGCGCCATAATTAACTCCGTTATTTCCTGTTCCTGTATTTTTGCCAGCGACTCCACCGTTTCCAGCTGATCCGCCTGTTCCGCTTGATCCACCTCCACCGCCTGCACCTGCGTAATACGTTGCACCTGTAATAAATGCGGAAATATCTAAACCGTTTCCACCTGTTCCGCCCGTTGATCCCGACGTGTTTCCGCCTAATCCTCCAGCGCCGCCACCGCCTGCGCCGACGTAAGGCGATCCGCTCGATGTGCCTCCTGCATATCCGCCGACAGTAAAAACGCTTGATGATCCTGATTTATTATCGCAACCACCGCCGCCAGACGAACCAGCCGATCCGCGCGGTTGAGTGCTTCCAATGGTTCCACCAAAACCACCGCCAGCTACCGCGATAACGGTTCCTATGGCGCTATTAAAACCAACACTTTCCGCCGCTCCGCCCGCTCCGACGTCTACCGCATAAGTCCCCGCGGTTAAATAAACGGTTTGTAGTGTTTGTATACCAATTACACCGCCTCCGCCGCCTCCGCCGCCGCCTGTTGCGCCAGCGCCACCTCCTCCGCCGCCGCCTACAAGCAAAACGTCAAAAAGACCACTTTTTGAAACGGTTAAATTGCCGTCTGTCGTAAATGTTAAAAGCGTGTAGTTGGTTCCGCTGACAGTAATAGACGAGCTGGTTCCTCCTGAACCCGCTCCATAATTTACGCCACCATAGGGAAAAAATATAGAGGCTGACGCCGACGTGAAATAAAGTGTGCCGCCTCCCCATTGCGCCAAAGCCAAAGATCCTGACGTTGTAACGGTCGCGGTTCCTGCTGTAACGGTGCAAGTACCCGCGCCGATGTTAATAATTTGAAGCGTGTCGCCAGCTGAAAAAACCGATGTATTAACGGTAATCGTTTTAGCGGTTGCCGCGTTCATAACGACGCGTGTTCCTTTATCGGCGGCCGTTAAAACGTAAGAATCGGTTTTTGTTGAAACGGTCCAGTTGTAATCGTTCGCCTGTAAAGCGTCCATTTCGGTCGCTGTCAACACTTGTAGCGCTGTGAAATCTTGAATCGCCATAGTCCTATCCTAAAACATTGTCGGCGTCTAGACGGCCATATACGGGATCGTCTAAAACGAGCTCGTAAACGATCGTAGTCGGCGACGTGTAGAACGTAACGCGATGACCGTTTAAAACGCTAATTTGGTGCTGTACGCCCTCGACTGAGAGCTCTTGAGCAAATTCTTGAGACGTGGCTCCCGACTGGATCGTTTTCTGAATTGTGATCGTGTCGCCAATGTCAACCACGGCGGCGAGGTCGCGCTGGGCTTCCGTGAGCGATACAAAAGCGACCGAAACGTTAGTAAACCGCGGTTCGGGATCTGGCACCAAAAGATACTGAGCGAGCTCTAGCGCGGCCGTATCGTTATGCAAAAGCGAACCCGAGATCGAGTTCGTCTGAATTAGGTATTCGGCTTGAGAATTTAGATCCTCGGCGATTTGAGGACTTGTAGCGCCTTTATGCTGAACCGAAGCGCGGTTGACGACCTGATCCGCGTCGAAAGCGATTCCGACCTGATCGTAACCAGCGGTTCCGACGTCGCCGTTATCGTGAAAGTCAATTACCGACGCCGATAATGTTGCACCGATTCGAGGCTGGAAAGTGAAATTTCCGTTTCTGTCTATAAAGATTCGGCCTTGTTCGGCTCGCTGGATTTGTCCCGCATAGTCGGCGACGGAGGTTCCTGACTCGACTGTGTAAGCCGACGATCCTCCGAGTGTGACGGTTCCCGTTGAAATGGATCGGGCCAACGCTGGGAAATTGACCTCTGGGAGATCTAAAAGCGCGGTCACTCGATCCGATGAAAGCTGTTCTGTAACGTTCCATTCGGCTAGATAGGTTTGGGCAAGGATATAAAATTCGTCCGCGCAATTTACGGAAACGCGATCTAGGTTCCCAAGCTCAAACGAATAGGAATAGTTGACGATGTAGCCTTTGAAAAGGACCTCGTTATCTCGGCTCAGAATGACGCGACGAAGCGGAGCTAATCCAGCTTGATCGTTTGCTGGGTCGTAATATGGCCCTTGATCGTCAAACGGATTAAAAATTCCTGTCGTGTCTAACAGCTCAAAGGACATGGTTCCCGCGACGATTCCTTGATCGCCGATATCGCGGCGGCCGCGGAATACCGAAATGTTTGTCGCGCCGTTAATTACCGAGGCGTAAGACGTGGAAGGTCCGAGCTTGTTTACATTGAGAACGCCGCGCGTCGGGTCGTCTAATCGAAAGGATTCATAATCGAATCCCGTGTCGATTAAAAGATCGTAGGTTCCTGACTGGACGATCGTCGCGGACATTAGGCGACCTGTATAGAGGCTGGACCGTTTGTTCTGTTAAATGCTCGGATCGCGTTAACGACAGCTTGACCGATTTCGGCGCTTGAGGAAAGTCCGCCGTTTATGTTGATCGTGTATGAGCCGCCCATTCCACCGCCGCGCGATAATGGGATTACGGCTTCGGGACCGCTTTCTCCGATCATCGCTAAAGTCGGTGAGGTTACGATTCCGCCGTTTGCGAGCATTGGAATATCTGGAACGTCAAATCCTTTTCCGCCAATTACGGGAACCCAGTCGGGGATACTGAACGAGAGTTTTCCGATCGTGTTGTTCCATAGTTTCGCGATCGTGTTAAAAATTGCTTTATAAACGCCGAGGACGCCTTGAACATAATCGGTTATAAAGTCGACGCTAGTCGTCACGGCTGTTTTAATGAATGAGAACACTTTGTCAACGACGTTTCGGACGCCTTCGAATTTTGTATACATGATCGCAAGGATCGCGATCACGGCGGCAATTCCGATAACAATTAGCCCTAGAGGGTTTGCGGCGAGTGCGGCGTTCCATAGCCATTGAGCGGCGGCGGCTATTTGGGTTCCGAGTGTCCAGAGACGGATCGCGGCGTTAGCTGCCAAAATTGCGACTCCTATTCCGCCAATAACGCCAGCAATAACGAGGAATGTTGTCGTGTTTTCTTGAGCCCAATTTCCAAAGCTCAAAAGCAACGGTAAAAGTTTTTCGACTACTGGAATTAAAGCCGCGCCGATCGACTCTTTAGTTTCTGCTAACGCAATTCCGAGGCGTTTCATTTGTCCCTCGGCTGTACCAGCGGCCGCCGCGGTAGCGCCTCCAAACGTTCCTCCGAGGACGTTCATAACCTCCTCAAGTGAAGCGCCCTCTTTGATTAGTGTTGCCATTTCTGGAGACAAGGATCGCAAGCCTTTAAAGTTTCCTTGATACGCCTTTGCGAGTGCGTCGGTAACGCTTGTGAGGTCCATTCCCGTCTGGGTGGAAATGTCCATAGCCAAACCGAACGATTCTTGAGCTAACGCGATGTCCTTTGTTCCGCGGACAAGTGAAGCAAAAGCGGGACGGAGCTCATCGTCGGCGACGCCAGACGCAAGACTCATTTTCGAGATCATTTGCTCGACGCTTGCGACCTGTTCGTTAGTGGCGCCTGTGACGTTTCGAAGGCTAAGTGAGAGCTGGGCTTGTGCGGCTTCGTCCTCCATAGCGGCCTGAGTCGCGCTAAATAGTGCGGCGCCAACAGCGCCAACAGCGGCGGCGGCTGGGAGTGCGGCTTTCTTTAAAACAAAATTCGCTTTAGCGCCAGCGCCCTCTAATTTTTTAAAATCGGCAACGGCGCGATCAAGTCCTTGCGGATTCCATTCAGAGACAATGGGGACGGAGATAGCCATTAGCGGCCCGTCACTTTCGCGCGCTGGTTAATGGAAAACTCCATATCTTGAATGGCGTCGCGAACGCCGTCCTCGACGTAACGAATTTTGCTTTCTACTGATTTCCACATAACGCGCGACGAATCTCCTCGGTCCTTTTGTAGTTTACGGATAAGCGCCTCGCCAGACGGGGAATTCCCCGATCCTTTGCGTCCCGCCATGTCATAAATGGATCCGCCAGCTGAGCCAAGCACTAAACGCAACAGCGGAAAAGTGTTCGCGTTCTTGTCGCGGATCTTTGTTTTAAATGTGACTTTGATTGAGCGTCGGACCTTTTTGGCGTCGTATCCGAGGCGCCCCGTAGCTTTCCAGCCTCCGCCGCGTTTCCTTGTTTTTTCTGAAATGGTTAACGGCTGATCGGGGACAAGCGAGCGGGCTTCTTGAAGGATCGGATCGGCGGCGAGTTTCATTTTTGCGATCGTTGCTTTGCGTAATGCTGGATCTATTTCTTTTAATAGTTTGAGCATTTCGGGGACGCCGTAAACCTCTATTCGAGCGAGGTCGCTCATTTGAGGATTAAATTCACGCGCCACGTTTTGACCTTTCGTTCGCTTTCTCTAAACAGTAAATCACGGTTTGGAGATCGCGTGTGTCAAACGTTTCGGAATAAAAAGCGGGAGCCCACCCCGTCGCGACTAACAGCTCGGCTAATTGCCGTCGATAGCCGCGTCCGTAGGGTTTATATCCGTTTTATCCTCAGACGTGATCGTGATCTCTGGGTTTTGCTGTAACCATTCGCGCCATGTTTTCGGCAGCTTTTCGCCTTTAATGGTGAGGATCGTATGAGCCCAACAAGCAAGCTCGGACACTCCAAAACCTCGACCGTCTGACGCGCGACGATTTTCTAAACGTTCCCATTCCGCAATAACGAAAAGGTTCGTAAATAGAACCTCTGGTTCTTTGCCGTCGCCGTAGTCGACGAATAACTTAATTTTCATTCGGTGCTCCTAGTGTCGGGCCTAGTTAGGCCGTGATTATGAAATATCGACCGTGTATTGGCCTTGAGTAAAGGTTATGTCTATTGACTGGAGCTCTCCCAATGTTGCCGAGAGGACTGGTAGCTCGGCGAGCAAAGTATCGCTCAGAGTAAACCCTGGGTTAGTCGGTGAATTTGCGCCGCTTGCTGGGGTCGCGATGATCGTTGTTTTTGTTCCGACGAGCTGGCTCAAAACCTCATAGGTCGCGTTATCGCTGTAATCCATGTAAAGGGTTACGGTCGCCTCATGGTTTCCGAGGCCCGCTTGACTCTCTCTTGCCGTCATTCCAAAAGTCGTATCCTCGAGACTGTCGTAACGGACAAGGACTGACGCCGCCGTGCAATAGCCCGTCAGATTTACGCCGCCAATGCTGATAACTGGGTTTGCTAAAAATGCCATTTTAAAATCTCCTTCGTTCTTTCTTTACTTTAGTAATTCGAGGTAGCCATTACGGGGATTATCAGTTCATACGCTGGGAGCGCGACTCCGCTTATGTCAACGTTTGTCGGCCGTCCAGACATTACCGCCACGTTTTTATCTATAAGTTTTGCGACCATAGCCAAAAGCGAGCGTTCGCCGTCTAGGTTTGCTGGGCCGAGCGTCATAATTTGGACCGTGTAGGTCGCTTTAACGATCTTGTTATTGAAGCACTCGATCGACGGGCTGTTTATGAGCGCGCAAGGCGGAGTCAAATTCCGCGGATCGTTTACCACTTGTAAGCCCGTGATCGTCTGGAGTGTTGTCGTGAGCTCGTCTAGCGACTCATTTAGAAAGTCCGTGTAAACGGTCGGCGTGATAGGCATTAGGCGACCTGAGGACGGTCAATTCCCAACAGCTGACGAATGATCCCGTTTAATCCTGTTACTGGGGAAACGCCCATATCCTGAAAGCTGGCGAAGGATTCAACAGAACCGCGCGCTCGATACATGGCCGAGCCGTACATGATCGCGCCGAGCTTCACGTCTTGCGAAGGAACGGTCGTCAATGAATCGACATAGCCCGACTCCATTCTCCGCCTCCAGCAAAATTGAGACGAAGCGGACGCGCAAATAGTTAAATAATTGGCGTCTGACTGAGTAGCGACTCCGATCCCTAAATAATCGTAAAGGTCCTGAGCTGTAATCCACGTACAAGTCTGGGTAATGGTTAAGGTTCCAGACGCCGCGACGCGGTCCACGTTGTCCGCTGTTTTGCCGTAAAGAACCTGATTCGCGATCGGAACAAGTGGATCGAATAAAAGATCGCCTTGTTCGTCTACGCCAGTAAATAAATACTGGGGAAGCGCGCGGATCGTGTACGAGCCGTTAAAAGTAGCGTCAACGTTTGTAACGACGACCGACGCGCCGACCTCGAGCTCTGCTGGGGTTAAGAGAACGAGGACGGCGTAATCGTCGACGAGGTATTTCTGAACGACCGAGTAGGCGGCCATAACTGGCTCCTATCGGTTAGATCAGACGAACGCGGCTTTGATGAATTTGGTCGCGTCGATCATTTTCGCGGCAAAGTAGCCACGGAAAGCGATCGTTCGTTCGAGCTTTGAAGGAACGTCGATCGAGATCGCGCCTTTTTGCTGTTCCCAACATTCGAAGCCGCCGCTTGTGGCGTCGCCGATGATAAGGGTTCCGCTTGCGAGGTTACGGTCAACGACTACGGTCAAACCGAAAGCGTTTCCGACGTATTCGCCCGCGCTGAGCTGGCCGAGTGCGTTCATTGGTCCGATGTTTGGGAACAATGGTCGGTCCGCCGTGTCGCTCAGATTTCCGAGGCTTGCCCAGCGGTTAGGTGCCATGAACAAATGGGTCGGAAGGTTTCCGTTTGAATCGGTCAAAATGTCCGAAGCGGCCTGATAGATCCATGTAATCCAGGCGGTCGGATCGGCGATATCTGCCGAGGCAAAGTTGTTTGTGTTTGTTGTTCCAGAAACGAGAGCGTCGGCCGCCACGTCGTCCGTTAAATTTGCGTATACGCGACTCATGTCGTCGAGCATGGCGGACAAAACCTCGGGCTGAGTCCAGTCGAGTGACGCTTCGGAAACGTTTACATAACCGCCGTAGATACCTTTTGTGATTTGGATATCGTCAACGACGAAGGTTCCGTCCTGAATGGTCTGGTTTTCTGTTGCGGCCGCCATTGAGGTATGGGTCGTGACCTTTGGACGGATAAATACTTTTCCGCTTTGTGGCATAGCGCGAACTCCAACAGCGTCAACGACTGGACGGAAGCCGCGGAAATTGTTGTAGATCGGTGAGACGATCGGGAGCGGCAAGATACCGTCAAGATCTGAGGTCGTTACGTCTGGAGCTGCGGCGCGAACCTTTGCGTTCATTTCCGCGGCTACTGATCCGCCTTGAAGCTGAGCGGAAATCCATTCGCCCGCGCTAGGCATTTTGAAAGCTTGTTTTGGTTGAGCAAAAAGCGGAGCTACTGGCGACGCTTCAATTACTGCTGGGGTTTCGATGATTTCGGACATTTCATTTTCTCCTTGTGAGTTCTCTAATTCATTTAACACTAGATCGGTTTCGTTTTCGTGGATATCCTCGTTTTCGGGGATACTTGCCGCGACTTGATTTATGACTGCTCCCGCGACGGCTCCGTGAGGAACCATTGAAAGCTCGAACCAGTCCGCGGACTGGATTTCCATTACTCCGTCTTTTGAGAAACGGAATTTTGTCGGATTAACTCCGACGGATACCGCGTCGACTACGCCGTCCGCGGCCAAAACTAAAGCTTCGTTTCCGAGTGCTGTTTCTGAAATACGACCAGCGAAAAGAACCTTGTTTTCAACTTGTACGCGTTCGGTGAGTACGCCGACTGGCTGGCTTGAGTCGTGATACATGAAAATTTTTGGAGCTGGGCCGTCAAGTGGAAGCGATCCGTCTAAAAATTTGACGCGTGTTCCGTCGTTGACTGTTGCCTCTACGCCGTAAACGACAGCGACGCCAGAAATGGATCGGCGCGGAAGGTCGCCTTGTGCGGCGTCTACCTCGAAACTTTGCGGGGTTAATCGAATCATGATCGAATCATAAACCTATCGGCGGGCCATTTCGGGGATTTCTTGAATGGCGTCTGGGGAATCCATTGGATCTATTTCCTCGACGTCTCCGCCCATGTAGTCCTCGGCTAAAAATTCTGAGGTATCGAAACGGACTTTTGTTCCGCGCGGGAGAACGTTATCGCTTGACAATGTTTCCGCGATGCAATTCATTAGAGGTAAGCACCCGAAGGTCACGAGGTCGATACGCGACTGCGAGGCGTTCTGATATGAATAGGATCCCGTAGATACGCCGACTAGATACGGCGGAACGCCCATAGCGCGCGATAAATCTTTGGCGCTGTAATCGGCGGAGTCAATAAGCAACATTCGATCGGGAGTCGCGCTTGTTTCCGTGTAGGTGAGTCCTTGTGAAATGACGGCCGTCTGGTTTGTCATTCTGGCGAGGTTAAATTGTGCGGCGAGATCGGCGAGATCTTGCGCGCTCATCGGTTCGCCTTCGGTAATTTTTAGGACGCCAGCGGGAATTGACGATGACGCGTTTCTTACGCGAGCTTCCTCAATGCGAAGCGCGGTTTCTATTGCGCGTCGTGACGTGAAATTTAATCCTTCGATCGGGCTCAAAAATTGGATTACGTCGCGCGAATCTAATTCCATTCCGTTAAAAAGAATTTGATTTGAAGGACCGTAAAAGACTCCGCCTTGCTGGTCGAGGGTTTGGACCATATTGGAAGGGAGCCGCGTAAAGTGCGCGGGATAGCCGTCTGCCGTTCTATCTGTCACCCACCAGAAAGCCCTTCCCGTGAACAATAAATCGTCCGCGGTCCAGCTGAGAATAAAATTATTTGTAACGGATTTGTCTATGCGTCCGATCCATGAGCGAGGCGCGAGGTCGATCTCTGCCATTTCGCGCTCGGTTTCGTTCCAAACCTCGCGATACATTTCAAGCTTTAAGTTTCCGATCGTTCCGCAAATTAAATCGCGGGAACGTGTAACCGTCGGAAGGCTCATCGCGCGGGCTCGCATTTCGGACGATGAGTAAGCAATAAAATTTCCGATTTGGGACGCGCCAACGTTTGATCCAGCGGCGGCGATCACTTGAGGCGCGACTGACGCGGTTTCGGTTTTGCGATTAAAAAGAGCCATGTCAAAAGTATGTCACGCGAAGCGGCCGATCGGGACGATATCCGATCCCGACGAAAGGCAAGGTCAACCGACCGACCGCCGACGATGATCTTAGTTCGGCATAACAAAAACTAGCGGCTTCGCGTTTGAGGTAGGTCGTCCGACTATTGCGGCCGCCCAAATTAAACAGCGACAAAGCTCGATCGGTCCGCTTGATTTTTGCGAGCTCACGGCAACCGATCCTTGAGTGCGAACAAGGACGGCGCGCTGAACGTGTTCGGCGAGCATGGCTTCGCCCGTGTGTAGAACGCGATCCTCGCTGATCATTTGTCGAACAACTGGCGTGTATTTAAGAATTTCGCCGTAGCCGACGACGACGCGACGACGCTCAAAATTTGGCGGACAATGAACGTCGATCGTCGGACTGATAGCGAATTTAATCGTCGGATCTTTTGCTGACTCATGGATTTTTTGCCAAAGTTCGGTCGTAGTTTCGGCGGTGAATTCAACATGACAAACGACGCGCCCGTCTGGAAGCGCGGAGGCGCGAACAGCAAAAAATCGAGATTCGTCCATTGAGCACTCGACCGCGATCACTCCGCCCGCTGGCATAGGTCCGTCATGTAACAGGGACGGCCATTTTCCGATCGGAATCCATGACGACGAGCTGGTTATCCAGAGGTTCATACTGGCCCGTAGGTAACTGGAGCGATCTGGACCGTCGCGTTCGGCGGCGATCGTTTCGGGACGAAGCGTTTTTCCGAGCGCGGGATTTCCCCAGCCGAAAGCGAAATCGGATAGCGGATCTATTTCTGGCGGAGGGCTCCATTCCATAAACAGAAACGGCGACGGCTTTTTTTCGTCAATAAGTCGAAGCCCGTTTTCTCGGTGACGGATCATCGCATGGCTGGCCTCGGTGCCAGCTGTTGAAAACATAGCCATTAAAGGCGAACGTCGCGCGCGCTGGGAAGGCGCCAAACCTAGCTCGAGGGCTAGTTCGGAGACGTCGAACAGCTCGTCCACTATCGCGAGATCTACGCTCATTCCGTGACCGATCGAAGGCTTCGCCGCTTTCACGAACCAGCGCGAGCCGTCTGGCATTGTCGCCTGATATCGACCATACGACCAAATAACATGAGCTCCAAAACGTTCCTCAAGAATTGGCGCAACCTCGTCAAACAATAAACAAGCAAGATCGAGTCGGTGAGCTGTTGAAACGACCGTTTGTTTTTGTCCGCGAAGCTTTGGCATTTCCACAAGCCAAAAAAGAATGAGCGCTTGAATGATCGTCGTCTTTCCATTTTGACGCGCAACAGAAACAAGGCTTGAACGATGAACAAGATCTAACTGTCCGTCGTCCGCTGGAGCAAAACTAAGCACTCGATCCAAATAGTAACGCTGCCATTCCATAAGCTCGAATCCCAGATACTCGGAAGCCATGTCCCCCACAAGGCCGCCCCACGATCCCGCCGAATCTGGGCTAATCGTTTCCAGTCTGGGAAGGTCCCGTCCAGTCGTCGCCAGTTCTGGCTGGTTCTGGTTGTTCTTGATAAAGAATTGGCTGGGGCTCGGGGTCGTTGTGTCGCTACCTAAAAAACGAACATTCGTTCGCTCGTCGTTTGCGTCCCTGAGGATTTCGTTTCGTTTTTGTATTCGTTGTGCGTCGCGTTTGTTTTTGTATGTTGCTCCGCGTGAGCTGTTGCATGGTTTACAGCTGGGGATCATATTGTCCAGCGATGAGTCACCTCCGCGATCGATCTCAAGTAAATGATCGGCGGTTGTTGCTGGACGTTTGCGGCACCAATGGCAGATCGGAGAATCTCTTAGTAGTAGTTCTCTGTTTCTTTTGTATTGGTTCGAATCGTATTCGTTTGGTTTGCGTGTCATTTGCTAACGCGCTTCGCTTGTTCTAGCGCGGCGCTTGCGCGCCTTGCTCTCGTTGTTTGTTTGTTGTTTGTCATGTCGGGCTCGACTCTCATGTTCTGTTTGTTATAAATGTTTAGTTTAATGAAGGGCTAAATGAGTGAATGATCCACCCTCTGGCTTGCCCTACCCAGATCCCTATTTCATTCCTAACGCCCGATTATGTTTACGGGCCGCCTCGACGCTTTGCTCGTTTCATTTCGTGAAGCATGATTCGAAGCGCGCCGATCTACCCTCGTTACCGAGTGTCACCAACTGCCGAGCGAATGGCTTAGGTCATGAGTGCTGGCTCCGACTGGAGGCCGTTACTTAGCGGAAGTTCCGTTATCCGTACCAGCGTTATTAAGTTTTTAAAGCTTTAAAAGTTTGAAAGAGTGTAGAGAATATATTCCATGTCCGAAGGTTTCCAAACGCTGTTAAACGTTGCGCTCACGTCAAAGGCCATAAGCCAGCGTTTTTGAAGCGGTGAAACTTTTCCCTTTTCGGCTTTCAATTCGACAGCAAGGATTTTTCCGCTTACTGGGTGAACCATTAGCAAGTCTGGGAAACCTGCGTCGCCTTGAATGTGTGTCGCCCAGCGGCCGCTCCGACTCTGAGCTGGGAGGTCGTGATGAACGAGCCAGCCGTAACGTTTAGCGATCGAAATCACTACGTTTTTGAATTCGGCTTCGGTCATGTTTGGTTTAGCTTTCATTTTTTTTCATTTCTAATAACCAATTCCAAGCGGAAGCCAAAGCGTCAAAACGATGTTCCCATAACGTTATTTCGGCGCGCAAACGTTCAATTTCATCGGCTGCTTCCATAGACGCCGAACGATTCGGGCTTTGTAAACGCAATTTGCTAACAATGTCAGGTTTCATTACATTGACTCCGTCCAAACTTTCTCGGCCGTGTGCTTAATTGCCCAGCGGACATAACGTTTTGATTCGTCTAAAGCTTCGGCGTTCATTTGGTTATGGATATCCACCAAACGTTCTAACGCGCTAATTAAATCTTTAAGATCCATCGGAGCCTCTCTATTACTTTGCTTGCTTCATGTGATTTCAACAGCTCAAGAACCGCGTCGTCGCGTTCCGTGAGTTCGTGAATAATGTTCAATAAACCGAGGTCGTCTATGTCGGCGTCTTTGGCTAGTTTTTTGATGTAACCCAGCTGTTTCTGGGTAGCGAAAGCGCCTTTTGGCTCATGGACCAAAGGCTCACGAGACGCGTTTGGAGCCTCTGAGACGCGCGTTTGGCGTTCTTGTGGACCTCTGGACACTTTTTCCATTTCCTCACGGCTAGGACGGTCGCCTCTGGTTCCGAGCGGGCTGTTGCTGATCATGCGGCCGATCGAGGACGTTTCTCCGTTTTCGACATGGCTAATTTTATTGACTGGCGACGATCCGCGAACCTCCTCGGCATAACCCGTGGCAATGAGCTTTCCGTCGTTGTTGTATCCCTCCGCGCGGAATAGAACAAGATCTCCGTCGTAATAGTGAATCGACGTCAAAATTTGGCCGTCTGGGTATGCGGCCCACCAACGGACCAAACGTTCCGCTACTGTCTCGTAATCGTTCAGGTTAAATCCCATTACAAACCGAGCGCTTTCAATAGTTCGCGGCCGCTTTCGGTGATTCGATAGATCCGCTGTTGTTCACCTGATCGCGCTGGACGTGTTTCGCCTGTTAGCTCTATAAAGCCCTCTTTGTTCAGGTCGCTCACTCTATGCCAATAGCAACAGCCAGCTTTTTCGGCTAGGCCAGTAGCGACGCCTGCTTCGTCGGAAGTCATGTCTCTATGTGAACGGAACGCGGACAAAAGTCGAATCTTTTGCGAGCTTGTTCGCGGTAAAGCTGATTTCGCTGCTTTGTGCGATGTTTTCGGATCGGTTTTTCGGACCATTGGGTGAGCTTTGATTTGCTCACGGTATCCGCCAAGGCTGTTAATCGGCGTGAATAGTTCTAGTTGAGTGTCGGGATCTGTTTTCATTTAATGCGCTCCTAACGCCTTGATTACTTTGTCTAGGACTGAAACCTCCCAGACGGGAACGGGATCTCTAAGAATGTAGTCGGTTTGTAAACGCTTGACGTCACGAATGAGCGACGCGTGAGGATTTTTTGAAACGCTCATAATTTCGTCCATTAAATCCATGACGGCCTTTTGGTGGAGAATCATCGCTCGAGTTTCCTCGCTGAGTTCACCTTGATTAAACGCTACGCCTTCGCTCATTTTGTGCTCCACGGTCCCCAGCCGAAACCGTAACGATTCAGGCCGTATTTGTAAATTTCTAATCCAGCTCGGAGATTAGTGTCGGCGTGTAACAAGTCTTTCGGCTTGTTGATGATTCCGCGTTCAATAAGCCAGCTGTTCCAGAATCCGTTTATTTGCATTAAGCCGCGTGATCCGCCGTTTGGGTCTTTGCGATTAAACGCTGACGGATTACAGTTTGATTCGCGCGCAATAATTGACTCAAGGACGGTTCGCTGGTCAACAGGCCAGCCCAGATTCACGGCAAGCGCTGAGAATTGTTCGCAAGCCGAAGCGTACGGATCTATAAACAGCGTCGAGCTTGTCGTCGTTGTCGGTTCGATCATATATTGCTGGACGTTTATCGTCGTCGGCGTTACGGTCGGCGCGGCTGTATTTTCTGGAAGGATCGTTATTCCGAACAATGCCAAAACGAACGATCCAATAAGGATAAAAGGGTTATTCATTATTTTTTCTCCAATGGGTAAGGCACTCCCCATGATGAGGAAGCGCTTCGAAATGCGATTTGCCCCATGAGGTAATCGCCCGAGTCAACGTCTGTAAATATCTGAACGAGGATCTCTTGTCCGTTATCCATAGTTCCCGTGTAAACGGAATAGTTAAAGATTCGAGGTTCGGTCATATCTAAACGCCTTTCGTCGGTAATCCGACCTTAGTCAAGGCTTTACGACTTTTGGGGGATTTCTCCAAAAACCTTTAAAAACGCGGTTTTAACCCAAATAACAGAGTCCGCGGCCTGAGGCGAAATCTCAACGTGAAACCACGTCCCAGACGGTGCTCCGCTGATCGTGTGCTTTGTGTATTTTTCCCAGCTTTGGCGATCGCAGCGCCAACCGCGACCAAATGGTTTAGGTGCGTAATCCAAAACGCATTGAACGCCCAGCTCGTTAGCGTTCATGATGACCGCGTTAATAAACGCGATTGCGCCTTTGCGATTTGCTTTTGGGTGCTTATCGGTTTTTAAAAAGCTGAGATCGACAGCTCTCCCCGTTGCATGAACGGAAAGAGAACCAACCTTTCCTTTCATGTCCCTAATTCCGTAGCTTCCATTGTTCCAGAGCGCGCCGTTCGAATGATAAATCGCTTGACGAATCCATTCGTCCATTCCCGCGCGTGGTTTGGGTGAAGCGCCGTCGGCGTTCCCGATGTAATCGCGAGCGTTCGGAACGCCTGCTTTAGCTTTTGCGTATGTCACGACCGAACGACGGATCTTTAGGGTTTAGCCAACGAAGCAAAGGCGGCACTATTGCGGCGACGCCAGCGTTTACGAGCAATTTTGGATCGGTGATTCCTGACATATAAAGCGCAATAACAGCGCCCAGAAAGGAACGCGCGTAAGAGGCGATCATCGCTTTATCTTTTTGTTTCATTCGTGGCCCTCCAAATGACGGTCGATTTTTGTTTCTATGCGGTCGAGGCTGTCTCGGACGATTCCGTGATCTTCTCGGTTTTCTTTAATGATTTTATTGAGCAATATCCCGACCAAACCGAAACCGCCACCGATAAGAGAAACCAAAACGCCAGAATCCACGACATTAGTTTTCTAAAATTGGAAAATAGAAATCTTGTGTCATTGGGTCGTAGA
>Ga0208784_1000729_pt1 | contig 14992 bp, 21 predicted proteins | sample DEB19_08_DNA_FD_184531 | JGI IMG/M metagenome (GOLD analysis project Ga0208784, IMG submission 184531) | Aqueous microbial communities from the Delaware River and Bay under freshwater to marine salinity gradient to study organic matter... | ecosystem: Environmental > Aquatic > Marine > Coastal ... | reverse complement strand
ATTGGGAAGATTTTCCCTGAAAATGGAAGCGTCCGGCATTATGAGTGAGCCTTTGGCCGACTCTGGGAGTGATTCGAAGGTTCTAGCCCGGGTTAGGGATGAATCGGCTTACCGTGGTGTGCCAAACCCTCGTATTCATACAAAATTGAGTGATTTACCCTCTCACGGCGAGGCTATGATTCGATTTTGCGAAGAAATTGGCTTTGAATTGCTTCCTTGGCAACAATGGCTAGCTCACCACTCGCTTAAATACAAGCCGGATGGCCGATGGGCTCATCCAGTAGTAACCCTTTTGTGCGCACGTCAACAAGGAAAATCGACCTTTATGGCGCTTCAAATTTTATTTAGGATTTACGTTCTTAAAGAAAAGCTACAAGTTCATACGGCTCACAAGCTCACAACCTCTGCCGAATTGTTCTACAAGATCTATGGAATTATTGAACAAACCCCGAGGCTAGCTGCCGAATTTACTAAGAAGCTCGAATCTAAAGGATTTCAAGAATTGCAATTTACCGAAGGCCGTCGTTATATTGTAAGAGCCAATAATTCAGCGGGTCGAGGAATCGCGGCACCCGAAACTATCCACTTAGATGAAGCTCGGGAATACAAAGACGAGGATGTATGGTCTGCCTTGCGTTATACCCAAATGGCTTCCGCCAATCCTCAAATATGGGTCTACTCGAATGCTGGCGATCAACATTCCATTGTGCTCAACAAATTACGGGAAAGAGCGATGGCGGCCATCCACGGTGGCAACGACGACATTGGTTGGTTCGAATGGAGCGCGCCTAATGGAATTAAATTCGATAACTCATCAGACTTTTGGTTAGGCGTCTGCCAAGCCAATCCGTCATTAGGTTACACGGTTCATCCGGATAATATCCGAGCAGTGCTGTCAGACCCCGAAGATATTGTGCGCACAGAAGTCTTATGTCAATGGGTCGATACAATCAATCCAGTTATCAATCCGTCTCAGTGGGAGAGTTGTAAAGTTGAGGGGCTTCGACTCAATCCTGAATCAGATACTTGGTTGGCTATTGATCTCAGTCCTGACCGCAAACAAGCGGCTTTAGTAGCTAGTCAAAAGCTCGAGGGAGATAAGTTCCAAGTTATCCTGTTACAAACTTGGCACAATCCAGCTAACCTTGATGATAAAGCCTTGGCTAACGACCTAGCGGAATGGGTGCGAAAATATCCGGTCCAATTGGTCGCCTATTCTGCCCGAACCGCTTCGGCCGTTGCTGCGCGATTAGCACCTGCCGGGATTAGGACTGAACCTATCGACGGTCTTGACTATGCGCAAAGCTGCGATGAGTTACTGGGAGCAATCTCGTCTCAGCGATTAGTTCATTCCGGACAGGATGAACTGACGAAACATTGCCTAGCCGCTGTCAAGTTGCCTTTCGGTGACGGCGGTTGGGTAATGGGTCGTAAAGTATCAAATGCAATTATTTGTGGAGCCGTCGCATCGGCTATGGCAACTCATTACGCCACAAAAGCAAATGACGGTGTCGATATTGTATTTGTGTAGCACACACCCATTACAATTTAGGCTTAATGGGCGCTATCAGAGATTTCTTCTTTCCACAAGTCATTGCTAAGACTCCAGAAAAGACAAGCGATGTAACTGCCGCGCTAACTCCCGTTCAAATTAGCGATTCGGTTTACAACTTCCTTGGCGGCGGAACTAATACAACCCGTCAACTAGCAATGAGCGTTCCATCTATTGCTCGAGCCAGAAATATCATTTGCGGAACTACTGGCTCACTACCGTTGGAGCAATACAACAAATTAACTGGTGAACACGTCGATCCAATCCGCGTTATCAATCAACCAGATCCCAGAGTTCCGGGTTCGCTTATTTATACTTGGCTTGCTGAGGATATTTGGCTTTATGGCGTCGGTTACGGACAAGTTCTCGAAATGTATTCTGCAACTGACGGCGGAAAGGTTCGCGCTTGGACTCGCATTGCTCCCAATCGCGTAACCGTCGATACAAATTCGAAAAATACAATGATTGAATCCTACAAAGTTGATGGTATTTCCGTTCCATTACAAGGCATTGGTTCAATTATTCGTTTTGACGGCTATGATGAAGGATTTTTACACCGCGCTGGTAAAACAGTTGCCGCTGCCGTTTATCTTGAAAACGCAGCAGTCAATTACGCGAAAGAACCAAATCCATCGATGGTTCTTAAATCAAACGGTACAAATTTAACCGCTGAGAGAGTTTCCGCTCTACTTTCCGCTTGGCGAACAGCTCGTCAATCTCGTTCAACAGCTTTTCTTAATGCCGATGTTGATTTAAAAGAATTTGGTTACGATCCAAAATCTTTACAATTAGCGGAAGCTCGTCAGTATGTCGCGCTAGAATTGGCTCGAGCAGCTGGAATCCCAGCTTACTTCTTGAGCGCCGAGACGACGTCAATGACTTATTCAAATTCGATCAACGAACGGCGCTCACTAGTGGATTTTTCATTGCGCCCATTATTGACGGCAATCGAAAAACGTTTATCAATGCCTGACTTTGTGCCACAAACGACTGAGGTTCGTTTTGACCTTGATGACTTCCTGCGCGGCAATCCTCTCGAACGAGCGCAGGTTTATGAAATCCTTAATCGCATTGGCGCGATGAGCGTTGAGCAAATTCAAGAGGAAGAAGATCTAATCCGATGAAAATCAAAATGCCAATGGTCGTTACTGCGGCCGACACAATTAAGCGCACAATCAGCGGAACTATTGTTACTTGGAATGAGCAAGGCAACACTTCTGTTGGGCCAACAGTTTTTGCGGCTGACTCAATTGAAATGAAGCCCGTCAAATTGCTATTGGAACACGATCGGACTCGTCCAATTGGTAAATTGGTAGCTCACGAAGTAACCAAGGACGGAATAGTGGCAACGTTCAAAATCGCTAACACGATGGCCGGAGAAGATGCTTTAATCGAAGCCACCGAAGGATTAAGGGATGGTTTTAGTGTTGGCGCTCAAATTAATGAGTGGGTAAACAACAAAGGAGTAATGCAAATTACTTCTGCAACTCTCGACGAAGTTTCACTAGTCACCGACCCAGCAATTGATTCAGCTCGAGTCAGTGAAGTAGCTGCATCCGAAAATGAAGCACCCAAAGAAGATTCTGCTCCGGCAACCGCTGAAGCAGACAACCCAACCGAAGGAGAACAAGTGTCTGACACTACCGTTCCTGCTCCTGCCGAAGAAACGGTAGAAGCAGCTAAGGTGGAGACCGTCTCGGCAGCACGCCCAGCGTTCTACACCGCTCCTCGCCTTGAGTTCACAAAGGCGAAATATCTAGAAAACACCATCCGCGCTGCTCTTGGCGACGACGACGCTCGCGCTTACGTCCGCGCTGCTGATGACACTACAACAAACAATGCCGGCTTGATTCCAACACCTCAGCTTGCAGAAGTTATTAATCCGCTTTCCAATGCAGATCGCGGTTCCATCGATGCAATTAGCCGCGGAGTTCTTCCTGCTGCCGGTATGACATTCGAAATCCCAAAGATTACAGCTGTTCCAACAGTTGCCGAAGTTGCCGAGGAAGGCGCTATCGGAGAGACCGGAATGACAAGCTCTTTCCTATCCGTTTCAGTAAAGAAGTTCGCTGGCGGTCAGGAATTTTCTGTGGAATTGTTGGATCGTTCTTCACCATTGTTCTTTGAAGAGCTCGTACGTCAAATGGAATTTGCTTACGCAAAGGAAACCGATAAATACGTTACAAATCTAATCATTTCTTCTGGTCAACTCGCCGCAACAGCTCAAGACAACACAGCTGCGGGATTGCTCGGATACGTTGCTCAAGCAGCGTCTAAGGTTTATGATTCAAGCCTTGGATTTGCTCGCAATATCGTAGTTTCGCCAGAACAGTGGGCGAATATTATGAGTTACAACGATGGCGGTCGCCCTATTTATACAGCTTCCAACCCACAAAATGCTGGCGGAACTGTAAGCCCAACCTCACTCCGCGGAAACGTAGCTGGTCTTGACCTTTACGTATCTCGCTCACTTTCAGCTCTTACCTATACCACTGGTGATGGCTCAATGTTCGTAATCAATCCAGAGTCATACACTTGGTATGAATCACCACGCTTCCAGCTACGCGCTGACACCATCGCGACTGGTCAAGTCAAGGTTGCTTACTACGGCTACGGCGCTCTTGCCGTCAAGGTCGCTAACGGTTCTTGCCACTTTAACAAGAACTAATCAAACCCAATAGTTAGGCCCAGTCCGCTCCCGAGCTGGGCTTAACCCCTTAGATCGAAAGGAAACGAGATGCCGACAATTGTTACGGCCACAGAGTTGAGAACTATTCTCGGCGTCTCGTCATCCCTTTATTCGGATGCTTATTTAAACGACATTGTTGACACAAGCGAAAATTTGATTCTTCCAATGCTCGTTACATTTCAAAGCAAAATCAATAAAGTCAAACTTGAAAATAATGTGGCCTATTTTGAAACCGCTACCATACACGAATTTACACAAGGCCAATCCGTTATCATTACTGGATGCGGTTCACCTTTCAATGGCACTCACACAGTAACAGATGACGAAATTACCGATTATGTATTTACCGTCGCAATCACAAATGCAGACATATTGGAAAAAAATATTATCCCGGCCGGAAACGCTGCGTTATCTGGGCTCTCGACCTACGTTGGAAATCCCAATGTCGAATCTGCGGTTTTGGCTATTTCCGTTGAAATCTTTCAAGCTAGAACTGCCGCAGGTGGAGCCATCGAAGGAATCGATTTTGCAGTAACCCCTTATCGTTTGTCTAAAAATCTTCTTGCCAAGGTGACTGGGCTTTTAGGGCCATATCTTGACATTGAAACTATGGTGGGTTGATGCCCGCATCGACAATTGCAACCGACGTACGCGGCGCTATTAAAACGGCTTTAGCTAATGTCACCGCAAACGTTTACGATCACGTTCCAGAAGCTCCTATCGTTCCAGCAGTAGTTATCGTTCCGGATTCTCCGTATATGGAATTGGAACTAATTGGCAAAACGAAAACGCACGTTCGCTTAAATTACACAATAACGGCTTGTGTAGCTTACTTATCGAACCCAGCATCATTGGATAATCTTGAACAACTTATTATTAGTATTCTTGGAGCACTAAACAACTCCAAGTACGAGTTATCGGTGGTCGAAAGACCTTCGGTCACTCAAGTTGGGACGACTAACCTACTCGTCTCAGACATTCGCTTGAGCGTCCGCTACGAGCAAACTTCTTAAGGAGAACAAATGGCAACGACAGTAATTACTGGCCGCGATGTCACTTTCACGTTGGATACTAGATCCTTCGATGCTCAGGCGACTTCAGCGACCCTATCGGCGGAAACCATTATCGAGACATATCAAACTCTTGATGGTCGAGCATACAAGTCCGTAGATAGACAATGGACTTTCACAATAGAATTGCTTCAAGATTGGGGAGCTACAGACTCTCTATTCGAGGCAATGTGGGCAGACGCAGAAGCAGCACCCAACACGACTTTAGCGGTTAGTTTCACTGCCGTTACTGGTGCGGTGTTCGCTTTCAACGTACTTCCAATTTTCCCAAGCGCAGGTGGAGCAGCACCCGGAGCTCTTACTGATACTTGGACTTTCACCGTTGTTGGAACACCAACAGAAACTTTTAGTTAAGAAATCGGAGCATCGGGAGCTATGAAATCAGCAATTACAATTAAATATAACTCCGGCGACGAAGCTACTTATGTGGCCCAACCGCCGGAGTACGCTAAATGGGAAAAGGCTACTGGTAAGTCGCTTAACGATTTGGGCGGTGTCTGGGATATTTTATTCTTGGCATACAACGCTATGAAACGAGAAGCAGCTGGAAAACCAGTTAAGTCTTTTGAAATTTGGATGGATACCGTCGCAGACGTTGAAGTGGAAAACCAAGACCCAAAAGCCATAGCGTCGGAAGCATAAATTATCTTCTGACATTGCTGGCAATTGAAACTGGGATTCCGCAACAATTTTGGGATGACGCAGATAATATTTATACGGCGTTGGAAATATTGAAGGAGAGAAATGGCCGGTGAAACCATCAGCTATGATCGCTCTGAACTTCGAAGCATTCTTCAAGCATTTAAAGCAATGGATCAAGCGGCGGTTGATGAGGCACGTAGTCAATCCAGCGCCTTGGCCCAGTACGCCGCCAATGAAGTCCGCGCTTATTCCATCACCCGAACATTTGGACAAGCCGCTGTCAATCGCATCGCAGATGGCGTTAGGGTTAGCAAATCATCCAAGATTGGCGAGTTCTCTTACGGATTCGCTTCTCAGCGTTTTTCTGGCGGAGCAACGACTCAAACACTCTGGGCAGGTTACGAATTCGGATCTAATCGTTTTCCTCAATTCCCTCGACGCACCCCAAATAGCGGACGAGGCAACTCTGGATATTTTATTTACCCGACACTTCGTAAGATTCAACCTGAATTAGTGCGCAAATGGGAAGAAGCTTTCGATACAATTTTGAAGAAATGGGGTTAAAAAATGGCCGGTAGTAGAACCCTCAAATTATCCATTCTTGCGGACGTTGATGATCTCAAAAAGAAACTGAATCAAGGCGAAAATGAAGTCTCAAGCTTTGGCGACAAATTAGGGGATTTTGGAAAAAAAGCCGCAGCTGCTTTTGCGGTCGCTGCTGCCGCCGCTGCCGCTTACGCTGGCAAACTTCTAGTTGAAGGAGTTCAAGCGGCAATTGAGGATGAGAAGGCTCAACTTAAACTTGCTACGACACTAAAGAACGTAACCGGCGCGACTGACGCTCAAGTTGCCGCCGTTGAACAACAGATTTCTAAATTATCTCTGGCTTATGGGGTTGCCGATGACAAACTCAGACCTTCTTTTGAGCGCTTACTTTTGGCAACAAATAATGTAACCGAAGCGCAAAAATTACAATCTTTGGCTTTGGACGTCGCTGCTGGTTCTGGACAGTCTTTAGAAACTGTCAGTGCGGCATTAGCAAAGGCATACGACGGTAACACGGGCGCATTGGCTAGATTGGGCGTTGGTCTTAGCGCCGCAGAACTTAAATCAATGACTTTTGACGAGGTTACAAAATCTCTAGCTGCTACTTTTGAAGGTCAAGCCTCCGTACAAGCGGAAACATTCGAAGGCAAAATGGCTCGTCTTACTGTTGCTTTCGATGAAGCAAAAGAAGGAATAGGCGCTCGTTTACTGCCTATCTTGACAAGTCTAATAACTTATTTCACTGATAATGTCGGCCCAGCTTTCGAATCGATGAAAGCAAAATTAAAACCTTTAACAACGGCCATATCAGATAACAAAGAAGAATTTAAGACTCTTTGGAATTTTACAAAGGATACTTTGGTACCTTTTTTGACCGGAGCATTTAAATTAGCCTTCGGCGGAATTGTTACAACAATTACTGCACTGGTGACCGTAATAGGTAAAGCGGTAAATCTTTTTCAATCTCTCTATGAAAAATATAAACAATTTGTAGATTACATTAAAAATAATCCTTTGAGTAAATTCTTGGGTGGCCTAAATCCGTTTTCTAACACTTCTTTTAACGCCAATGATAGAAACGAAAATTTTGCCTATTCTAAGGCTGCTGATTACCCAACCGCTGATGTGAACTACTCCAATCCTTTTTCCTCGACGTTGCCTTTTTCGCCTACTCAAGCCTTCCTTGATGCAATCGCCCGACGCGATGAACTAAAAGCTAAGACCGACGAAATTCGAGCTCGGATTGAAGCGAGAAAAACAGGGACTGGCGTTACCGGATCAGTGGTTATAAACGTAAATGCTCCGTCCGCAATCGATGAAGAAGGTTTCACTCGTTCAGTCATTGACGCACTTAATTCCAGTCAGGCTAGACTGGGTTCATTAGGAACGCTTGATTTATGACCCAATGGAGTCCTGAATATAGGGTTAAAATCAATAACGCAGTTTCAACCAGCGCGACTTTATCTGGCCTAACAATAACTTCTGGTCGTAGCAGCATTTATTCACAACCCATAGCGGGTTATTGCAATTTGACTCTCATCGAGACAAATTTGGCAGAAGTCGATTTTGACGTCAACGATTCGGTAACAATTGAAGTAAAAAATACGTCTGGAACTTACGTTTATCTTTTTGGTGGATTCATAACCGATGTAAGCATAACCGTCCAAAATTCGGGTGCTGCTGCGATAACTCAAAAAATCAATATTATTGCGGTTGGAGCTTTAGCCCGTTTATCGCGAACAATCTATACAGGAAACTTACCTCACGAATTTGATGGTGATCGTATATCTTACTTACTGGGCTTAGTTTTATTTGATGCTTGGAACGAAGTTCCTGCGAGTACAACTTGGGCAACTTACGATGCAACAACTATTTGGGCAAACGCCGAAAATTCTGGTTATGGAGAAATTGATATTCCAGGCGATTATGAACTTCACTCGTTAACCGGATTAAATGACACTATTTACAATTTGGCGTCATCGGCCGCTACTAGCGGTTTGGGTTATTTGTATGAAGATGCGCAAGGCAGAATTGGTTATGCAGATTCCACTCATAGAAACGAATATTTGGCGGCAAATGGTTATGTGGATCTGGATGCGAATCAATCCATTGGCCCTAATTTGCAAATTACCAAGAAAGCGGGAGACGTTAGAAATTCAGTCACCATTAGCTACGGCGCAACCGGTTCCGCTTCCGTAACTGACTCTGATCCGACCTCGATTAGCCTTTATGGTGAGTTGGCGGCCACAATTGCCACAAATTTACGCAATCAGGTGGACGCTGAAAATCAAGCTGCGTATTACCTCGATATTCGTTCATATCCCCAATTCGAGCTCAAACAGATTACTTTTCCGTTAAGTTCCCCGGAAGTCGACGATTCGGACAGAAATGCTCTTCTAAATGTCTTTATGGGATTGCCTATCAATCTAAGCAATTTGCCGGCTAATATGGTCGATGGCTCATTCCAGGGCTTTGTGGAAGGATGGACTTGGATTGCGAATCTGAATTCGCTCACTTTGACCCTGAACGTCTCTCCAGTTGCTTATTCACTACAAGCTATGCGCTGGAACTCGGTTCCGGTGACTGAGACTTGGCAGACCATTAGTACCACTTTGGACTGGCTCAACGCTACAATAATCGCCTAAAGGAGAACAATGGCTACGACGACAAATTATGGATGGACGACGCCGGATGATACGGCTTTAGTCAAGGATGGCGCTTCGGCGATTAGGTCTCTAGGTAGTTCCGTTGATACCACTGTAAAAAACCTTAATCCGGAAACGACTCTTGGTGATATTTCATATCGATCCTCGACAGCGAATACAAATACAAGATTAGCAATTGGAACGACTGGACAAGTTTTGACGGTAAGCGGTGGAGTTCCCACTTGGGCAACCGCAAGCGCCGGAGGATTGACGCTATTAGATACTAAAACTTTGGATAACACAGTTACAAATTACAGTTTTACGAGTATCGCGGGAACTTATAAATCTCTAAGAATTGTTGCGACAAATTTACAAAGTGCATCAACGGGCAATGATTATTTTAAAATTCAATTTAATAGCGACACGTCAAATAACTATTATTATGGAATCCACTCGAAGCAAAACACGACGTTTTATGCCGAAGGAAACAACACAGTAGATACAATTAGAACAGGTTTCCATTTTGCCCGAAATGCCGATGTCACCCGTTATCGCGGTCACATAATTATTGAAATTCCTGATTACGCTGGTAGTGGTTACAAGCAATGCAGCGGCGTATGGGGCAGCGCATCTGGCGGAACTACTTGGACAGGAATGTTTTCGGGTGGTTGGGATAGCACTTCTGCTATTACGAGCATTAAATTAGAATCCGGCGATGCAGTAAATCTCAAAGCTGGAACAATAAAACTTTACGGAGTGTCCTAAAATGAGCGATAGACCTAAAACTTGCATTACCGATCTTGCAACGGGCGAAGTAATCGTTCGAGAATACAACGATGAAGAAATGGCTATTTTTGAGGCATCAAAAGCAGCGCGAGCCAAGGAAGATGCTGCCAAAGCTGCTAAAGCCGCCAAACGCGAAGAACTTTTAGAGAAGCTCGGCATAACCGAAGAAGAAGCTAAACTACTTCTCGCATAATGGCGAAATTGTGTAAAGCTGGTCGACAGCTTCGGGAGCAAATTGACGATGATTATCCTGATCGCGATAAGCGCTCTGATGGTTGGATTGCTGACGCTCGTCATACTGCCAAAGGCAATTCTGACCATATACCAGACGCTCGAGGAATCGTTCGAGGATTAGACATTGACGCTAATCTCAATGCCCATCCTGAAGAAACTCATTCAGTTGTCGAAAAACTTAGACAATGCGCAAAACGGGGCGACAAACGAATTAAGTACATTATTTTTGACGGCAGAATCGCATCTGTCATTTTGAATTGGAAATGGCGCAAATATAACGGAGCAAATCCCCACCGTTCGCATTTCCATATTAGCTTTACAAGCTTGGGAGACGATGACGGTAAATGGTTTAATTTGGAAGGAGACTACGAAGATGCAAGAATTGAAGTTGATGGCGGGCACTTGGGCGAAAACATTCGTCGCGACGGCTCTATCGACATACCTATCAGTCGGACTTCAACCCGACTACATTCTCAATGCGGCACTTGTGAGTGTATTGCCTTCCGTGATTAATTGGCTTAATCCCAATTACGACCGTTACGGACATATCCGGTAATGGACGCTAATACGATTGCTGGCTTTGTTGCCTCGGTTCTCGGATCGATAGCCCTACTCATCGCTGGGCTTCGTTACATTATCAAATTAGAAAATATCCCCATTGTGTCGCGCCTTGATAAAATGGAGTCTCAGCTAGAATTAGCCCTATCTAAGAAGGTGGGGGCAAATGGCAACAAGAAAGCGCGTTAAGAAGCCAGTCAAAAAGGTGGCAAAACGTCGCAAGACAACGAAAGAGCCAATCCTTACGAAGATTGATTTTTGGGCTATTGCTGCCAAAGAAGTCTATGAAGCTTGTCGTCGAGCTGGTATGGATGAAGGCACAGCTCTAGCTTTTGCAATGGATCGCAGCTCTTACCCTGATTGGATAGTTGATCCAAAAGACCCCATCAACAATCCGCTTGATGACTTCGATGAGGATGACGACTAATTTACCTGCGCGAGGTTGAGTTATTCGAGGCGTTAAAGGCCATCTATCCAGACCTTACGCCAGTATCACCCACGGACAAGCACGACGGAATCACCCACGATTCCTATATCGAAATGAAATGCCGCCGCACCCATTATCCGACTTTGATAATCGAAAAGAAGAAATGGGATTACTTATCCGAAATTCGGGCTAGAACAGGCGCTAGGACGCTTTATATCAATTCCACCCCACAAGGGGTCTACCAGTTCGATTTAGGGGCTATAAAGGCCCCAGAATGGCAATTAAAGGCACTTCCGGACAAGACTGACTTTGTTAATGCCGGCAAGGTCGAAAAGCTATGCGGCTTCCTAGATATTCGACACGCCGAACTCTTGCTTGTATAAATCGATTTAAGTAAATACATTTATCTCACTAAATCCATTTAGCGGATTTGGAAGGGAGAATAAATGATAAATAATCCGAAAGTAATTCGATTTGATTCTATTTCTGGTGCTTGGTCTGATGGTTCAAATTACGTCAAAGGCCAAATAATTCGCAGATATGCAATTGAGTCGCTTGGCCGTAAATCTTCACGCGGACGTCTAAGCCGCGAAGAAATATCGGCATATTGGCTTGATCGATTCGGGGTGAACGCTGATGTTGAATGAAGGCGTTTTCTTTTGGATTTACTGCATAACACTATGGGTTGGATACCGCTTATATATCCAAGTCAAGGCCAAAGCTTTCAACGAAGGCTATAAACGAGGACGGAGTAGTGTCAATGTCAGAGAGATCGTTAAGTGACTGGCTCTCGGATGCTGGTAACACCCTTGAAGACCGAGGGCTTGAATATGGCGATCCGAGACACAATCTATTACGGATTTACAAAATCGCGAGACAATTCGGTGTTCAGCTCCGAGACCCAGCTGACGTGGCACTCGTATTTATCGCGACAAAACTCTCAAGAATGGTGGAAAGTCCAGAGCGCGAGGATTCGTATCTCGATCTCATTGGATACGCCGCTATCTTGGGTTTCTGCCGATTTTCTACACCGGAAGATTGGGATGACATTGAGTCTGACTCGCAACTCTAATCAGCATCAATGGTGCGATTACTGCAAAATGAGATGGGGTCAGCTAAAAGACGGATCTTGGCACTTGAAAGCCCAAGTACCAGCTGTATGGAAAGTACAAAGTGAAACACCTAACCGAAGGGCGCAAGTTCGGTTCTATTGCCAACCTTGTGCTAATGAGGCGCAAAATTGGCCGGACGGAACGTTCTGGTCTCTAAAAGAACAACTACAAATGGCGATTGATGAATTCGCCGGTCGGGAGAGATTAAATGTCGAATTACCTTGATGATTATGTAAGTGTCCAAGATCGATTGAAGGAGTTTATCAATGAATATCCGGACTACAGAATTAAAACTCACGTCCTTGAAGAATCGCTCACAAGTAATTGTGATGTCTATATTGTTAAAACTGAGCTCTATCGTACTGAGGCGGATTCTGTGGCTTGGACGACTGGACTCTCCTCAGAGGCGAAAAGCAAGCAATATGCGTTGGAACTTGCGGAAACTGGCTCTCTTGGACGCGCTCTCAACCTCGCTGGCTATTTTGCTAAACCAGCTGGAGGACCTAAGAAGCCGATACAGACGGTCAACCCGAAACTCGCGGAATTCGTAAAGGAACAGCGACCAAATGATCCCGAGCCAATCGTCTGGGATGTTACGGCTATTGCGGAGGAATTGGGAGCGGAAGTAATCGACGAAATTCCACTTTGTTCTCAAGGATGTGGGCCGATGGTTCTTAAACAAGGCAACAAAGAAGGCAAAGAATATCGGGGCTGGGTATGCCCAAGACCAAAATCCGGCCATCCAGCTAAATGGATGAGAATTGGATCAGATGGCAAATGGGTATTTCAAAAATGATTACCTGCGTTAGCTGTCAAAAGCGCAAAGATAAAAAAGGTGGGCGTTTTGAATTAGCAAAACAAGCGACTATCTTCGTATGTGCTGACTGTTGGGAGCAGATTAATGACCGGTAATGCTCATCCGTTTAAATGTGGGCCTTGTAAGAAGGTGACAGTCCACAGCTTCGTAACTAAATACGACAGCGAGATAACCGAAGGCGATGAAGTCTGGTTAATGGAATGTCAGAACTGCTTTGAGCAGCGCCTATTTGATCCTGTAGATCGAGTGATTAATCGAGAGGATGAGATAGGGCGCTGCGACCAATGCGGCAATTACAAGCTCAAAGCGGCTAAATGCCGAATATGTCGAATAGCTAGTGGGCAAGAACGTATCAAAGAGCGCTATTGGAACGGTAACGCGACTTTGGAAAGGTTCATCGATGCCGATATATGAGTTCAAGTGCGATAAATGTGACGCGATCACCGATGTCGCACTGGGCTTTGATGAGCCAAAAGACGTACTCTGTGTGAATTGTGGGGTAAAGATGTGGCGCGTATGGACTGCCACACCCACACACTTCAAGGGAGAAGGATGGGCGAGCAAGGACAAGTGAGACGTCGAATTCATTCTATTCGATACATTAAACAGATGCTCGAATGGGGATTCGACAAGGAGTTCATTGCCCGAGATATGGGCGTTGAACTAAGTTCATTAGAGACGAGATTAAGACGAGCGAAAGTGAGGGAGCAAGATGACAATCAAAGACCTGAGTCTGAAACTAGCGGCCATAAGCCTTCTAGCAGACCAAGCCAAGCGCCTGAAAGACGAGCTAAGGGCCGAACTCAAGACCGAGATGGACAATCTAGGAGCTGATCGAGTAAAGGCCGAATTAGGCGATGACGTGGTTGCATACATAACAACCACTAAGCCAAAATTCAAATGGGTGATTAAATCCGATAGAAAGTTCATTGAGTGGGTAAAAGCCAACGTTCCAAGTGAGATAGTTGAAACGGTAAGAGATAGTTCAATTGATGCGATATTGGATAAATTTAATTACGTTGATGAAATGGTTATCGATCCCAATGGTGAGCCGGTTGATTGGTTAGAAGGTAGCTTGTCCGAGCCTTACCTAACTACCAAGTTTCACGGCGAGGGTCGAGAGAAGCTGCGTAATGCCATTATTGGATGGGATGCGGCTAATGAGATAGATCTTCACAAAGTATTGGAGTTGGAAGGATGAGCGGTCATATCCGCACAAATCTGTAATTAATCTGTCTATATAATGAGATGATTGGATAATTGATGCGTAAGGTACTTGACAAAGGCATTACACTCTCGCTACGAGCGGGCGCGGGAGCTGGCCCTAGGCGAAGTGTCGGGGGGAGCTATTGTCTCCGCCTGATGGCTTTGACGCTGCTAACAGCAATGTTCACAATGATTTATCAAGAGCCATCAAAAGCAAATATGAATCTCAAGTTGTATGCATACAATCAAATGAGTTGGGATGAATTCCAATGTTTCAATTGGCTTATCCATTATGAATCTCGCTGGAATCCTAAAAGTAAGAATGGTTCTCATTATGGGCTGGGCCAAATGCGATCCACTTGGTATCGCGACCTTAGCCCTCAAGGTCAGATAAGAGCATCTATTAAATACATACGTCACAGATATGGTGATAGTTGTAAAGCATTACAGCATTTTGAAACTAAGGGCTGGCATTGAGTCACAAGAGGTATAACTCAGCTTACTATCAAAGGGTTCGCAAAGAAGTATTAGACCGCGACTATTGGACTTGCCATTACTGCGGACAAGAAGCGAACACTGTTGATCACTTAATACCAATTAGTAAAGGTGGCACAGATGAGGCGACTAATATGGTTGCAGCTTGTATTAAATGCAATAGTGCTAAGCGCGATCGTATGACCCCCGGTTTTTTTGAGCGCGTTTCGAGAC
>Ga0208784_1000726_pt1 | contig 15032 bp, 21 predicted proteins | sample DEB19_08_DNA_FD_184531 | JGI IMG/M metagenome (GOLD analysis project Ga0208784, IMG submission 184531) | Aqueous microbial communities from the Delaware River and Bay under freshwater to marine salinity gradient to study organic matter... | ecosystem: Environmental > Aquatic > Marine > Coastal ... | reverse complement strand
TAAACCCTACACTCACGCGTTCCAGCGTCCGGGAATACTTGTAAACATATCGCATCGAGTGAAAAAAATTTGTAACACAATTCATTATAATGTCATTGAAATTTTGTCCCAGACCCTTCCGTTTTTTATTATTAATATATAATGAATAAGGGTTTAGGACAACCTATCATAACCTGGAAAAAAATCGAGTGAAATTTTTTTTTTTTACAAATATGACAAACCTAATCGTTCAACATATCAGGTAAAAATTTACCCAATAAATATGGCTCTAAAAAGCTAAATATAACTTCATATAATTGCTTCTCCAAATCATCATTTAACCAATCTATATTATGGTTCGTAATCATATACATAATCACCTTACTTTTTAACTCTTCTGCAACTTGTTCAAGAGTCTCATCTAGATTTGTTAGAACTCCATTTTTGAAGATATACATACTTTATTAAAATCTAAATTTTTTTTAATTATCATTCTTCTTTATCAAATATCATATCTCGCTGGCAACTTGTATAAAATATTATACTTGCTACAATTCCCACATATAATATAACCATAATCAGTACTACCCATTAAAAACCACCTTAGAGTTCTATTAACACACTCGCGACAAGTATAGACACCACATTCAATACAATAATAATAGGGATCACCGTTACAACCATTTACACAGGGACGTTCTATATGAACAAAAAGATAATCATAAATATGTTTAAATTGCTTCTCAGTTGAATTTTTTGGTATATCTGTGGAATAAAAGATAGAACTAGCTGACCTAAAACTGAGATCGAAACTGGAATACAGACAGTCTATTTTATTACTATTCATTGTTACCATTGAGAGGACTTTGAAATATTTAGGGTCTGAGACCACCCTATTATAATCATTGATTAAAATATTATTTGCTATCAAATATTTCTCGAATCTTTTTTGAACGTCAGATTTCTCTTCATGATGGATTTTAACCGTCTTATTCCTCATAAAATCTCTGAAAAAATTATTTATAAAATATTTACCAGCTGTAGTGATACTTTCTTGGTGGATCTCATCTACAATAGTTTTTAAAGGTCTGTTTCGCATTGTTTTCTACTATCATTTTTAGTAGTTTTTAAATTGAAAAATTCTAAAATAATTTAATAGAATCAACAACATATAATAAATGGTAGAATTAAAATTAGTTAAAGACGGAGTTTATAACTCAACTGTTGAATTCAATAGAATTTCGGATTTATTAGTATTAGTAGATGACATTCTAACTATGTTCGGGGAATATAAAAGAGTTGAGTCTGTGGTTGAATCTGAGTCTGTAGTGGAACCTGAAGTGGAGATTGTGGTGGAAGAACCTGAAGAAGACCATATATTTGAATCTGATAACGAATCTGTGAATTCTGAAGATATTTCTAAAGATATAATAGAGTTGTTAGGAGGAAATAATACAACTGAACTAAATGAACAACCTGAACAACCTGACGAATCTGTGAATTCTGAAGATATTTCTAAAGATATAATAGAGTTGTTAGGAGGAAATAATACAACTGAACTAAATGAACAACCTGAACAACCTGACGAAGTAAAAGAAGAAGAACCCCAGCCTAAAACAAATACATTTAAACCATTCACAAGTAGGACTGAATTAGAAGAAGTATTAAAACAGACTGATATATCGGTTAAAAGTTATAAAAATTATACTTCTAAATGGAATGATACAATCTGGAAAATTATAATAACAGAAAATAACCTAGTATCGTATCTTAAAGATAGAACTGAGAATTGTGACGATAAATCTGTTAATTCTCTCTATAATCTATATATTATATTTTTTAAATTCAATGATATCTATAATTTCATAACTCAATCTGATTTAGAACCTATTAAATCAATATTTAAAAATTTTACCACGAGGAGGAATTTATTGGCTAAAAAAAAAATTCCACAAAATGCAACAGATTAGATAGTTCAGAGTGGATCAACCTAAAAAACTCGTGGCAAGAATTGGTTAAACGGACGGATAATATATGGTTAAAGATTTGTATTGGTTCATATTTTGAGGTAGAATGTCTTCGCAACGATTATCATAATGCTATAATAGTACAAGATGAATTAGATATAGATAGAAATCAATACATCTTATCTTCCAAAAAATTCAAATTGGTTGTCGGTAAGACTAACAGGGGTAAAATATATTATTATGATATTCCGCAGGTCATTATGGATTTATTGGTCCAGTGCCATAAAAACCAAATAGGGTGTACTTATAACTATTGGAATTATAACACGAGGAAAATTTTTAATGAATTAAACCTAAAACAGGGTCTGGTGAATTATCTTAGGATCTGTAAAGCCAAATGGATAGAAAGTTTAGATCTACCATTGAAGATGAAAGAACAAATGCATGTGAGTATGGGGCATACTTATGATACGACGATACATAACTATCTATAATTATATTTTTCTTTTCTTTTTTTTGACATATTCTATATAAAATAAATAAATAACAATGGGATTTTCAAGTTTCTTTAACAGTGTAGCGAACGTTTACAGCAAGTTAAAATCAGGCATATCGGAAGTGTATAACTTTGGCAAATCAGCCGTTCATAAGGTTAGAGGAGGAATAGACTGGTTAGACGAGCAGATTGACAAGGCTTCCTCTATTCCATTCATAGGAACTTTGGTCGGTGAAACAGTAGAGGAGCTTAAAGATACCCAAATATTCGGGGTGTCTTGGAATCGCATCAAGAGAAATGTAGATCATCTTGACGATATGGTTTCTCATTCTGAAATTCCTGCTATGGCTGGAATGGTAGACTCGTTTATCACCTCCGCAATCGAAGCTGGTCAAACCTACGGTGGTTTAGCAGACCAGGTATTCTCTGCTGGTGGTCAAACGCAAGGGGGTCTAGTATTTTAAAAAAAGCAAGGCTTTTTTCCGCGAGACTTTGTCTCGTAAAACAAAAAAAATATACTTTTTTTATATTTTTTTTACTTTTTTAATCTAAATATTCCATATAAATAAATCAAATATGTCAATGCAAAATTTACAGATCGCACCTGTTATTCCAAGTGAATTCACCCCTGCCATGCCTTCAACTTCAAGCGACTTTGTCGTTTCTCGTAGAATGAGAGAATATATTGCAGATGGTCAAACCGAATATACCTTTAATGGTACTAATATAATAAAATTCACCCTCAATTCTGCCGACGCCTTTTTGGATGGTAGAAACTCTTGGCTTCAATTCAAGTTGTTTGGAACTTTTACTGCCGATGGAAATCTTGCCAACGTTGATGCCGAAAAATTATCCCGATTTTTGGAATCAGGTGGTGCCCATAGTTTGTTCAGAAGACTTAGAATTTCTTTGTCTAATGGCACAATCATTTCAGACTATGACTACTCTCAAATCTACTCTATTGTTAGACAACATACTATGTCTTCCAGTCATTTGGAATTCCAAGAAGGAGCTTCATCTTTTGACGGTATGTCAAGTGATATCTATGACTACGATAAGTTGTCTTCTGGAAAAGTATATGACTATTCTCTTATTACCCACGCTCAAGCCAGAGCTGCTGCTTACGATTTTGGAACAAGAACTCTAACTTTTGGAGGGGCTGTTGCTGGAGGTATCAAAGTAGGAGATGAAATTTCCATTTTTACCAAAGTCAATGCACCTAACGGTTCTTCGGCTGTTATTACAGGTAAGGTAATTTCTAACACCGGCACTGTTATCGTTCTAGATGCGTCAGCTCTAAATTGCGGAGAGGATATCGACCTTGTTAATGCTAATGATATTAACGCTGTTGCTGTGGTTAGAAGAGGAGATCTCTCCCATCGATTCAGAGGAGCTCAAGGAACTTCTGCTGCAAATCACGTATTATGTAAAGTTAAATTGTTTAACGATTTCTTCAACAATGTTAAATACCTTCCTCTGCCATTTTTGAGAAATTTGACTATTGAGTTGACTTTAGCAAGAGATGCTCATTGCGTCGTTTTTGCAAAGCAATCAGACCCCGGTGCCGTGGATTTCAGATGGACCGTAAAGGACCCTGTTATTGTTGCCAATTTGGTTACTCCTTCGGAACAACTCATGAACGCTTACGTTGATCAGTACAATTCTGAACAAGGAATTATGCTTCATTGGGTCGATTATATGTCTAACAAAAGGAGTCTTGAATTAGCCGCAAACCAGTCTATCGTAATTCCTTCAAACTGTCATTCCGCATTGGGTGTCATTGCAGTTCAAAAACTTTCCGAAGCAGAATCAGTCACAGGAAACAGTTGGGTAAATGATACTACTGGAATTAATGTAAAGGCTCTTTTAACTGAATACCAATTCCAATGTGGAAGTGAATATTTCCCCTTTGCCAGACCCGTACAATGCGGAACTGGAACACAGGCTTTGACAAACGGAAATGCTTGGAATTATGTCCTCCAAACTTTGGATAGTCATGGCGCGAAATATGAATGTAGCTCGATTATTCCTACTGAGTATTATGCTGTTAACAGCGTTGTTAGACCCGTAAATGTCGGAGGAGGTGCGGCAGGGTTGACCAATGAAAGTCTAAGATTCGTATTGGCTGCCAGGCTGGACCGGGATGGTAATTACACTGGAATTGATACCTCAAACAACGACCTTCAATTGAACTTGACCCGTTCGGGTGCTCCACCAGGAGCTTATACTGGGTATTACTTGCATTCCTACCTAATTCACAATCGATTGATGCGTATTTCTAAGGCCAGTTCCATAGTGTTTAGTTAAATTGAAAAAACTTATAATATCTGTAAATGAAAATATTATAAGATATATGAATAGTATAGAAAATTTCCATTATTTTTGTGAAGAAAATAAAATAAATGTTGAAAACGGAGTTGTTTCCAGTTTCAATGATCATGTAAGAGTTGGTTGTTTTACTTGTTCTAATTTTTTTGAATGCCAAGTGAAATATATATTTTCAAAAACAACTCAAAATACCGAACCAAAATGTAAAAAATGTAGGGTGAAATGTGAACACAACAGAAGAAAAGATCGGTGTAAGGAATGTGGGGGAAGTAGTTTCTGTGAACACAACAGATATAAAAACGATTGTAAAGATTGTGGCGGAAGTCGTATCTGTGAACACAACAGAAGGAAAGATCAGTGTAAAGAATGCGGGGGAAGTAGTTTCTGTGAACACAACAGATATAAAAACGTTTGTAAAGATTGTGGCGGAAGTCGTATCTGTGAACACAACAGACAGAAAAACGATTGTAAAGATTGTGGCGGAAGTCGTATCTGTGAACACAACAGAAGAAAAGATATTTGTAAGGAATGTGGGGGAAGTGGTATCTGTGAACACAACAGACAGAAAAGGGTTTGTAAAGATTGTGGCGGAAGTCGTATCTGTGAACACAACAGAAGAAAAGATATTTGTAAGGAATGTGGGGGAAGTGGTATCTGTGAACACAACAGACAGAAAAGGGTTTGTAAAGATTGTGGCGGAAGTCGTATCTGTGAACACAACAGAAGAAAAGATATTTGTAAAGAATGCGGTGGAAGTGGTATCTGTGAACACAACAGACAGAAAAGTTATTGTAAGGAATGTGGGGGAAGTTTATTATGTAAACAATGTCGTATGACATATGCATCTAATAAGAAATACTTGGGATATTGTTTAGTATGTTTTATCCATATACATCCTGAAAAACCAGTATCTCGAAATTATAAAACCAAAGAAAAGGCAGTCGTTGATAGAGTTATGGACAGGTATTCGGACTTAACGTGGATTTGGGATAAACGTATCCAAGATGGTTGTTCCCGTAAAAGACCCGATTTACTAGTAGATCTAGGTACTCATATACTGATCATAGAAGTAGACGAACAAGCACATTCTGATTATAATTGTTCTTGTGAAAATATTCGTCTCCACGGAATATGTTGTGATGTTGGTTATAGACCAGTGATTATGATAAGATTCAATCCTGACTCTTATAAAACTCTAGAAGGAGAAAAAATAAAATCTTGTTGGACGCAAAATACATTGGGTATATATGTAATTGCAAAGGGTAAAGTAAGGGAATGGTCAGAAAGAATAGAAACTTTATTTAGAGCAATAGAATATTGGATGGTAAATATTCCTGACACAAAATTTCCGATAGGAGATGGACAGAATTTGACATTAGAAATTGTAGAATTGTTTTTTTCTTAAATACCAGTATGTTTACTAAATTTAAAACTTTTTATATCTTATAATAAATATAAATATGTCATTCAAACTCTTTCTTGATTCTGATTATTCGAGCTATAAAACCCCCGATACCTCCCCGACCGACATGACCTTTAATATCAATAATGTCTTGTCCGATAACTACGATGTTTATGAACTTTCCTTATTAGAAGTCTCTGCCCCGAATATAGAACCTACCTTTCAAGTTGGGTTTAACAACTCTTTGGTCTTTAGAGAAAATGCAGGTGTTATAGATTTTACAGCAACGATTTTAGAGGGTACATATTCAGGAACCGATTTGGCTACCCACATAACTACTAGAATGAACGCAGTAATAGGTATAGCAAATTCATACTCCTGTTCTTATAATCAATCCACTCTAAAATTAACTATATCCTGTAATATTCCTAATACTTTTCAAATTATGGGTACATCCACTTGTTTAGCAGAACTTGGGTTCATTTCATCCGGGACTCCTGGGTTCTCGACAGTTCATGTAGGACCATTGATAGTTAACCTAGTCGGAAGCCGATACATGGATATAACGATCAATCATCCCACAAATAGTCTCTCGACTGGTGTAACTCAAAGGAGCAATATTTTAGGTAGGGTAAAATGGAGCGTCCCCAAGGGCTCCATTGAGGTTTATCAAGCACAAGTGCCATTATCCCATAACGTTTCAAGGAACAGTTTATCAAGTATCGAAATTAGATTTTACAACTCGCATGGGCGACTTATGCGCATGGATTTTAATCATAGAATTACATTAACTCTACAAATCCGTCCAGTTCAATAAACGAAACATTATCTTAAACATCTTAGTAAAACATAATAAAACAATTTTTGACTTATAATAAATCAAAATGTCTTATTTAAGTGTAGATAATTTAATTGGAGTATCTTCTGGAACAGGTAGTCCAACAAGCATAATTGAATGTAAAGAATTAGACGTATATAATGGAGCCACGAATTTTACCAGAATTACCAGTGCTTCATCGGCTGCTCCTAGAATTTTAGTTCTTCCAGATTTGGATGGAGATTTTGTAGTTACTAATGGAAACCAGACATTATCTAACAAAACAAATCATCAGTCTCAAGGATCGGCTACCAATCCAAGTTATGCATTCCAAGGCGACACAGATACAGGTATGTATAGAGCCGGGTCAAACACAATTGGCTTTGCAACGAGTGGTTCTGAAAGATTAACTATCAACACTACAGACGTATCAATTAATCTTTTGCCTTTGTATGTTGAGAACTATAAATCGAATAATATCGGAAGTTCCGGGAACACGGTTTATGGTAGCTTGACTAATGATCTTGGGATGTACTTCGACCTGAATAGAATAAATTTTTCTACCAACTCTGTTGAAAGACTGAATATTCAAAATACGGCTATAACTTCATTTGTTAAAGTTTTATTGCCCGATAGTGGAGTTGGATTTTCGAATAGTCCGACTACAATGATACAATATAACCCACCCAATAGAATTGGAATGTATTGTAATAATTCTTTGATTCTACAACTTACTCCTACTGCTTTAGACTGTCGACAACCTATCAATCTATTTAACTTGGGAACGGCTGCTGCTCCTCAGATATTCAATACTACACATAGTACAACTGGGCTGTACTGGAGTGCAGGCCCCATTTTAAATGTTGCTGTTGGTGGCGTCCAAAAAGTTGGGTTTGAATCAACCGGAATCCGATTATACAACTCTTCACCAGTAGGCTATACTCCGAGCATATTAGGTATATACCACGAAGTGAATCAATCGTGTACCCTTACGAACGGAAATAATACACAAACTCTAACTTTAAGATTTACCCGTATCGGGAGAATTTGTAATATAACTATTCCATATTTTGCAACAACGAATACAAATGGATCGACTTCAACAGTCGCGATTAGTTTTAGTACAATTTCAAGTATTTATAATTGCGATACCCCAGGAGGATATGGTATTTATTTCTCGTTAGGAGTAGGATACGTAGCCTCAACGAGGGTGTATCTCACTGCTCAACTTCAAGGGACAAATATATACTTCTTCAACCAAGCCAACACTACGCTGAATAACAACACTCAATACGAGCATCTTGGATCTTCTATTCAGTATGTTAGTAGTTCGTAAAAAAATGTTTTTTAATTTCTCTTGAAAAAATTAAAAAAACTCGTCAGTTAAAGTTTAATAAGTCCCACTTTACTCAAAATTAGATTTTGGATTTCATTATCGTCAACCCAATTTGAGTACTCATCGGGGCTCAAAGGAACTTGATACAACTTAATTTTAACCTTGTTGATATCGTAGCAATGAATGAAACAGTACATAGTATCATTCAGCACAACACGGCATTCAATTTGAACTTGGCTAATTATTTCCCCTTTGGGCTGCACGTTGATATACGACGAATCTTCTTTTGGTTGTGGAGTCGGTAAAATATCTTTGATTTCTTCACTCATGTTTACGTTCTTTATCATTATAAAAAAAATTTTTTAAAACAACAAATGAAACTAGTCAAAGAAATTAGAAATATGTACCAATTATTACCTAAATTAGAACAAGAAATATTCAATGAAATATTTCAGAATTATTCTATTCTATCCCATAAACAGAAAGAAATCATTTACAATATTCTACTCTGGAGAACTACCCGAACGGGCGCCGTCTTCGACGGTACTCAATAATCTTCCGATGTACTCTAAAATCAATCTTCTATGTTCCCCATATACATTTACTAATTCCCGTTTTCTAACCTTTTTAGGAAGGACTATGGATTGATTATTCCGCAAAAATTGGATATATTCATTATAAAAAGAACTTTGTTCTTTTCCGCGATGCGAAGCATCGTAAAAAGCAAGGCTTTTTCCGCGACGTGAAACGTCGTACATCGACGAAACGATCCGAACACTTTCTAAATTCACATGGGACGGAGCCGACGGAGCCGACGCGGACTTGTTTTTCCGTTGAAGAAATTTCCTAACTTGCTTTTGAAGGGTTTCCCCAACTAGATAATGCACAGGGGGCATTGTTTTTCCTTCGGACCACAACTGCTTGTAATGAGTAATACTTCTTATGTATCTCCATCGTTTTGGAATCTGACTCATTCCACATTCCAAACAATAACATTTCCCTTCTGATTCACTGGAGATTTGTAAATGGGGGCATTTATCGTGCGGGTTCATTTAATTTCTTATTCGAAAATATTTTAACTAAAGAATTCTTCTGCGAAAAAAATTCTTCGGGCCAATAAAACATTTGGATTGGCAACGAGTATTCCCGTCACAATCACTTGTACAAGCAAAGCGTGAAAAAAACGTTGAGATTGTAGTTAAGATAGACATTTATTTTATCATAAATTTCTAGAAGTTTTACCTTTGAAACTTAATTTTTTATAAATATTTTTAATTAAATTTGAAGTAGATTTAGCACCTTTTTTACTTGAATAATCTTTCCAACTTTGATTTACCAAAGAATTAACTGAACCTTGTCCTTTAGTTGGATCATTGATATAAGTTATAGCCAACGCCAAAGTTTTTACGAATTGTTCTTTTTGTTTCGGACTTAAATTCTTGTAATCTATTTTGGAATATTCTTCAAACAATTTTAAACTTTCAGTCCTACGTTCTTCAGGCTTTAAAGCACGGATACTGTCAGATAGACCTTGGTATGTAGTTGTTGTTAAAATTTTATCACTTTCAACTTGATTTAATTCAGGTTTAACTGTTTTCCCTTTTACTACCTTGTCTATATACTGGTTGTATTTTATGACGGCTTCTTCTTTTTCCTCCATTTCAAGAGGCATGGCTTCTTCCATTTTTGCTGATGACTTTCTTCGAACTCTACCTTTTAACTCGCTTAATAATTCTTTCTTGGGCTCCACTTTTTCCATTATCTCTCGCTTCTCTTCTGCCTTGAGTTCTTTTGCAACAATTCTTCTACCAAGTCTCGCCAACTTCTTCTGCGCAGATTTTGATAGAGCCAAATCTTTGACTATTCTCTCTTTTTCTTCGTCCGAGATCTTATTCCAATCATATCTTTTCAACTGTTGGAGTTTTTGTTCTACTGATATTGATTCTCCTTCAATATCTTTATACTGTTCTTTTTTCATTTCTGCTTGTAATCCAGCAATGACTTTGTCTACTACATCATCAAGTTGTTGATTCTCTTTTATGTTCAACATCCATCCAAATTCGCCCATAACTGGTTCTTCTAATGCTTTCTGTCCTTTTTCTATCCTAACAGATTCCAAATTATCCAGTTTTTTATCTATACCATACAACAGGTCATCTATATTCTCTCTGCCTTTTTCACGAAGAAGTTGCAGTTCATCTCGAATTGCTTTGGCTTCGCGTTCTGCCATTTTTCTATGGCCATCTACTGACAATGCCACGTTTTTGTATGGGTTTACGACATAAGATCTGTCTTCTTTGAGCTTTTCTAATCTAGCGACATCTATTTTTTGCTCTGGATGTTCCCTAGCATATTTGAGAAGAGATTCTAATCTTTGGATTTCTCTTTCGGCGTGTTGCTTTTCAAGGTATGCAGAATCAGCAGATTGAGCCGGTACTGTATTCTTCGGTAGACCATCTGGGTATACGTTCTGGCGCATTTCCCTGATAGTATTCGGTTCCCATGTCAAACCCATAGGTTGTTTTGGCTTGCGAGGTGGAATGACATAATCAATTTGTACCGGTTTTCTACCCCCCAAACCAGTAGCAGAGATTGGATTCTTTGGGAGAAATGGTGTTTGTTGAATTGGTTTTTTAGTAGAAAAAATTGGTTGGAGCATTCTATTCGTTTGATAATCTAAATTTGGCTTAGTATTTCCTACTACGGTATATTCTGGAATGATAGTTTTAGTTGGGTATTCTAAAACCCTTTTACCAGATGGTAGAACTTCATAATCCAGTCTGCGATTGTATATATTCGACATTGCTTTTATTATAAATAAAACAATTAAGAAATGAAAAATTGGAATGAAATATTCGACGGGAGTAATTTCAGCATGCTTATAGCTGGTTCATCTGGGAGTGGAAAAACCCAATTACTCAAAAAAATCTTAAAAGAAGCACAAAGTAAGTATGATTATTTTGTAGTACTTTGTCCTAGCTTGGAATTCAGTGGAGATTATAAGGATTTTGATGAACATAAAAAATACACTCAATTCAGCGAGTACGACCCTGCAGTTATTAGCGAAATAATGCAAACCCAGGCAGATATTATCAAACGACACGGCAAAACACGATGCCCCAAAGTTGTGTTAATCCTCGATGATTGTTTGGAATTTTTAAAACAACATTCACTTATAGAAAAATTGTTCTTCAAAGGCAGACATATCAATATAAGTCCAATCGTCCTTGTTCAAAAACTCAAGGGGGTTAGTACGATATTACGGGTGAATGCTCGATACGCGATATTCTTCCGGGCTGGAAACTCCAACGAGATCGAACACTTTTTAGAAGCTTATACTGGTAAAAGAGAACGAAGCAAGATAGAATCCGAATTATTTGAATGGTTTAAAACGCCATACAGTTTCCTTTTCTGCGATTTTAAATGTATTGACTTCAAATATAGATATACACTTGGAGTTGATGGTAAATTAGTCAAGTTAATTGAATGGACGACATAAGATTTATATGTTTTTTACTTTTTTTATGTTCCAATGAATAAACTTTACAAACATATACACCACATTCACATTGAATTTTACTTAATTTCTGTTCTTTTTCTTTTACATAGCGTTCTTTGTTGCGATTTGGATTGTTTTGTAATTGTTTTTGGTATTTTATTTTTGCTTGTTCTAATATATTTTCTTTGTATTTTTCATAAATATCTTTACTTATACTCGGATTTTTTTGTTTTCTTTGTTGATACAATTTTTTCAAGTATTCAGGGTCTTTATCAAGTCGTTTTTGATATTTTTGTTTATGATAAATTGGTAAAACTTTACATAATGCAAATGAAGAATTACAATTTATAGGTTTCAACTTGTTAATCCAAAGTTGCTCGTAAGCGCGTAAGTGTTGTTTATCAAAAACCTCATACTCCTTAATCAAAATAATTTTACAATTATTAATACCATATTTATCAAACAATACAAATGAACTTGTATTTGATTTTTTTGTAGGACAATTATAAAGTGCTTTATGGTCTTGCCATCTAGCTCGGCATTCTTGAAACGTAGATCCAACATAAATCTCATTAGAACAATTTACTATAATTTTATATACTCGTCCTATCATTTATTAGGTTTATATATAAAATTTATGTATTTAAACTAAACAAATGTTTTAAACTTCCGTTATTTCGTTCGTTCCATCGGCGCTCGGCATCTTTTTTCATCATGCGAAGTCGAATTAAATTTACACTATCTCGTGAATTTCTTACTGGATTTGAACTCTGAATCAACTTTATTTTATTATCTATCTCGGCAATTAATTTCTGATACTGAAAGATGTCGTTTGTTTGCATTCTTTTTTAAAAAGAAATATTCTGATTAAATAAAATGTCAAAAGATCTAACAGATGAACATGAGTTATATGAATATAAGGGGTACGAGCCCGAGTTGGATACAGTGAAATATGACAAACAGCCTTTACCCAAAGATATAGAGAAAATTTTTAATACACTCAACACTGCTGGTTTGTCTCATCCTAGAGACCCGCTCTGCACAGATATCAATTATACGAAAAATCGATACAGATGGTCTGTCGTACCTGAAGAGATTCGTGTACAAAAACCGCCGCAAGAAATTCAAAGTGCGTATCAGAGCTGGTACATCAACTCATGGTCTACTAAATCTAGATTGAGTAAAATTTTGAATATTCTTTGGTATTTACCGGGGCATATTTACAGAAAATATTTCTCATCGGTTGACTATAAATTTTACTATAATGGGCTTGTATCGTTTCTAGGCAGAACTAGAGATAAAATAACTCAAAAAATTCAATAAAATAATCATTTATTTTTTATTATTATTCATATAATAAAAATGATGGAAGAACAAAAAGAGAAATTAGTTCAAATTGAACCTTTACCAGAAACAAAGCCTATTGTTAAGGAACGTAAACCAGCTGGGCGAAAACCTTTAACGGAGGAACAGAAACAAGCCAAACGAATTGCAAAGGGTTTGGCCCCAGTGAAGGATAAAATTACATACACCAAAGGCAAGAAGCGAGCACTTGAAAAAGCCAGGGTTGTCAAGGCTCTTAAAGCAGAATATCGTCATGAAAATGATAATGAAAGAAAACAAGAACTTGCAGTGAAAATAAATGCGATATCAAATACTCCGGTGGCTCCATTGGCTAACGCTGACCTCAAGGCAAAAATCAAATATCAAAACCCCGCGTATGGTGAAGAAGGTATAGAACCTTCTCTTTTAGAGCAAAATCCCACAACAATAAATACCCAACAACCAGAAGAATCAAATATGCTTTATCAGTGGTCGAATTCAAAAGAACAACAGAGTTTATGGTCTGGTAAAATTCAACAACTCGAAACCAAGCTGAATACATTAGACAATTACCTTTCAAAAATTAGGGTATTATCTGGCGAAGGTACAGCCGGAGATTATGGAAACCCCCAAAATGTGAAACAGAACCATTACATCATACCTCACAACCAACATATAAACCCGCATCATGGTCCTACTGATCCTAGTCCATTCGTGCCTAGTTTCCGAAGCAAAGTTATGGCTTCGAGAAAATAAAATTATCCCGACATGTATCTACCCATAATATAAGGTTGAATAAAATCCAAAATAATTTCGTACAACCGCATTTCAAGTTCATCTGATAACCAATCAATATTATGGTTTGTTATTAAATACATGATAATTTTACCCTTTAATTCGTTGCATACCTCGTCTAGAGTCTGGTCTAACTCAGTTAATGTTCCATCTGTGTAAACATACATGTTTATTTATTTATATTGTATAATTTGCTGGCAATTTGTATATCAAAGTAGATTTACCACATGGACAGATTAAATAATGATAATCCCAATCTTTATACGCATATGCGTGGATTCTTTCGTTCCCACATATCAAACACAACCCGATTCCGCAATGCACGCAGTAGTACGCCATATTCTCAGACTTTGATGAATTAGATAGATAATCCCAAATATTTTGGAAAATTTTTTCATCAGGTTTACTAGGAATACAGTGAGCTTCAAACACTCTCGTCTCATATTGATAGTACAACTGGTAACTCGAGTATAAACAAATTTTTTTGTCAGGATTAATATTCATAACTCGATTCAATGTATTAAAGTAGTTTATATCTTTCAAGGTTCTAGCATAATCGACAACCAAGATTCCGATGCTTCGAAGATACGTCTCAAAATCTACTTGATTCTTAGGCTTTGGGTTTGGTGCAATTTTAGGTCGTAAATTATCCCGCAGGTATACTTGTAAATAATATCTAGACAAATAATCACATGCATTCATGTTTAGATATTATTTCCGAAATCTTAAAATATCTTGTAAACATAAAAAAATATTTTAAGATTTAGTTTTAGCTTTTTTCATCGCCCTTAATTCTTGCATTTTCAGTTTGGCCTCAAGGCTACCTTTGACTAGCTTGGTTTTTGGTTTTGCATCACTAACTGGGTTTTCAACTGGTTTTTTTCTTGGCTTTTTAACTGGCGCAGGGGTAGGCACAGGAATTGTAGTTATATCTGTTTGTTCCTTCTTAATTCGTCTGGACTTTGGTTTTGGCTTGGTAGGTTGGATATCTACTAGTTTTTCTGATCGTTCCGGTTCCATTTTTTTAATTGTCAGAAATTGTCTTTAAATTACTTTTACTACATTTTGTGTTTGTTCGTTTGGGTATGGC
>Ga0208784_1000721_pt1 | contig 15119 bp, 22 predicted proteins | sample DEB19_08_DNA_FD_184531 | JGI IMG/M metagenome (GOLD analysis project Ga0208784, IMG submission 184531) | Aqueous microbial communities from the Delaware River and Bay under freshwater to marine salinity gradient to study organic matter... | ecosystem: Environmental > Aquatic > Marine > Coastal ... | reverse complement strand
TGTGTCCGTGTGCGCTCAAAAAAGGTAGGGGTCAAACGATCGCGCTTACCACTATTGCATTTGATACAAGCCGCGACCATATTGGTAGCCTCATCAGTTCCACCTTTGCTAATGGGTATCAAGTGATCGACTGTGTTGGCTTCTTGTCCGCAATAATGGCAAGTAAAGTAATCGCGTTCTAAGACCAGCTTACGAACTCGTTGATAATAGGCTGAGTTATATCTCTTGTGAGTCAATGCCAGCCCTTAGTTTCGAAGTGTTGTAATGCTTTGCAACTGTCATCGTATCTGTGACGTATGTATCTGATAGATGCTTTTATCTGACCTTGAGGGCTGAGGTCTCGATACCAAGTGGATCGCATTTGGCCCAGCCCATAGTGAGAGCCATTCCTAGCCTTTGGATTCCATCGAGATTCGTAATGTATAAGCCAGTTAAAGCATTGAAATTCATTCCAGCTAAGAAGGTTATATGCATATAGTTTTAGATTCATATCGTTAGATGCTTTTGATGGCGTTTGATTTATTATTGTTATCAGAGCTGCTATTAACGTCGTAGCCATCAGGCGAAGACAAAAGGCCCCCCTCGATCTCCGCTTAAGGGCCAGCTCTGCGCCCGCGCTTTGGCGAGAGTATACTGCGTTTGTCAAGTAAGGTAACATAACCGCAGGTCAAAGGCTTACTAGCCTTCTAACTCCAATACTTTATGAAGATTTATTTCATTAGCCGCATCCCATCCAATAATGGCATTACGCAGCTTTTCTCGACCCTCGCCGTGAAACTTGGTAGTTAGATAAGGCTCAGACTCGCTACCTTCTAACCAATCAACCGGTTCACCATTGGGATCAATAACTAACTCATCAATGTAATTAAATTTATCCAATATCGCATCAACCGACGACTCTCTTACCTGTTCAACTATTTCACTAGGCACATTGGCTTTCACCCATTCAACGAATTTACGCTCTGACTTAATAAACCACTTGAACTTTGGCTTGGTCGTTGTTATGTAAGCAATTACCTCATCACCTAATTCAGCCTTTACTCGATCAGCTCCTAGATTGTCCATCTCGGTCTTGAGTTCGGCTCTTAGCTCGTCTTTGAGGCGCTTGGCTTGGTCAGCCAGGAGGCTAATTGCCGCTAGTTTTAGACTCAGGTCTTTGATTGTCATTCTGCTCCCTTACTTTCGCTCGTCTTAATCTGGTTTCTAATGAACTTAAGGATATGCCCATATCTCGGGCAATAAACTCCTTATTGAAGCCCCACTCAAGCATCTGCCGGATATATCTGATTGAGTGGATTCTTCGCTTTACTTCTCCTTGCTCGCCCATCCGTCTCCTTTAAAATGGGTCGGTGTTGGCGTCCATACTCGCCACATCCTCACTCCACAATTCTGACAGATTACTTCTTTAGGGGCATCAAAGCCGAGTGCGACATCCGTAATGGCTTCACATTTATCGCACTTGAACTCATATATCGGCATCTATGAACCTTTCGAGAGTGGCGTTGCCGTTCCAGTAGCGTTCTTTGATGCGTTCTTGCCCATCAGCTATTCGGCAGATTCGGCATTTAGCATTCTTCATCTTGTAATTGCCACATTGGTCGCAGCGGCCTATCTCATCCTCTCGATTAATCACTCGATCTACTGGATCAAATAGGCGCTGCTCAAAGCAGTTCTGACATTCCATTAACCAGACTTCATCGCCTTCGGTTATCTCGCTGTCGTATTTAGTGATATAGCTGTGGACTGTGACCTTCTTGCAAGGCCCACACTTAAACGGATGAGCATTACCGGTCATTAATCTGCTCCCAACAGTCAGCACATACGAAGATAGTCGCTTGTTTTGCTAATTCAAAACGCCCACCTTTTTTATCTTTGCGCTTTTGACAGCTAACGCAGGTAATCATTTTTGAAATACCCATTTACCATCTGATCCGATTCTCATCCATTTAGCTGGATGGCCGGATTTCGGTCTTGGGCATACCCAGCCTCGATATTCCTTACCTTCTTTGTTGCCTTGTTTAAGCACCATCGGGCCACAACCTTCAGCACATAACGGCACTTCATCGACTACTTCTGCGCCGAATTCCGCTGCGATAGCCGTAACATCCCAGACAATCGGTTCAGGGTCGTTTGGTCTTGTCTCTTTGATAAATTCGGCGAGTTCAGGCTTGGTCGTCTGAATTGGTTTCTTTGGGCTAGGGCTTGGCTTTGCAAAATATCCAGCGAGATTAAGAGCTCGTCCAAGAGAGCCAGTTTCCGCAAGTTCCAAAGCGTATTGTTTTGATTTTGATTCCGAACTAAGTCCGGTTGTCCAAGCCGCAGCATCCGCTTCAGTCCGATAAAGCTCGCACTTAACAATATAGACATCACAATTAGGCGTAAGCGATTCCTCAAGGACGTGAGTTTTAATCCGATAGTCTGGAAACGCATTTATAAACTCCTTTAGTCTGTCTTGCACACTTACATAATCATCAAGGTAATTCGACATTTAACTTCTCCCGTCCGGCGAACTCATCGATCGCACTCTCTAGTTGTTCTTTTAAAGACCAAAACGTTCCGTCTGGCCAGTTCTGCACCTCATCGGCGCAAGGTTGGCAATAGAACCGCACTTGAGCCTTTCGGATTGGGGTTTCACTTTGCACTTTCCATACAGCTGGCGTCTGGGCTTTTAAGTGCCAAGTGCCATCTTTCATTTGTCCGTAGCGACTCTTACAAATATCGCACCATTGATGCTGGTTATAGTTGCGAGTCAGACTCAACGTCATCCCAATCTTCCGGTGTAGAAAATCGGCATCGACCCAAGATAGCGGCGTATCCAATGAGATCGAGATACGAATCCTCGCGCTCTGGACTTTCCACCATTCTGCTGAGTTTTGTCGCGATAAAGACGAGTGCCACGTCAGCTGGGTCTCTGAGCTGAATACCGAGCAGCCTCGCGATTTTGTAAATGCGTAAAAGATTGAATCTCGGATCACCATATTCGAGCCCCCTGTCCTCGAGGGTGTTACCAGCGTCCGAGAGCCAGTCACTTAACGATCTCTCTGACATTTATAGTGCTCCGTCCTCTTTTGTATCCTTCATTGAAAGCTTTGGCTTTGGCCGATTCAATAGCAGCAGAAATCCATAAACCGCCTAGAAATAAACCAATGCAAATCATTACGATTTGTTCAGCTGAGAAGTTATTGGACATCAGCGTTCACCCCGAATCGGTCTAGCCAGTAGGCTGAGATTTCCTCGCGGCTTAACCGCCCTCTGACTGATTTTCTACCTAGCGATTCAATTGCATATCTGCGAATGATTTGGCCTTTGACGTAATTTTTACCATCAGACCAAGCGCCAGAAGTAGAATCAAATCGAATTACTGCTGGATTATTTATCACTTACTCTCCCGTTCTGTAACCCTTAAATGGATTTACGGGATAAATGTATTTAATTAAATGGATTTATACAAGTAGCAGTTCGGAGTGTCGTATATCTAGGAAGCCACATAGCTTATCAACCTTGCCGCTATTGGCAAAGTCGGTCTTATCTGGAAGGGCCTTTAATTGCCATTCAGGCTCGTTTATAGCCCCTAAATTAAACTGATAGACCCCTTGTGGGGTGGAGTTGATATAAAGCGTCCTAGCGCCCGTTCTAGCCCTTATATCGGCCAAGTAATCCCACTTCTTCTTCTCAATCAAAAGTGTGGGGTAATGAGTGCGGCGGCACTTCATCTCGATATAGGCGTCGTGGGTAATTCCGTCGGCTCGGTCGGTCGCCGATAAAGGCGTCAAGTCCGGATAAACCGACTTGAGAGCCTCGAATAGCTCAACCTCGCGAAGGTAAATTAGACGTCTTCCTCGCCATCTTCCCAGCCGATTTTGCGAATCGGATCTTGTGGGTCAATTACCCAGTCAGGCCAAGCGCTTCGATCCATAGCAAAGGCAAGAGCTAAGCCCTCATCCATTCCATTTCGGCGGCAGGTCTCGTAAATTTCTTTGCAAGCAATAGCCCAGAAATCTAGTTTTGTAGGCAACTCTTTAACTGTACGGCGAGATTTAGCCGTTTTCTTTACCGGCTTCTTAACGCGCTTTCTTGTTGCCATTAGCCCCCACCTTCTTCGATAGGGCTAATTCTAACTGAGACTCCATTTTATCAAGGCGCGACACTATGGGTATATTTTCTAATTTAATTATGTAACGAAGTCCGGCGATAAGCAAAGCGATTGATCCGAGAACCGAAGCTACGAATCCAGCGATGGTATTGGCGTCCATTACCGTACTTTCCCGTAACGCTCGTAGTTAGGGTTGAGCCAGTTAATAATGCTAGGCAAGACTGATACTAGCGCCGCATTTGCAATCGCATCGACATCCCAACCCACCGCGAGATAGGTTGCTAGGGCTGTTGCTAGAAACGTCTTTGCCCAGCTTTCCGCCATCTTCTTTAAGTCGCTCATTTCCGTCTCCTTCGAAGTCGAACCATTTCCCGTCATTGTCTCCCAAAGTTGTAAAGCTAATGTGAAAGTGCGAGCGGTGAGGGTTAGCGCCTTTGTATTTGCGTCGCTTCCATCCCAATATTGGACTCATAATCTTGCCGTCGTAAATAATGTATTTAATGCGCTTATCGCCCCGCTTGGCACATTTACGAATTTTCTCCACTAGCGCATAAGTTTCCTCAGGATGCGCGTTTAGGTTGGCGTCTATATCTAAAGCTCTAACGATTCCGTCTCTTGGAATATGGTCAGAAGTGCCTTTGGCAACGTGACGAGCATCAGCCACCCAACCATCAGACTTACGATCCCGATCAGGATAATCATCGTCTATTTGTTCTCTGAGTTGTTGCCCAGCTTTACACAACTTAGCCATTTGTCGGTCTGTTAGGAATAACAGCTTCTTCAGCTAAGCCGCCTTGCGCTGGCAAATCTCGTAAAGCTTGACGATATTGCGCCCAAATTTCTTTGTTGACTGGCGCGTCGTCTAATTGTGTGTAATCCGTAGCGCTTAGTTCACCATTACGCCATTGACGAATTTGCTCCCATTTTTGTTCATTGTTGGCATTGGGAAATAATGGATTAAAAAAGAATGACATTAGTTAGCCTCATAACTTCCGGAAACGTTTATAACATCGGCATTGCCCCAAGTGAAAGGAACTGTAGAACTTGTTAAAGCATAAGTTAAATAAGTTCCGCTTGAATTTTGCGCGAATAATGTAACTGCGCTATTAGTTTGGTCGATTGAACCAAATCCAATGTATTCGTTTAGTCCTGCGTCTGTAAATAACGCTGGAATGGTTACTGCATTGCCATTATTTTTTGGGGTTACTGGTAAAGATATTTTTACTAAACCCGAAATAGAACTAGTGCTGCCTAAAGTTATCTGGACTTGAAAATAAACCAATTTACCGCTTTGCGCGTAACGGGCCACATTGAGAGTGCCATTACCTAAGGTGAAATTAGTATATGTTGGAGTGTAGGTAGAAAAGGTAAATCCGCCGGATGCTGTCGCCCACTTCAAGCCTGTCGCAGTTGTCGAGTCTGCGGTTAAAATTTGTCCATCCGTTCCAACTGCTAGACGAGCTGGAGTATCGGCTGCGGTGGCACTAATCAAATCGCCTTTCGCATCAACTATCGCATTTTGGATTGCGTTCGAATCGTCTTGAGCGACCCAAGTAAAATCCATATCGGTATTTGAAGTTTTTGATAAAACTTGGCCGGTAGTGCCGCCTTTAAGATCCACTAAGGAAGTGTCTATGGAATTGCCAAGTGTGCGTATTGCAAGAGCACCATCTTTGACTAAATCCGTATCGTCTGGCGTTTCCCAGCCGAAATTCGTTGTAGTTGCCATTAACTAATCACTCCTATCGCGTCCTGCCATTCTAAGGTATTAAGCACACTATTCCAGCTTTCTGCTGCATTGACCTGCGCCCATCGTTGAGCTGAGGCCGAAAACTCTGTGGGTGAGGCGTTGAAGGTCAAGGATAAGCCACCAACGGACGCCCTAAACGTCCATCCCTCGACATAACCGGTAAATTCGCCACCGAGCATTTGAGGGGGAAGGTTAGTAATGCGGACGGGTTGACCCATAAAGATATTTAGCAAGGCGTCTCGATCCGCGTCGTCAATTTCGGGGTTCTGAAGTGGGAAAGTTATAGATTGGAAAAGATAGCGAGGATAGGAGCGAAGCTGAATAAGTCGGTCGCCCATATCTTCAACGTCAGATGCGTTTTTTAAGTAGCTTGAAAACTGCTCAGCGTAAAGTCCATAAGTGGCTTGTGATTCGGTGTCTTGGGCGATGTATTGCGAGTTGAAATTATTGCCGTAGTCGATAATGATTTTGTTGGATATATCCCCTTGCCGCTGAACTATTCCGATTCCTGATCCAATTGCGTGAGCGGCATTGAGGTCGGTGTATCCATTGGCAGTTAAATAATCTTGTCGATGGCTTGCGTCCGCGTAGTTGATATTTCCGTTGGCGTCCTCATATAAATAGCCGAGAGCTGAGGAAGCGATTTCATTAGCTACGCTAGAAATGACTTGATCTGTAATTTGTCTACTAGACATCGTATATTCGCCAGCATCAATAGTGCCTAAGCCAATATCGCCAGCATTAGCCCAAGTTTCTGTGGCTGGTTCATAAGTAGCCCAAGTCTCTGCCGGTGGAAGTTCGTTCCAACTAGCCAATAACAAATCATCAAGTAGGTCTGTGATTTGTGCGCCGTCTAATCCTTCGGCTAGGTTGCCATCAAAGGTCGCCCGTTGAAGTCTGATTAAAGCTCCGGTGGCGGTTATATTGGTCGTGGTAACTATAGCTTCTAATCCTGCGCTTGAGACATATTGGGCGAGATCAGAAATTCGACCGCCGAAGAGAGGCACATAATCGCCGTTGGAGTCTTGGACTTCGATAAGAATCGAAGTATTAACGGCAAAACTATAAACAGTATTATCTGTGTTAATTAACTGCAAAGAACAATACCCAGCGGGGGTAGGCGAGTTAATGTCTGTCCGACCAGAGGTAATACTCAAATTGGCAAGAGTTACTCCGGTAACTGTGTCACCATTAGCTCTTACTCTCCAGACGGGCGTCCAGGCGGTCATAGGATTTGGGCCGTTGTCCTTAAATCACCAGCACCAGTAGTGCCGCGATTGGTTGATTCATTTAAAGCGCTTACAACTGCTCGACTGAACCCTTCTCGGTCAATAATGCTAGGCGAGTTAACGTTTATTATTACATTGCCGACTTCATCCGCTCGCCGTGCGCGAGAAGGATCAAATACACCCGAAGCCATATTTTTAATGAAATTTTCTTCAGTAACTTGTTCAATTAAGGTTGGTTGAGGTTTTGCTGAACTACTTCCCGTCGATCCAACCGAACTGCTTATGATTCCTGCGCTCAAGCCACCTGTTCCGGATATTGCGCCGGCAGCGGTCGAGCCGTTGCTTACTCCCCCGAGTGGTCTATTACCTAAACTAGCGCCACTACTGACGCCTAAATTACTTGTATCAACATTATTTTTATTCGCTAGGGCATTAGCACCTGATAAAACAGCGGCGGCAACAGCTACAGCACCAATACCTAATGCTGGATTTAACGCAAAAGCTTGCGCAACTCCGGCGACGATTGCACTTGCTTTTAATGCATTGTAAGCGGTAATTAATCCTTTAATTAAAGCAATAAGAGCTGTTACTCCAGCGGCAATTTTGCTCACTGTGAACGCCGCAGCCATTACACCAGCCATTATGATAATTTCATTTTTTAAATCAACAACAGTATCTATAAAACCGCGCACTTTTTTACCCCACTCAATTGCGGTCTTTTGACTATCTGTCAACGCTCCATCTAAACCAGCCTGTCCTGTCAAGCCAGCGATAAAAGCTTCAAGTGCAGGAATGAAATTTTGTAAAATCCAAGCAGTTAATTCTTGAACAACGGGCAACAAGGCTGCGCCGATAGATTCTCTAGCTTCATCGAGAGCGATTCTAACGCGCTCCATTTGTTTTTCAGTGCTAAGAGCTTCGTTTTCCGCAAAGTTACCAAAAGTGGTGGTGAGTGTCTTAAATATAGCATTAAAATCTTTTGACTTTAATAAGTTAGCATCTAAGCCTAAACCAAGACGGCCGAGAGCAGTTGTGTTGCCATCGTAAGCGCGACCTAATGCATTAGCCACTCCTTCGAGCGGACGACCAGTTGCCGACGCAATATCAAGAGCTAAATTGAGTAACTTCTGAGCATCTTCAACATCTTTAGTGCTTCGAACTAATCGAGCGAAGGCTGGGCGAAGTTGATCGTCTGTTACTCCGATTGCAATAGAGGTCTGCTTAATGTATTCCTCAACGCCCGCAATTTGTTTAGCTGTTGCGTCCGTTGTTGCCGCAATTGTAGCGGCGAGTTGTTTTTGAGCGGTTTCATCTTCGGCGGCCGCTTTCACTGCGCTCACTGCAAAAGCGCCAACAGCAGCACCAGCGGCAGCGAAAGCAAGAGCAGCCTTTTTTCCAAATTCGGCAGCGCGCTCGCCGATGGAATCTATATCTTTAGAGCCAGCTGCTAATTTTTTTTGAAAGTCAGCTGTATCGGCTAAAAGTTTAAGCGTTAATGCTCTTGAGTCAGATGCCACCTATGCCCCACTTATCTAAAATGCGGTTAAACGCCGCAGTCCATTGGCTAACAATATTGCGCTGCTCTTGACGCAAAGTTGGATAAATAAACCAGCCTCGCGAGCCGCGACCTTGACGACCGGAATAAGTTGGAAATTGTTTTAAACGATTTGTTCCAAATTCGTAGCCAGCCCATAATTGTTGCGTATTAGCTCCACCGCTAAACCTTTGCCCAGTATATCCATAACGAATTTCGCCAGTGGTGCTGGTTTTAGATACCTTAGATCCTTGCACAATTCGCTGAATTGCCTTTTGGCCTTTAACGCGAGTTTGCGATTGATCAGCTATTCGACGTTGCAGATAGGTGGCTAGATTGTTTGAAGTCGCTCGAGCTTCAGCTTTAGCTTCATCTCCGAGAAGATTAAAGGCTTTATAGACTTGGCGCAGTTCAGTGCTATCGAACGCTGCCACTTCCTCTGCCATCTTGATTCATCTCCTTAATAAGCTCTACTGCCGTTGCTACATCATCCCAATCATCCCAATATTGCATTGGGATTCCAGTCTTTAGCGCGACTACGACTAGCATCCGCCTTACGGAGTCGGCGCTGTGGCTTTTGGGTCGTCGCTAACTGTCCTCACATCCGAAACTGTTTCCATCCAGACCTCGAACGTTTTAACAGGCTTACCAGCACTTTCGCGCTTGTAGGCGTTATAGGCTAGAAATAGAAGATCCCAAATCCCTATATTTTCTTGCGCCTTCGTAATTGTGTGACCTGTGGTTTTTTCCCATTTGGCCCACTCTGGCGGTTGCGCAATATAAGTCGCCGACTCTCCGCTGTTATATTCAATTGTAATTGCTAATTTCATTGCTCCCGATCCCCGATCTCTTAGCTAAATGTTTCTGTAGGTGTTCCGACGACTGTCATTGTCCAAGTGTCCGTGAGCGCTCCGGGAGCTGCTCCGCCGGCTGCTGGGAAGATTGGCAATACGTTGAAAGCAAATACCGCGCCCGTTGCAGCTGTGAATGATACTGCAAGAGTCGTATTTGGGTTAGCTTCTGCATCAGTCCACATTGCTTCGAATAGTGAGCCTGTAGCTCCCCAATCTTGTAGCAATTCAATAGTAAAAGTCCATTGTCTATCTGTGGATTTGTAAGCGCGACCATCAAGAGTCTGATAGGTCTCGATAATAGTTTCGCAGCTTAGTACTGCGCTGGTTGCTTGGGCATCGTAGCTAGTGCTATCGAGAGTGAAAGTCACATCGCGCCCAGTAATGATTGTTGTTGGCATCTGGTCTCCTTATGAAGTTTGCTCGTAGCGGACGCTCAAGCGAATATCTGAAACGAGTAGGTTCGTCGTTCCAACTGTCGTTATCGAAGGTCTTTCGACTGTTGATAACTCATACTTGGAAGCGTTTAGCGCCCCAAGAATACTAATAACTAATTTTTCAAGATTGTCTAAAGATGCTGGATTCGATAAATAAGCGACCGCTGCCGTTATGGTGTAATTTAATCGAACTCTAACTGGACTTTTACCGATTGTTTCCAATTCCATATATGGAGAATCAGGCACAATAACAACAGCAGGAACGATAGGCGCTTCAGGAGCGTGATCGTAAACGTTGGCGCTGACTGAGGCCAAAGCTGTTTTAATAGCGCCTCGAACGTCTCCAGAAATCGTAGATGCTGGCATTAGCCGACCATCGCATCAACGTCGAGGTAAGGCCCCAGAAGGCCAGTTACTTTAGCGAGAACGTTTTTGGAAAGTCTGTAAGGAGTTACTGCGAAATCGATTCCTTCGATTGATCCGCCAGCTGCGGTTCGGGCTTGGAAGATTTCGACAGAAATAGCCAAAACGGCAGACTCAACGTTGGGATTGCCGACGTAGGTTGATAATCCAGAGAGCGCAGCGTTTCCGGCTGGGATAATGTTCTTTTCCAGTATGTCTGCATTTGTGATGGCTGCGGTAAATACATAGTCGGTAATTTCGTCGTCGGTTACTGTGTGTGTGCCATTAAAAGGAGATCCGCATCCAGTAATAATGACGGATTGGCCTTGAGTAAATTCGTGAATTGTGGCAGTTTCAAAATAGGCAACATTGTCTTCTAATTTAACTTTGTTAATTTTGCTTTGAAAAGTAACAAGCATTGGCAAAATCAGATTTTCACTTGTATCTACAATGTCGCTCAAATAAGCATCTGAATATAGGGATGACGAGACGCCAAGAATGGTTCTTAGCTCTGTAGCCGTGACTATTGTTGGCATCTCGCCTTCCTTTCGTTCTAAGGGGTTAAGCCCTGCTCGGGAGCGGACAGGGCCTAACTTTTAGGATTGACTAGTTCTTGTTGAAGTGGCAAGAACCGTTGGCGACCTTAACTGCAAGAGCGCCATAACCGTAATAAGCAACCTTAACTTGGCCTGTTGCAATTACATCAGCGCGAAGCTGGAATCGTGGTGATTCGTACCAAGTATAGGACTCTGGGTTGATTACGAACATTGATCCGTCACCTGTGGTGTAAGTCAATGCTGAAAGTGAGCGAGATACATAGAGGTCAAGACCTGCAACGTTTCCGCGTAGTGACTGTGGGCTTACCGCTCCGCCAGCGTTTGATGGTGCTGTTGCTGTGTAGATTGGTCGTCCATTGTCGTTGTAGCTCATAATGTTTGCCCATTGTTCTGGTGATACAACAAGAGAACGAGCAAATCCAAGGCTGTTTTCATAAACCTCAGCAGCGCCTTGCGCTACGAAGCCAAGAAGACCAGCTGCGGTGTTGTCTTGAGCTGTTGGTGCGAGTTGTCCAGAAGAAATAATGAGGTTTGTAACGTACTTGTCTGTTTCCTTTGCGTAAGCAAATTCCATCTGACGTACGAGTTCTTCGAAGAACAAAGGTGAAGAACGATCCAAAAGTTCAACTGAAAATTCCTGTCCGCCAGCAAATTTCTTAACTGATACAGAGAGGAAAGAGTTTGTCATTCCGGTCTCACCAATTGCTCCTTCTTCAGCTACTTCTGCAACTGTTGGAACTGCGGTGATTTTAGGAATTTCGAATGTCATACCAGCAGCTGGAAGAACTCCGCGGCTGATTGCATCGATTGAACCGCGATCAGCATTTGATAGCGGATTAATGATTTCTGCAAGCTGTGGTGTTGGAATCAAGCCAGCATTGTTTGTTGTGGTGTCATCTGCGGCGCGAACATAAGCGCGAGCATTGTCATCACCAAGAGCAGCGCGAACGCTGTTCTCGAGATACTTCGCCTTTGTGAACTCAAGGCGAGGAGCGGTGTAGAACGCTGGGCGTGGCGCAGCGGCTTCCACCTTGGCTGCTTCTACCGTTTCTTCGGCAGGAGCAGGAACGGTAGTGTCAGACACTTGTTCTCCTTCGGTTGGTTTGTCCTCTTCGGCGGTTGCCGGAGCGGAATCTTCTTTTGCTGTTTCGTTTTCAGATGCAGCAACTTCGCTAACGCGAGCTGAATCGATTGCTGGATCAGTTACTAAAGAAACTTCGTCAAGGGTTGCGCTGGTAATTTGCATAACGCCTTTATTGTTAACCCATTCGTTAATTTGTGCCCCAACACTGAATCCATCGCGTAGGCCTTCTGTTGCTTCAATCAAAGCATCTTCGCCAGCCATTGTGTTGGCAATTTTGAAAGTGGCAACAATTCCATTTTTTGTAACTTCGTGAGCAACCATTTTTCCAATTGGGCGAGTGCGGTCGTGCTCGAGTAACAATTTAACGGGCTTCATTTCAATTGAATCAGCCGCGAAAACGGTTGGGCCAACTGACGTGTTGCCTTGCTCGTTCCAAGTAACAATTGTGCCGCTAATTGTACGTTTGACTGTATCGGCCGCTGTGACGACCATTGGCATATTAATTCTCATTAGGAATTAAGTCCTCTTCTCGTTGAATCTGCTCAACGCTCATCGCGCCGATACGATTTAGGATTTCATAAACTTGAGCGCGCTCCAATGCATTACCGCGAAGGAAGTCGTCAAGCGCAAAGCGAGTCATTACAGGATTTGGTACAAAGTCCGGCAACGACAGTCTTTCCTCAATTGCCTTAAGAATAGGGCGAAGTGAGAAATCAACTAATGAGCGCCGCTCTGATACCGCGTTGGAATAAGTCATTGAAGTAGTTTCGGCGCTCAAGAAGTAAGCAGGGATGCCACAAGCGCGAGCTAGTTCCAGCGCGACGTATTGGCGAGCCTCTGCAAGCTGTAATGACTTAGGATCGAAACCAAATTCTTTTAAATCAACGTCAGCATTAAGAAAAGCCGTTGAGCGAGATTGACGCGCAGTTTTCCAAGCGCTCAGAAGTGATGAAATTCTTTCGGCAGTTAAATTTGTACCATTAGATTTAATTACCATCGAGGGCGCTGGTTCTTTTGCATAATTTACTGCTGCGTTTTCAAGATATACAGCCGCAGCAATTGTTTTACCGGCTCTATGCAGCAATCCTTCATCTGGGCCATCAAAACGAATAATTGAACCGACTCCGGTTACTGGCACAGCAATACCATCAACTTTGTAACCTGTAATTTCGGTATTTTTGTAATTTGTGTCAACTGTAACTCGATCTGGACTGATGCGAGTCCAAGCGCGAACGCGACCGCCATCAGTTGCAGCATACATTTCTAAAACTTGTCCATAACCAACACCATAAAGCCAAATGTCTTCCGCCAACCAGTTATAAACAACAAATCCAGCAACTCTTGGATCTGGTTGATTAATAACGCGGTGTGGATCTACATATGCACCAGTTATGCGATTAAATGTTGTCAAAGGTAAAGAGCCGATAGTTCCACAGATAATGTTACGAGCTCTAGCAACCGAAGGAACACTCATAGCCAACTGGCGAGTTGTATTTGTTGCTCCGCCAAGTATATTATAAACAGAATCTGAAATTTGAATTGGCGTGAGTGCAGCTGTTACATCAAGAGGCTTCTCAGCCTTGACTGCTGTTACTTGTGGAAAGAAGAAATCTCTAATAGCACCCATTACCGCTAAATTGTAGGGGATATGTGCTACACAATTACAATATCAACACCATCATTGGCTTTTGTGGCGTAGTGAGTCGCCATAGCCGACGCAACAGCTCCACAAATAACCGCATTACTTACTTTTCGACCCATTACCCAACCGCCGTCACCGAAAGGTAGTTTGACGGCGGATAGGCATTGTTTAGTCAGCTCATCTTGTCCCGAGTGAGCTAACCGCTGAGATGAGATTGCTCCCAGTAACTCATCGCAGCTTTGCGCATAGTCAAGTCCATCTATCGGCTCAGTTCTGATTCCTGCCGGTGCTAATCGCGCAGCAACGGCCGAAGCGGTTCGGGCTGAGTAGGCGACTAGTTGAACCGGATACTTTCGCACCCATTCCGCTAGGTCATTAGCCAAAGCCTTATCATCAAGATTAGACGGGTTATGCCAAGTCTGCAAGAGGATGACTTGGAATTTATCGCCTTCAAGTTTTTGGCTTGCTACTAATGCCGCTTGTTTTCTATCAGGACTGAGATCGATAGCCAACCAAGTATCAGACTCAGGGTTGAGGCGAAGCCCCTCAACTTTGCAGCTCTCCCATTGTGACGGACTGATAACAGGGTTGATCGTATCGACCCATTGACATAAGACCTCTGTGCGCACAATATCTTCGGGGTCTGACAATACGGCGCGGATATTGTCGGGATGGACTGTGTAACCAAGTGACGGGTTAGCTTGGCAGACACCTAGCCAAAAGTCCGGTGAGTTATCAAATTTCAAGCCGTTAGGTGCAGACCATTCGAACCATCCAATATCATCAGAGCCGCTGTGAATTGCGGCATATGCTCTCTCGCGTAATTTGTTGAGAACTATTGAGTGTTGATCTCCAGCATTCGAGTAAACCCATATTTGAGGATTTGGGCTTGCCATTTGGGTATAACGCAGGGCAGACCAAACATCTTCATCTTTATATTCGCGAGCTTCGTCGAGATGAATAGTCTCGGGCGCGGCAATACCTCGACCAGCTGAGTTATTGGCTCGGACTATGTATCGACGACCTTCGGTGAACTGTAATTCTTGAAATCCTTTACTTTCCAGCTTCTTAGTGAACTCGGCAGCTAGTCGGGGAGTTGATTCGATAATTCCGTAAATCTTGTAAAACAATTCGGCTGAGGTTGTTAGCTTGTGGGCTGTATGGACTTGTAACTTTTCCTTAAGAACGTAAATCCTAAATAAAATCTGAAGCGCCATAAAGGTTGATTTACCTTGTTGACGTGCGCACAAAAGGGTTACGACTGGATGCGCCCATCTGCCGTCTGGCTTGTATTTGAGCGAGTGATGAGCTAGCCATTGTTGCCAAGGAAGCAACTCAAAGCCGATTTCCTCGCAAAACTTAATCATTTGCTCGCCGTGAGAGGGTAAATCGCTCAGTTTTGTGTGAATTCGAGGGTTTGGCACACCTCGGTAAGCCGATTCGTCCCTAACTCGGGCGATCTCATTTGATTGAGTCATATAAATCCATTTTAGTCCGAATAATGTTTGGCCGAGCCATTTTCAGGGAAAATCTTCCCAAT
>Ga0208784_1000719_pt1 | contig 15153 bp, 19 predicted proteins | sample DEB19_08_DNA_FD_184531 | JGI IMG/M metagenome (GOLD analysis project Ga0208784, IMG submission 184531) | Aqueous microbial communities from the Delaware River and Bay under freshwater to marine salinity gradient to study organic matter... | ecosystem: Environmental > Aquatic > Marine > Coastal ... | reverse complement strand
GTTTTCGTCAACTTTCTTGATGTTGTATGGAGGATAGTTGGGAATATTCTTAGTCAAATCATCATGCAGTGTTTGCATGCGTTTGAACTGATCGTCGAACCCGACAAAGAACTTGTCGAAGTTTGAAAGATCGCTGAATACAGATGGAATGAATCTAGTCATGCTTTTGCTCCTTTAATAAGCGAGTAAGTTAAAATGCATCCCCGAAGGCAATGCGGTTAATCCTGCTTACTGTGTTACAGGGACACCTTATCGTAGTGCCAGCCTTAAGACGCTCCTAAGGTAGTAGAGTCTTTACGTTCCCATCCCGAGGGATGCAAATCTATTTATGCCTTTGGTAATTCAGCAGCCTTTGCTTCTGCCTCAGCAACTGCTTGGGCTTGAGGGTCACCCTGAGTTTTAATGTTCTGGATCAGAGAAACCACTTCCTCAAAAGGATGTTTACCCAATACACGAAGAATAGTATTAACTTCTGCAATACTCAATTCAAGTTTAATCATTTTGCTTTCTTTCCTATGTTATATTTTGGAACAAGTTCCCACTCATTTTTCTCTTTATAAGAGACCACCTTAATCTGAGACAATGATGCCTTAGAATCTGCTTGCTTATTATCTAGAATCTTTAACAGTTCCCAGTCTTGCAATAAACCTGCAATAGCATTTCTTCTCTCTACATCACCTTGTGTGATGTTCGATTCCTTACCATCTAAAGCAAACAACTCTTTAAAATGAACGATAAAATACCTACCCTGCTTATGTAAAATATGGCAGGATTGAAATAGTTTGTTTTCTTTGCGGGATGCAATACCGATGCGAGTCAGAGTTTCTCTAATCTTCAGAAAGTTGTCTGGCTCTGGTAGCGTCACCTCAAGCATGGATTCTGGAGTCCAGTCGTAGTAAATCATTTCGACAGTCATTATTTTCCACCTTTATATAATTTTTCTTTTATCATAACTAATTGGTCATCCGAAAGAATACTCAATGCTTCACACGCACGTTCAGTCGAATACCCATAGTATTCTTTTACAAGCGAAAGAGACTCAGTTTCTGGGTCTTTCTTAGACCATTTGCTGAATCTCTTCTTCTTTGAGATACTATTTAGTAAAAAGAAAAATTGCCAGTCCTCTGGGATACCAGAATTACGATTCATCTCATTGGCATAAAGAACCGTATCTGGAAAATACGAAAGACCACGATTCACAATAAATGGTAAGTAATCTTTCTTTGCCTGACTATCTTCGAATAGATTTTGTTTTGTGAAATTAATAGCATTAATAAAATCAAATGGGGTCATTATAAAGAGTCCTTATAGTTTCTTCAGAAGCTGCAAATCGCTTTCCTGGAAACTTTAACAAAAGAGCCTTTTCTACCTCTTCTATGGTTTTACCTTGTGCCATAAATTCACTAGTATTTTTATTAAAAATATAAAAACATCCACTATGTTGCTCTACATTAATAATAATTCTTTTATCAAGTTGGGTTTGTTCTGCTTCTTGAAATAATTTATTTAAACTATGAACAGCATGTCTTTCTCTAGCATTCCAACCAAGTTTAATACCTACGAGTAGAGTAAAGAAAAGGATTAAAAATTCCATTTACATTTCCTTATTTGAATTTACACTGAGCCATAATCTCAGTGAGTGCTGCCATATTATTTAGTTCATGGTCAGCTACAAATGCGGACTTGTATTGGTAATCTGCTAGGATTAAAACAAGAGATGGAATACTGGCTGATTCGATATTGATCGATGCAGTATCATACAATTGTCTAAAAAGTGATGTAGTGTCTGTGTCAGAATTTTTCCCAATCCATTTACGAACTTCAGTAAAATCTTTTTCTTTCATTAATCGGATAAGATTCTTAAAAGACTCTTCTGACATATTAATTAAAATACCAGAGTCAATCTTACCACTAACAGAATATCTTTGGAGTTCGTTTAAAATGCGACGGTAATCTGGGAAATGTTTTGTTACAAGTTCTGCAACAACCTTTGGATCAAACTCAACTTGTTCGATTGACAGAATGTCTGCTACACGACGATAAAATCCAGCAGCAATTTTCTGCTTCTCTTCAGTTGGAATTTTAAACTCAACAACAGCACATCTACTATGTAGTGGTTCAATAATACGATTTTTGAAATTACATGTAAAAATAAAGCGACAATTATTACTAAACTCTTCAATAAATGCACGTAATGCTGGTTGTGTCGAGTTTGGATTCAGATAATCTGCTTCGTCTAGGATGACAACTTTCTTTGAATCAGTTAGACTGATGGTTGATGCAAATCCTTTGATCTTGGTTCGCAAGGTATCAATACCAGATTCTTCTGAGCCATTGATAAGAAGATACTCTGCACCAATCTCATTGCAGAGTGCCTTTGCTGCAGTTGTCTTACCTGTTCCTGCTGTCCCGCAGAACAGAAAGTTTGGCAGTTCTCCCTGATCAATATACTGTTTGAAGGTTGTCTTCAAAGAAGTTGGGAGAACACAATCATCAATTTTCTGCGGACGGTATTTCTCCACCCACAGAAACATATCATCACGAATATTCATAATATACAATCCTCAGATTAAAAGTCAAATGTAGAATCTGCTTCAACTGCTACATAGTATACAAGATCACCTGTTCCTTTAAAACGAGAAATTTTCTTACTAGAAATACTGACTACATAATCACCTGGAAGCATCTTTAGGTTCTCTACCTTCAGATTAACTTTAAATGTCTTATCAGTAGAACCAATTGCTTCACTGAAAGAGTTGCCAGTGGCATTCTTTTTATCTCCAACTTGCACCGTTAGAGTAGATCCATCACCAACAATAGATAAGTCAGTTGCACGTAGAACAGAAGCAGTTTTCTGAATCATGCTCAACATATTAGCAGACATGTTGAAGTTGATCTCAGCGTCAGGGAAGGTAATCGCTTTCTGGGGTGCTGTCAATACTGACGCATCAGCTGCAAAGAATTTAATTTGCATGCTACCCTGTTTAATTGAAACATACTTATCTTGAAAATCGAGATCAGGATCATCAAATAAAGACATTGCTCCCAAAAACTCATTCAAGTCATAGATTCCAAAGTCGGGAAATGTTTCTGTTACGGTTGCGTCTGCCATAACATTTTTCTGCGCACTGATTGTGGCAAGTTTATTACCACTCTTAAGAAGTAAGTTGCTGTTGATTCCAGCAAAGTTCTTAATAAGAGATACAGTTTCTTTACTAAGTTTCATATTTTCTCCATTCAAATAAACACATTACTATGTATAAAAATTATACTCGAAAACCACATATAAAGCAAAATTATTTTGTAACTTTATCATAAAGTTCAATAAAATCTTCGTGGTCTTGGATATCCTGTGTTAAAGACTGTTTATGATAAGTTTTGGCGATCTTAGAAATAAGTTTCTTAGGAATTTGTAATTGTTGAGATTGATCTTTAACAATTTCTCTAATAAGATCTCTTTCTGCTTCTGTGCGAGTCATCGATGCGCTAATCTCATTAATGGCTCCACGTAGTTGCTTAGACTGTTCTGGTGTTAGGTTCATATTAATCCTTTGAATATTTTACATCATGTTCGTATAAAAACATTAGGCAACACATTGCGTGTGCCAAGTGGTTCTTACCACTTTCGGGATCGTTTTGCTCTCCCTCTTTCCATGCCCAGAGATGTCTTTGCATTGCGTCAAAGTATCTTCGTTTTGAATCAGGCACATGTTTCCAGTTATCTGGTTCGTATTTTTCCGCACCAAATGTTAGAATTTCTACGGTTGCTTTTAATGCGAGTGGTGGTAGTAAACCATATTGTAATTTACCACCATCAAATTTACGACCACCTGTAGTGGCTGTCTGGCTCGCTTTTACTTTATCTTTTTGGTTCATATTGTGATCACCACTCATGTTATCTCCAATGAAATCAAATATGGGCACTCAACGAATGCCCATATGTAACTCACTAATTAAGCACGAGTAAAGAGTTGTGAACCAACAACACGGTTAGCGATGGCAACCATGCGCTTGGTAGGACGACCAATACGATACTTAGTAGTAACAGTACCGTCAGAAAGGGTTGCACGATTGCTATAAATGCAATGCCCTTGATTACGCAACTGATAAATTGCGTCATGGGGGTTACTCAAACCAAAAGAACCAGAAATCTGGCGAGCAGTAACTGTAGCACCAGTGCTCAAGTAGTTAAGTAGCTTAGCTTGCTTAGACATATTATAATATCTCCATTATAAAACCATCAAATGAAAAGAATCGCTGGGAGCGATGGCATACCCCCAGCGATTAAGAAACTAGTATCTATTAAATAGTGATACCATTTTCACGGAGAATCTGATTGAAGTCTTCAACCTCAGTATCAACTACTTCAGATTCTTCGATAACAGACTGCAAACGAGATTTCCCAATTGCAGTTTCTTTTTTCTCTGCCTTTGCAGCAGGAGTAGACTTGACATTGACCGTCTTAGCCTTAGCGAGTTTTGCAACTTTAGCCTTAGCCTTGACAACTGGATTCAGTTTGGCGTCAAGTTCTTTCTGGTAGTCAGAAAGTTCGGTAGCAGTCGGCACAGGCAGTTGGTACACGCCACGCTCGACTTTGTTCTTGTTGAAGAGCCAGTTCGGATAACCGATCTTCTCATTCTTAGAACCAGTGCGTTGGTCACGCAGTGAGTAATAAATTGCAGCGCATTCTTTCAGAGTGATCTGAGGATCTTTCTTATACTGCGGATTAGATTCCAGCACAGCAACAACGAAACGCTTTTGAGCGAGTGACAGGTTTGCAAATTTCAACATGATATATTTCCTTTAAAAAGTTTCACAAAAACGAACATCACAGGTATTATTATACCCTAAGTCACAATAAAAGTCAACAGTTTTTTTCATCTTTTTTGCAACTTTTTGGAGCCTGGAGAGAGGATTCTCTCCAGAATTTCCAATTGTCTCCATCTTAGAAAGGAACTTCCTCGCTCTCTGGAGTCTTCTCAGCTACAACTTCGGGAGCAGGTTCAGGCTGAGGATTCTCAACCTTATCGTACAGATCGATAAATGCAGCCTTAGTTGCAGCGTCAAAACGATTGCAGCAGAGTTCAACTGCCTTAGCACGATTCTTGAAAATCGCAAAGGCACGAACAATGTGGATCATACGACGAGTCGTAATAGTTTCATCCACACCACCATCAGCAAACGTGCGACGAATTGCGTCAGCCCATTTGACAAGAGTTTCTGCAAATTCATCATCCAAACACTGGAAGGTTTCCATAAGATTGCGAACAATCTTGACTTCAACTTTAGCGTTAGGATAATCCTGTTCGAATGTTACAGCGAATCGTTCCAAGAATGCTTCGTTCAGCACGTTAGTGCCGATGTAGCGACCATCGTCTGAACCCTTACCCTTAGTGTTTGCAGTGGCAATAATATTGAAACCATCTGCAGGAACAATCATCTCGTTCTTCAGTTTGAAGTAGTAGGGTTTACCTTCGAGAATCGGTTGCAAGCACAACAGAGTATTTGCTGCACCAGCGTCAATCTCATCAAGCAATAGCAAAGTGCCAGTGCGCATTGCAATCAAAACTGGACCTTCGACAATCTCCACGTTACCCTCTTGCAGAGTCTTGGAGCCGATTAGTTGTTCTTCGTCAGTCATCATGTTAAGGTTAACACGAATGAGTGGCTTCTTATGTTTGGCACAGATCTGTTCAACCATCGTGGATTTACCATTGCCAGTTGGACCAGAGATGTATGCAGGATAAAAGATTCCAGACTTGATGATATTCTCCAAGTCAGAGTAATTACCAAATGGAACAAAGTTAGGATCCTTCGCAGGAATCAGTGCTTTAGTATCATTATAATCCACAACAAAAGATTCTTTCACAGGTTCAGGTTTTAACGCAGTATTACCAACAACAGCTGCACGATTCTTACCACCATCGAGGGCATACAATCCACGACCGACCTTTTCTTTCATAAGCCACAAGGGGAATTTGTCAGTCTTCAATGCACCCATAACTTCCATAAGTTCTGGGCGACTCACAGTACCCTTTGACTGGACGTCAGGATACATCTCAAAAAGTTTGGACTCAAAAGTCTCACGAAAAGCAACATCAATCTTAGCCATCATTTCACTCCATTCATAATCAAGTTTCGATACCGTTAGTTTACATCAAATCGCAATAAAAGTCAACAAGTTTTTTCAACTATTTTTCCTTGTAAAATCAACAACTTACGCAACTAGGGAGACGAATCGGTTCAAGAGGATTCGACTAGTCTTCTTATTGTTCATAAATTTACCGAAATTCTTTGCAATCGCCTTTGCGTTTGCATCAGCTTCGACTTCCAACTCACCATCCACAATCCTAGTTGCAGTTTGCGGGATGATAAACAACTCATCACGACCAGTGTTCTTGATAGACGCAAAGTTATCCTTACGGAAATCTTTTCTCCACTGTTCAATCAATGCGTAGGCATCGCCACGATAGTTAGGAATGTTTGCATTAATAACAGAATATAACTCACGTTTATGATTACGGCAGATATGGAAACCCACAACTGCTACATTGTAGCGATCTTTGATCATTCTAAGAACAGTATCTGCTTGTTGAGTGGCGTCACGACCCAACTCATACGTTTTCTGAGTAACTTCATCTTTGATAAAGTGTTTCATCTTGACACGTTTGTATTGACCATCGACAATTTCGCTACGCTCTGTATCCAGACTACGACGAGAACCATCTACAGTTCCAAAACTACCACCCTCACCATCAGTCAAAGTAATGAATGTAGTTTTCTCAATATTGTTGTTCTTGATAAAATCACCAATGTTCAAGTAAACCCATGCCATCGCTTCGTTCAGTGGAGTACCACCAGTGGCATAACCTTTGTTCCATTGGAACCGATAATCAATCGTGCGTTTAGCCATTGACTGGAATTCGCTGGTAGTCATTTTATCAGAGAACAGTTCCAACAGATTGAAGTGACCTTCGAGTTGTAAGAATTTACCACCCTGTTCAGCTTTGGCTCTGATGTGAGCATGCAGTTTGTTTCGTTTAGCAATATAAGATTCATAGTCTTCGTGAGACTGTTTATCGTCATATTGACTAGTGAACGCATACACACGGTAAGGCACTTGAATGCGAGTGCAGAATTGAGCAAGGCTGACAACCTGTTTCATGGTATCTTGCAGTACATCATTCATCGAACCAGACCAGTCCACAAGCATAATCATACCATGATTCTTACCTTGTGGTAGAGTGGTTACTCGCTTGAACAAGTCATCTTTGATCTTGTATGCATACACTTTACGCATATCCAACGAACCGATCTTGGAAGTCTGGGCACGTTTGTAAAGTTGAGCAGACTTCTTCATCTCGAATTCTTTCACGAGATAATTTACAGTACGCATAGTCTCAACTTTGAAGTTCTCAAAATCTTTGGCTTGATCTGCATACCACTTAGCACGTTCTTCGTCAGACCAGTGACGCTGGTGCCAGCCACCATTGGTTTCGTTTTCTTCTGCAGTCCATGCATCAACAGACTTAGTTTCTTTCAGAATGGTTTTGTAACCAACCACTGGAGACTCAAAGAAGTTAGTATCAAACTTCCAGTAGTTATACTCAGTTGATTCATCGGCTAGATCTTCTAGTTTGTCTCGGAACACTCGCTCGGTTTTTGATTCCAAGTCAGTTTCATCGAGTGCTTTCTCATCATTCTCTTTGCTTGATCCACCTGATTTAAGAGGATTTAGATCAGAATCTTCATCCTCTTCTTGATCCCAATCACCATCCATGTCAACATCAAAATCACTTTCGATTGGATCCAAATCATCTTCATCATCCTCATCCAAACCTTCTGCCTGCATACGCTCTTTGCGTTCTTCAGCTTGTTGTTTGGAATAAGCATAGATGTCCTGTGCGAGTTGGATAACTTCTTGCACAGTTTCAGTGCGCTCGGCACGATTGACGAATTGTTTTTCTTCTGGTGTGAATTTAACACCACATTGAAAACCAACTTTAAAATAGAGATTGATTTTGTCGATCAAAAGAATGTCGTCAAAATTCTGGACAGTCTTGACTCCAAAGAAGTCACGATCGTTGAGTTGCTTGTAACCATCGTTCATGCGTTTACGCAAACCTGGATACTTGCGTTTGATAAGTTTCTCGATACGAACATCCTCGATGATGTTCATGTAGCCCATCAGTTTACGATTTTCCTCGATGGGTTTGATATATTCTTCGGTGGTATAAAGGGCATGACCCACTTCGTGACCGATGAGCATGTCTTCGATCTCGGGAGTCATTTCTTTCCACATCGGCAAAGTCAAAATGCGTGACTTGATGTCGAAAGATGCAGTACGAGTTCTTGCACGAATCACTGAAAGGTTTTCAGTCGCAAGAAGTCTGGCTGATAGGTCGGTTGCTTTCATTTCCATTATATATTCCTCACATTCAATACCATAATCTTACAACAATTCAGGAATTAAGTCAACATCTTTTTTACCGAATGCAAGATCCATCTCGTATTCGGTTAGTCCTTGTTCGACTTCGGGACGATTCTTCAAACTGAAGTCATCTGCAAAATCAGGCAAATCATTCAGGTGATAGTTCCCGCAAAGACTTGCAAGTTCAAAGTCGCTAAAATCTTTCCACATTTCATTTTTCATACCGCTATTATACGGTAGTTTTCAATAAATGTCAAGCACTTTTAACCCTGTTGGATACAGGGTTCTAGCGTAAGTGTTTACTTACGTTTTAGCGATAACTGAAAAATCGTTGCGTTTTTCAAATTTAATCACAGATCTGAACTTCTCAAATAACTGGTCGCCTTTGTGAGAAATGACAAAGATGTTAGAGTTTTCACCAAACTGATTCATCAAGTTTACAAAGTAATCTGTTCCTGCTGTATCTAAAGATGAATCAAAGATCTCATCAAGTAGAAGAAGGTTGGTGTTAACTGAGTTCTTCATCTTGGCAATTTGACGCCAAGTAAATAGAATTGCTAAGTCAATACGCATCTTCTCACCTTCACTGAAAGAAGCATAAGTAAAATCATCACGAAAACGAGACTTAACAGATTCATTGAATGCTTCATCAAGTTCGAAATGAATGTATGCATCCATAGCATTCAGATACTTGTTGATCAACTTATTCATCACTGGCAGATACTCACGAATGATAGCTGTCTTAATACCAGTATCTTTTAGAAGAATAGAAGAAACTTCTTGTAGATTACGATGTTCCTGCAGAGAAGTTTTAGTTGCAATCTTATCCATGGCATCTTTTGCCAACTGTTTTAATTTTGTCTTCTCTTCATCGATGTTAGTTGTGTCAGATTTAATCCTCTCAATGTCAGCTTCGGCTTCGGAGACTTGGCGGTTGAGTAAGGTGATTGATGAATTCTTTGTAGAAAGTTCAATGTTCTTGTCGGTAATCTGCTGTATGATTTCATTAATCTGAGAAAGTTTTTCTTGAAGTTTGGTGAGCACTTGGTTGAGTTCATCAACCTTACCGTTTTGAGTTGACAGTTTCTCATTGAGATCTTTGAGAATGCTTTCTTTGTATTGTTCTGTGATATCTTGATTACAGCTTGGACAAACATCATGCTCTCCAAAGAACTCCACGTGGTGCTCGCAAGTTTCGACTTTTTGTAGAAGTCGCTGTTGAAGTTGATTGGCTTTTTCAAGATCTTCTTTGATCTTTTCCTTGTCTGAGATCTGCCCCTTAAGAGTTGTAATTTCTCCGATGATGACATCAACTTCTGACTGAGTTGCGCTAATCTCTTTAAGGCTGCTAGAGATTTTCGTCTGGATGGATCTAATATTATCTGCTTTCGCATCCGAGATAGTTTTGATAATTGAAGACTGTGCTTCGACTTTAGTCTTCGCCCCAGCAATTTCAGTTTCAATCCGCTGGATTTCTGCTTTAGTATCATTTACCTTTTCCTTCAATAACTGATTCATTGTAGAGAAAATACGAATATCAAGGATATCCTCGATAACTTCCCTACGCTGAAGCGGTGGCAGCTGCATAAATGGAACAAATGATGCACTACCCAAGATAACGACTTGCGTAAATGTCTTATAATTTAATTTTAGAATTTGTTGCTCAAGAACTTTTTGGTAGTCACGTGCTGCAGCATCTTGATTGATCATTTCACCATCAAGCCAAATTTCAAAGATGTTTGGTTTGATGCCACGCTTGACTACATACTCTCTACCATTAATCTCAAACTCAATTTCAACTACGCATTTCTTTTGGTTAATAGAGTTTATCAATTGACTCTTGTTAATATTACGGAATGGTTTACCAAAAAGCGAAAAGCACAATGCGTCTAGGATCGTGCTTTTACCCTCACCATTTTTACCAATGATAAGTGTAGTAGTTGATTTGTCTAATAGAACTTTGTTTGGCGAGTTGCCTGTAGATAAAAAGTTTTGCCATTGGACAGATTTAAATTTAATCATACTTCGATATTCACAGCTTCCGTATAAAGTGTACGCATGAATGTTTTCACTTGTTCCTTGTCAACATCAGTTTCAATAGAATCAATATAGTGAGAGAGAACAGAAAGGGTATCTTCTAAATTGATTTCCTCGCCAATTTCACCCTCTTCAAACTCAGAGAGATCTTCAATAACTTTAATCTCATGACATCCTTTATTATACAACTTTGCTATGAATTTGTCAAATTTATAAAAATCAGTTTTATTCACAATTACAAGTTTTACATATTTGTTAGCTAAATCGATTGTGTCAAGATCGATGGGATCTTGTTCTCGATCGTTGTACTCGATTCGTGAGAACATTGTATAAGGATTCTCAATGAATTGGAGTTCTCTCGTTGAGAGATCAAACAAGTGAAATCCTCGGGGATCGTTAAAATCTTGCCAAGTAAGTTCATATGGGTTTCCGAGATAATGAATGTGTTTATCATTAGAACGATGGTGATAATGCCCAGAAAATACGAGATCAAACTTATCAAACAAACTCTTATCCATCCCATCATGTGACTCCATGCCTCTATACATTGCAAAACCTGAGATCTCAAAATGACCCATACAAAGTTCAGCAGTTGTGGTGTTTAATGTATCAATAGATTCCTGATAGTTGTCAGGGCAAATCCACGGCATCATGCAGATTGGTACGTCATCCACTTGAATAGTGGTTGGTTTATCAATCACATTGATATTTAAATACTCTCTCAGAAGTAGATCTGGTGAGTTTACATCATTAGTGTTCTTATAGTAAGTGTCATGGTTGCCAGCCAGCATATGAACAGTGATCCCTCGAGCAGATAATTCGTCAAAGAACATTTCCTTTGCTCTTTGCAGTGCGTAGAAATTAACATATTTCCTACGATCAAAAGTGTCACCGAGGATAAGAACAGTATCAATACCTTGTTCATCAATAATAGGAAAGAAAGTATTGTCATAAAATTTTTGGAAGAAATCTAAAAATGCAATACTGTCATTGCGGGCACCAAAGTGCTGATCTGTAATAATGGCTACTTTCATTCTTTATCAATTTCTTGTTCAATAAAAGTGTCTAAATCAACATGTTTTTTCTTTCTTTTGGCCACCTTGCGATCCATATATGTAGAATCAAAAGAATTATTATTCTGCATAAAATCTAAATATGCGTTATGAAACTCTCGGTCTTCATCACCTTCTTGGAGTTCAAATGCCTCGAATGGCATGTCCATTATCAACTTACCTTTGATGTATGATTGTTTCTTTTCTTTGGCTATGCGACGTAAAAATGCATAGTAGATAATCTGAGTGAAATACGCAAAGGGGTTATTAGATTTAGTTGGATCAAAATTGTCGATATATTGAATGCAATTTTCAATACCATCTAAAATCATATCATCACGATATGAGTAATTAATAAAATTAGGTTTGTAAGAAAGATGCGTTGCAATTTTAAGAATACACTCACCAATGTAATTACTTAAAATTGGTTTTTCTTTTCCAGCCTTTTTAGCTTCTTGTACTTTTTTTCTGTGTTCTACCAACGCTGCACAGAAATCAGCGTTATTTACGTAATGTGCCATTAATATATTTCCTCTTAAATTTAGAGGCTATGATATAAGTATACACCAACTACACATGCAAGACAAATTTTTTTATAACATCAAAATATATTTGATTTTTTATTTGACCTGAGGCATAATTCACGGTGTTAGGGTTGATAAAGATAGATCAATTAATCGTATCGTTTCCTTCTACAAAAACTCTAAATGTATCAGGTTTCTCTTCTGTAGTATTTTTATCTTTTAATAAAGATTGCAATAATTTTATCTTATTATGCACATCTTCAATCGTTTCTGTTTCTAAATCTTCTTCATGATGATTTACCATTATTTCAGTTTTTTCATGGTCTGCTACAATTCTTTTGTAGTGTGGGACAAAAATATGATGTAACTTTTTGATAAAAAGTAAATTAGTTTTTGATACAACAAATATGTTATCATCAGAAAATTGACAAAATGGGTGTGCAGTAATATGTTCTTTACGTTCCTCAATAATCGGAATCATTTTAATACTCATTGGAGATTTTAATTCAACATAATCTTCATCTTCTGATACAAGAACAGCCATCAATTGTTCACCATTAACAAGTTTAATAATAACAAACAGATCGTTATCTTCTATCATAGTTCGACCTCTACGATTTTTGTTTTAAATTCCTCTTCGGCATACGTTTTATATCGTTCTGCAGCATGACCTAATGTGTGATTTTTCCAAGACTTCCAATGCAAATCATCAGCAATATCGAATAATTTACAAGAAGTCTTTCCATCTTTCAATCTTAAACCACGACCAATACTTTGTAGATTACGAATTTTACTTTTCGAAGGCGATGCAAAAATAACATTTTCAATCGAAGGTATATTAATACCAGTAGAGAATGTTCCAAACGAAGCAATAATAATAGCGTCTTCTTCTCCTTCTGTTATATGGCGAATAGCTTCCCTATCGGAAGTTTCCGTACCACCATAAACAAAAAATATCTTTCTATTCTCGTGTATTTTATTTGAGATAAGATCGTAGAGAACTTTGCCGTGTTTTTCAACGTATTGAAAAAGAACCAGCGTATTACCTTTAGAAGTTACTGCCAAGTTTCGGATAAACTTATTTCGTTTTTCATTAGTAACAAGCCAATCCATTTCTTCTTGGTAGGTTTTATTCTTGCGTTCTTTACGAATCTCCTCACTATATTTTAATATCACACACATTATATTTAGGTTAGATAACCTTCCTGATTCCATTAGGGCTTTAGTTGTAGTCACTCTATGAACTGGACCAAAAATACCTTCTAGAACTAACTGATGGATTTTCTTATTATCAAGTGTTCCAGTTGTGCCGATGCGATAACGAATGTTATCCATCTTTTCCATAACTGTTGTGAGGGATTTTGCTTTAAACTGGTGTGCTTCGTCGCCAATAATTACATTGAACTGTTTGAACCAAGCACGTGGTTGTAGATAAACAGATTGCCAAGTTGTAATTAAAATGTCTTTAGTGAACTCTTTTGAGAAACCAGAGTAAAGTTTTTGGCAATGTTTAGAAACACTCCAGCCATTTGCGCTTGAATAATCTTCAAAGTCAGCGTATAATTGCTCAACGAGAGATGTTGTTGGAACAATTACGATGCACTTACGCTTATGCTCCAAGTGCCATCTGAGAATTGAGTAGATAATAAGTGACTTTCCAGATGCCGTAGGCGACAAGAGAAGAACCCTCTCATCAGACAGTGCTTTGTGTATTGCATCATACTGGTAGTCTCGAACTTGGATTGCTTCGTTTCTGGACTGGGGATTGAGATCTTTGAGCCATCCATGCAAGTCATCGTGATTGATGTTATTTTGTATGGCGAGGTCATCTGATAATTGTATTTCATACTGATTCCTTTTAGCAAATTGGATGACATAGTTTACTAAACCAGAATATAAAGATTTACGAACTGCATCATACAAACGAACTTTACCATCCCACAACCTAGCTTTATATTGTGGAGTAAATCGAGCGCCTGGATATTCATAGGTGAAGAAGTCTGCTAACTCTTGTTCAATGCTTGGATCAGAAAACACACGAACATAAACTTCATCCAGTTTTTCAATTTTAATCAATTACATTCCTGCTAAAAATTTCTTCCATTCAACAGCAGTTTTAATTTGCCAGTCTCTGGCTTTAATTTGTTGAAGGATAGATTCTAAAAGATAAACCATTGTCTCAAGATATTTGATTTTAACCTCTAAAGAATTTAGGTCTTCGTCACCAGTGAGAAATTCATCCATTTCATTTTTGAGTGGCTTCACGCCTTGCCATTGTTCCCATTCACGTTCTTTCAACTCGTCACGTGACATTTCACCACGAAAATAACGAAACTTATTTTTACGCAGTAGATTATAATCAGATGTGAGTTTAGTGTGTTTCAGTTTTACCGAAACAAGAATTTTTACGTATTTTGCGTGGAGTTTGGGAGTTTGCGTAGAATTCTCACCGAGATAGTTATCATCTATCTGGCAATCTTTTTCCCACTCTTCTTGCAATTGTTCAATATTCATAATAATCCTCAAGTTGACTTGTTGTTATTATACAACAAATCTTACAAAAAATCAAATAAATTTGTAATAAGAATAGCGGAAAGTAGCGTTACCTACAAGATATGTTACATCTTGATTGGTTGATTGAAATGTAAGCGATTCAATACTTGCAGGAAACATATCATAAAATTGGAACTGCTGTGCGACTTGATTATTGCTTCCAAGAACACTAAGTGTTGCATCAGAATAGTTCTTTGCAAGTTCGCTGTAATTGTTAGTGTCACTGGCCACCAAGTTTACATACTGTTGATAGTTCTCTGGGAAACCAAGAGCAACGATCCAGTTATAGATTGCTCTATAATTTGACATGTCCTCTGCAACTAGAAACTGGACATTCAATTCGTCATATGTTAACATATCGCCTGGGATTGGGGCTGTTCTAAATGGGTTTCCAAATTCTGGAGCACCGATAGAAATTCCTGGTAAATTAACTTGTTGACAGAAGAACTGAAGATCAGGCAACTTCAGAATGTTGAACATGAACCCATTTGGAGATAATGGGGCAATGTTTGCTGGGATTGGACAAGAAATAGTAGTATTAGCCATAAGATTATTT
>Ga0208784_1000711_pt1 | contig 15249 bp, 24 predicted proteins | sample DEB19_08_DNA_FD_184531 | JGI IMG/M metagenome (GOLD analysis project Ga0208784, IMG submission 184531) | Aqueous microbial communities from the Delaware River and Bay under freshwater to marine salinity gradient to study organic matter... | ecosystem: Environmental > Aquatic > Marine > Coastal ... | reverse complement strand
GCAGTTTAGAATTTCCCGAAACGGAATCGAAAAGCCATGACTAGCCACGCAAAAGCCCCAAAGAAGCCCGTAAATGCTCATATCGGCGGCAATCAGGTTGATGCGGTAGTCAAACCCATAAAAAGCCCGCTAAAAGGCTCCAAAACCCCGCGTATCGCCACTAAACCTTTGAAGTTTCCCACGAAAGGCGATGAAATTGTGGAATTCGCCGGATCATTAGGCCTAGAGCTGATGGATTGGCAGCAATACCTGGCCGGAGAAATGTTCCGCTGTAAGCCGGATGGGACTTGGGCGCACAATACTTCGACTTTCATTTGCGCTCGCCAGCAAGGCAAGACGACATTCATGGCGGCAGCTATCTTGACCGGGCTGTTTAAGTGGAACCTAAAATTACAAATTGGAACTGCTCACAGATTGACGACCAGCTTTGAAACTTTCAGACAGCTAGTCGGTATCATCGAGGATAACGAATCGTTACTTGAGCAGGTTAAGAAAATTCGTTGGCGGCATGGCTCAGAGGAAATCGAACTTAAAAACGGATGCCGCTACATGGTAAGAGCTGGAGCGTCGGCGGCTAGAGGAATTGCCGCGCCGGACATCGTCTGGATTGATGAAGCCCGCGAACTAAAGGATATGGACACATGGGCTTCACTGCGATATACCATGATGAGCAATCCAAATCCGATGGTGGTGGTTCTTAGTAACGCTGGCGATCAGCATTCGGTCGTCTTAAATCAGCTACGCGATAGAGGAATTAAAGCTATAGCAGGAGCCAACGACAATATTGGGTATTGGGAATGGTCAAGTGATTACGACAAAATCGACGATTCAAAAGAATTTTGGAAAGGCGTGGCTTTTGCCAATCCATCGCTTGGTAAAACCGTGCGCGTTGAAAATATCCGCGAAGCCATGAACGATACGCCGGAAGTATTCAAAACCGAAGTGCTTTGCCAGTGGGTTACAAATCTTTCGAGCGCTATTCCGCCGGAGAAGTGGCTGGCGTGCGGTGAGGATGATCTAAAGCTAAAAGAGGATGAGCCGACTTGGTTTGGAATTGACCTATCGCCAGATCGTAAATATGCGTCGTTGGTTGCCGGACAAAAGATGAGCGATGATAGATTTTTCGTTAAGTTACTGCACACCTGGCACAATCCAGTGTCGGTCGATGATATGGCTATTGCTAACGATATTGCGCCATATTTGCGTAAATACGATTGCGAAGTCGTTGCCTATTCAAAGCGAACCGCGTCGGCGGTAGCTGCTAGGTTAGTCCCGGCTGGCGTTCCAATTCAGGATATCGACGGAAATCTTTACAGCCAGGCGTGCGATGAATTACTTGGCGCGGTAACGTCAAAGCGATTGCGCCATGCAAATCAAGAGGATTTCACACTTGGCGTTAATTCAGCAGCCAAATTAATCGTTGGCGATGGCGGTTGGGTTATTGGACGACGAGCGAGCGGTGCCAACGTAACCAGCGCTGTGGCCGCTGCGTTAGTTACACATTATGCGACACGCCCAACGCTAGACCTTGATATTTTAGTCGTTTAGTCGTATAAGCCGCGCGAAAATTAGCGCATGGCTTTACGCGACTTCTTTGCTATTGATCATTCAGCGACACCGAAAACGGTTGAAGCTGCGGATTTAATGCCAGTCCAATCTTTCGATACTTTATATGCTGTTAATGCTGGACAAACAGCAACACGCGATCAGGCGATGGCGGTTCCTGTAATTGCACGCGCACGTGGAATTATCTGTAGCACAATTGGTTCGCTTCCACTTGAATGGATTAATGAAGCGACAAATACTTACGTTCCAGCTCCACGTGTAATTAATCAATCTGATTCACGCATTCCGGGTATCACATTTAAAGCGTGGATTATTGAGGATATGCTATTTCATCCTTATGCGTATGCATTAGTCCGTAAGCGCTATGCCGACACAGGCAGGGTTGCAGATATGGAGCGAATTGCGCCGGAACGTATTGCAACAAAGACAAATGCAAATGGAACACAAATTACTGGTTATTGGATAGATGGCACACCAATCGATCCAGCAGATTTAATAGTATTCCCATCGGTTGATGAGGGATTGCTGTTCCGCGCGGGTCGCACCATTCGCGCGGCACATCAACTTGAAAAGTCTGCATATAACTTTGCGATGAATCCAATTCCGCAAACAGTATTAAAAAATCGCGTTGGTTTAACACGCGAAAAATTAGCGCAGATGGGACAGGCTTGGGCTAAAGCTCGTCGCGAATCATCTACTGCAATTCTTAATGGCGATATTGATATTGAAACACTTGGATACGATCCAAAAGCATTACAATTAAATGAGGCCCGCCAATACTTAGCTTTAGAGCTTTGCCGCGCGATGGGCTTACCTGCATGGTTCGCGTCTGCTGATCCGCAGTCAAATACATATTCAAATGCTGTAAATCAGCGACGCGACTTGGTTGATTTCTCACTTCGTCCATATTTAACTGCATTTGAACAGCGAATGAGTTTTAGCGATATTACACCAGCCGGAACAAAAGTTAGATTTGACTTAGATGATTTCTTGCGCGGCAATCCATTAGAGCGCGCGCAAGTTTATGAAATACTAAATCGAATTGGCGCGATGAGCGTCGATGAAATCCGCGAGGAAGAGGACTTAATAAGTGAAGCTACACCTACCGCTTAATATCACAGCTGCGGATTCAGATTCGCGCACAATTACAGGACGCATCGTTGCATTCGATGAACCTGCAAATGCATCGACTGGAAAAGTCGTATTTGCTAAAGGTAGCGTCGAACCAAAGCCAGTTATCTTAAATCTGGAACATGATCGAACACGTCGAATCGGTAAAACTTTAGAAATGTCTGTCGCACCGGATGGAATGAGCATCGATGCAACTTTCAAGATTGCAAACACAACTGCCGGAACAGATGCGCTAATTGAAGCAAGCGAGGGACTTCGCGATGGTCTTAGCGTTGAATTTGCAGTAACTGATTATATTACCGACAAGAAAACTGGCGTTATGCGCGTAACCGCTGGCGAATTAACTGGCGTTGCTTTGGTTTCAGAGCCAGCAATTAGATCAGCTCGCGTTAGCGAAGTCGCAGCAAGCGAGGACGACGAAATCAAAGATGAAAATTCTGCAACAACCGAAGTTGCAGATAACCAACCAACAGAAAAGGAAACAACCGTGTCCGAATCTACCGATTCAGTATCTACCGAAGTTTCGGTAGAAGCAGCACAGGCAATTACCGCAGCTGCGGCAACTGGCGTTGCTTACACAAAGCCACGCATCGAAGTCACACCTGGCAAATACCTTGAAAACACAATCAAGGCAGCACTAGGCGACGACGATGCACGTCAATACGTTGCAGCAGCAGCAGATACAACCGATAACGCAGGTCTGGTTCCTACACGCCAGCTTGCAACAGTTATCAATGGTCTTGCAACAACAATCCGTCCATCAATCGATGCAATTTCACGTGGCACACTGCCAGATGCAGGTATGACTTTCGAAATTCCAAAGATTACAACACTTCCAACAGTGGCAGAAACTTCAGAAGCTGGAACACCATCAGAAACTGATCAGGCAGCTGCTTTCGTAACTGTAAATGTTAAGAAGTATGCTGGACAGCAGACATTCTCAGTAGAGCTTATGGATCGCACTTCACCAATGTTCTACGATGAGTTAGTTCGTAACTTAGCTGCACAATACGCAGCAGCAACAAACGCAGCAGTATCAGCAGCGTTAGTTTCAGGCGCTACAGCTGATTCAACAACTACAACAACTTACCCAACAGCGACAGAATTACTTGGTTTCGTATCACGCGGTGCGGCATCAGTATTCAATGCAACTAAGGGTTTGCCAGTTCCTTACGCAACTAAGTTAATCGGCGGAACCGGACAATGGGGCAATATTATGACTTTGAACGATTCAGGTCGTCCAATTTACATGGCTCAAAATCCAATGAACGCTGGTGGTGCAGTTAGCGCAACTTCACTTCGTGGAAATGTGGCTGGTCTTGACTTCTATGTCGATCCATCACTTAATTCAGGCGATGCAGATGGAACCTTAATTATGGTTAATCCAGATGCTTATACCTGGTATGAGGGAAGCACCTATCAGCTACGCGCAGACGTAATCGCATCTGGCCAAATCAGCCTAATGTTCTACGGATACGGAGCAATTGCAACAAAGATTGCTGCGGGCGCATTTAAGAACAACAAGGCTTAATAGCCAAAGTTAAAAGCCATGCTGGCTGTGTTCTCCCGAGCAAGCCAGCAGTAGTTTCGAGGGGATGGGAACAGGACTAATGCCGAGTATCGTTACAGCAAGCCAACTGCGGAGCGTGCTTGGCGTTAGTTCTGCCCTAGTGAGCGATGCAAGTTTAGAAACTTACATCGATACAGCAGAATCCGTCATTCTGCCTATGCTCGTTCAGAATTCAACTGGAGTGGGGTCTTACCAGCTGGAATCGAATGTCGCAAAACTATTTACAATTCGGGAGCATGATTTCGTGGTAGGTCAATCCGTCGTCGTTAGCGGTCTGCCATCACCATTTAGCGGCACATTCACAATTACCGCAGTAGCAGCTAAATCATTTCAATATGCGCTAACCGGAAGCGATGTAACTATTCGCCCAATCATTCCTAGCGCTAAAGCGTATTTGAGCGGCTATGACGCGGCAACACTTTACGCAAATACTCCAGCGGTTGAATCAGCTGTCTTGGCTGTATCCACTGAAGTTTATCAATCACGAATAGCGGTAGGCGGTGCAATCGATGGCGCAGACTTCCAGGTTACTCCATATCGTTTATCGCGCGGATTGCTCCAACGAGTTACTGGCCTACTTGCTCCGTTCCTTGACGTTGAAACAATGGTTAATTAATGCCAGCATCGACAATTCTTTCGAGCGTCCGGCAGCCATTAGCGACCGCCTTTGCGAGCGTTGCCGCCAACGTATATGACCATGTTCCGGAGTTTCCACCAAATCCATTTTTAGCGGTCGTTCCTAATGATCCATATATGGAAATCGATTTAATTGGTAAAACAAACGTAAAAGTTAAACTTAATTACATAATCACTTGCGGAGTTCAAAATGCGGATAGCGCAGCTGCACTTGATAACTTGGAACAACTAATAATCAGCATTCTGGCGGCCATTCCGTCAGGTTACGAAATCGGAACAGTTAGTCAGCCACGACTGCTTAACGTGGGAAATGGCGAATCACTATCGTCCGAAATCGTAGTAACAACCCGATACACACAAACAAACTAGGAGCATAAATGGCTACGACCGTCATAACTGGACGCGATCTAACCTTGACGATCGCATCCACTAATTACGACGCACAGGCAACAAGCGTCGTTCTTTCAAATCAAGCAACTATCGATACCTACCAGACTTTGGATGGTAAGGCATATAAGCACATCGACGATCAATGGACTTTGGCGGTCGAAATGCTCGCAGATTGGGGAGCAACTGGCTCACTTTGCGAAGCACTTTGGACAGCATGGGAATCAGCACCAAATACAACTTTGGCGGTATCGCTAACAGCTGTTACAGGTGCAGTCTTTACTTGCAACGTATTGCCAGAAGTTCCATCAATCGGCGGTGCAGCACCAGGAGCGCAGACTGTATCGCTATCATTTACAGTCGTAGGCAATCCATCAGAAACTTTCAGCTAAAATTAAAAATCGGGGGATGAAATGATAAAACTAAATATAAAGGTAACTTACCAATCTGGCGAAGCTGCTGAATTTTTAGCAGCTTTGCCGGAATGGTCTAAGTGGGAACGTAAAACTGGAAAGAGTGTTTATGCCATTAAAGGCATCGAATCATTCCAGCAATCAGACTTCCTATTCCTAGCTCATGCAGCTTATGTTCGTGCAGCGGCAGGTAAGCCGACTAAACCTTATGATATTTGGGAAGTCGGAGTGGAATCGATTGAAGTCGGTGATTACGACGACCCAAAAGTTACGCCAGCGGAAGCCTTGAACGAATAAGGTGGGAATTGGCGGTTGCATCCGGACAACCAGTCGATTCGATTAAATCTTATGAGGACATACTTACGCTTTATGAAATTTTAGAAGCGATTAAGGCGCAAAGGGGTTAGTAATGGCATCGCAGCAAGGTAAGTTCGCGATTGATATCGACCCGGTAGAATTCAAAAGTTTAATTACCGTATTGCGTCAATTAGATAAAGAGGAAAGCCAAAAAGTTCGCGATGGGGCATTTCCATTATCGCAGCGTCTATCTGGCCAACTTCACATGTTCGCTTTGCAATCGCCAGTTCCACAAACCCGTTTAGTCGCTCAAACTATTACGCCAAAGCGTGATCGTTTGGTTAGAGTAGATGTCGGTGGCTCAAAGAAAGTCGGCCGCGCTTACAGAAGTCGCGAATCAAAGAAATTAACTAAAGCACCTGCCGGAGCTTTGCTTTGGGGTTCAGAATACGGATCAACTGCTGGCGTTGATTCAATTGGTCGCAAATATTCGCGTCGCTTCGTCGTTGGACGCAATCGCGGCGGTTACTGGATAAATCCAGCGGTTGATTATTATGCGCCAGTCGTTGCACGCGAATATGCTCAAATGCTAACCGACGTTATTAAAGAAAACAGGCTGGATTAATGGCAACAATTCCAAAAGTCAAAGTTACGTTCGATGCTGATTTAGATGGCTTAAAACGTGGCACTGCCGCCGCTGAAAACGAATTAACTGGATTTGGCAAAAGCGTTGAGAAATTTGGCGCAATGGCTAAAGCTGCATTTGCCGCCGCTGCGGCCGCTGCCGCTGCCTATGCGGTAAAGCTAGGCGTAGATGGCGTAAAAGCCGCGATTGAGGATGAAGCTGCACAGGCTCGTTTAGCAAAGACTTTGGAAAATGCAGCTGGCGCGACTGCCGATGCAGTTAAACAAACTGAAGCATTTATATCCAAAATGCAAATGGCAACTGGCGTATCCGATACGACTTTGCGTGCCGCTATGGGTCGCTTAACGCTATCGACAAATGACGTTACTAAGTCGCAAGAATTATTACAGCTTGCTTTGGATATTAGCGCCGGAACGGGCAAGAGCGTCGAATCAGTAGCCAATGCACTTGGTAAAGCCTACGACGGACAGACGACCGCACTTGGCAAATTAGGCGTTGGTTTATCATCCACAGAATTAAAAGGCAAGTCATTTACTGAAGTCCAGGCACGTCTTAGTGATTTATTCGGTGGCGCAGCAGCTCGAAATGCAGATACCTTTCAAGGCAAAATAGCAATCATGCAGCAACGCTTTGCTGAATTCCAGGAATCAGTCGGTAATAAAATAATTCCTATTCTGCTAAGTCTATTTAATATGATTGATACCAAAGTCGTGCCAGCATTTACTTGGCTAAAGGAACACGCAATTGATCCAGTCATAGATGCGATTATGCGTAACAAGGACGCTTTCAAAGCATTTGGGGACATTATTGGCACTTACGTCGTTCCAGTCTTAACTGGCGCATTTGCAGGTGCTTTAGTGGTCGTTGGTAAAGTCGCGTCTGGAGTAATCGATATTATTGGTAAAGTCGCTGGCGGTATTGCAACAGTCGTCAATGGTGCTATTGGCTTAATCAATAAACTTATTGAAGCCTATAATCGAATACCGATATTGCCTAATATTCCAACTATTCCAACAGTTTCAAGTCCAACAATTAGCATTCCTAAAATTTCCACAAACGTCCCTAGCGTTTCAGTTCCTACAATTACGCCGCCATCAACAGGCGGCGGTGGTGGTGGTTCGACAGGCTCAACAGGCGTGGTTGGAGCTTCTAGCGTTATTGCATCTTTACCTAAAATTGGCACTTCAGCAGCTAATACTCCGGGCGCAAGCATCTTGCCTACTTTGCCTACACAAACGCCGACGGTAACAGTCAATGTTAATGCTCCATCGATTATCGATGAAGCGGGCTTTACTAATTCAGTCATTCAAGCATTTAATAATGGCACTTATCGCGGCACTGCCGGAGCAGGAATGCTTGCTGGACTATGACCGTTTGGACACCGGAATGGCAAGTATCCATAGATGGCACAGTCGTAACAGGTGCGACGCTTGCTAACTTAACAATCACATCTGGCAGAACGGATATTTTTAGTCAAGCTAATGCGGGCTATTGCCAAATAAATTTAATCAACCTTGATAATTCCGTTTATGACTGGGGAATCAATTATCAACTAACAATCGAAGTTAAAGATTCCGCTGGGACTTTCGTGCCTATCTTTGGCGGTTGGGTCAGCGATATAAATATTGGCGTGCAGAATGCTGGATCAGCAGCTGTGGTTACAAATGCCACCGTTACCGCTACGGGTGCGCTGGCCAAATTAACTAAAATTATTACGGATGGCGTATTGAGCAAGGATTATGACGGAAACCAAATATATGACTTGCTTGATAATTACCTATTAGGAACCTGGACAAACGTATCAGCTTCGCAGACTTGGGCAAGCTATGATCCAACAATTACTTGGGCAAATGCTCAAAATCAAGGGCTAGGCGAAATTGACCAGCCGGGTGATTACGAAATGATTGCTCGCACAGCTTCCAGCACAATCCTTTACGATTTAGTAAGCCAAATAGCAACTAGCGCATTTGGTTATATTTATGAGGATGCCAACGGAAATATTGGTTATGCCGATACGACCCACAGACAGGATTATTTGGCTGCCAATGGCTATACGACAATCGATGCCAACCAGGCGGCATTTAATGGCATTTCCACGACGCAGCGAGTTGGCGACGTTCGTAATAAGTTAATTCTAAATTATGGCAATAATTACGGGTCTAGCGTTACCAAAGAGGATGCGGCAAGTCAGACAAGTTATGGTCTTTATGCAGTCAGCGAAAATTGGAATATTAGCAAATCAGCAGATGCGACTTCACTAGCTGAAAGATACGTAAGTCTGCGCTCAGTTCCTTATCAACGGTTTCAGTCAATCACATACGATTTAGGCAATCCGGAATTAGACAATACAGATCGCGACGCGCTGATAAATATATTTATGGGGCTACCAGTTCAAATAGAAAACCTGCCTGGCAATATTGCAACCAATGGCGTATTTCAGGGTTATGTCGAGGGCTGGTCGTTTAGAGCTTCATATAATGGTTTGCAACTTACCTTTAATGCTTCGCCAGTGGCATTTAATCAGGTTGCAGTTAAATGGGAACAGGTGAGTGTCGCCGAAACTTGGAGCAGCCTAAGTTCTACACTTACCTGGTTAAACGCGATTGGAGTGGTATCTTAAAATGGCAACGACGACTACGAATTTTTCCTGGCCTATTCCGCAATCGACGGATTTAGTCAAAGACGGTGCAACCGCTATCGCTTCACTGGGTAGCGGCATCGATACATCGATGGCGGAGCTTAAAGGCGGCACAACTGGGCAGGTATTAAGCAAAACTTCAAATACCGACATGGACTTTACTTGGATTGAACAAGACGATACGACTTTATCTTTTAACGCTCAAACAGGCACAACTTACACATTAGTAGCTGCTGATCTAGGCAAATGGGTTACCGCGTCAAATGCTTCAGCAATTACCGTAACCGTTCCGCCATCAGTATTTAGCGCTGGCAACGTGATTCATTTGCAGCAAATTGGCGCGGGTCAAGTTACCTTTGCACAAGGTTCTGGCGTAACCATTACTTCAACAGGCGCAAGTTCAAGCGCGCCTAAACTACGCGCTCAGTATTCAGCTTGCACAATTGTCTGCACCGCAAGCAATACTTTTACAATCGTAGGCGATTTGGCGTAATGCTAGTCATTCCCGGCATTATCGCCAGCGCTAATTATCCGCGCGTTACTTCATCTTACGAATCTATTGCTACTGTAACTGTTGGCGCTGGTGGTTCATCGAGCATTTCATTTACCAGCATTCCCAGCACTTACAAGCATTTACAAATCAGATTTTTAGGAAAAGATAATCGTAGCGGTAATAACGTAGATGCTTTCTTAATGACTTTTAATTCTGATTCTACTTCTAAGTATTGGCAACATTGGCTTTATGGAAATGGAAGTTCTGCCATAGCAGGAAATGATGGTAGTTTACAAACTTCATTCCAGATTTATCGAATTGGTGGTGGCACTTCTGGTTCATCTTTTGGCGCTGGCATTATAGATATTTTGGATTATACAAGCACAAATAAAAATAAGACTATACGCTCGTTGGGCGGCATAGATAATAATGGTTCTGGTGAAATTTGGTTTTTAAGTGGTTTATATTCAGCCACTCCCGCTTCAGTTTCAACCATAACAGCCACTCCCGCTAATGGAACATTGTTTTCCGAATACTCATCATTCGCACTTTATGGGGTGAAAGGCTAATGGCTTCTACTTATACACCGATAGCGACTACTACGCTGAGCAGCACTTCGTCTAGTGTTACTTTCAATTCTCTTGGTTCTTATACCGACATTATTGCTATTGTAAATGCCACAACAACAAGTGGTGGTCAAGACTTAAAACTACAATTTAATGGCGATACTGGAACGAATTATTCAAATACTCGCCTTTATGGAACAGGCACGACTGCTAGTTCAAACCGCAATAGTTCAAGCGCTTATATTGGTGCTGCATATACATATACAACTATTGGCACAACAATTATTAACATTCAAAATTATTCAAATTCTACTACCTATAAAACTGCTATTTCTCGTTCCAACATTACAGGTTATGAAGTAGATTTGGTTGTTGGTTTATGGCGTAACAGCGCCGCTATTACTTCAATCACTTTAGCTTCTACTGGCACTTTTGCTACTGGTTCAACCTTTACCCTTTACGGAGTGTTAAATGCCTAATACATACACACTAATTTCAAGCGTAACTGTTGGCGCTGGTGGCGCTAGCAGTATTGACTTTACTAGTATTCCTGCTACTTATACGGATTTATGCTTAGAATTTTCCACTAGAAATACTGCTGATATAAACACATTTACGCTTTATGTTAATGGAAATTCAAGCAATCAGACAGCTATGCGAGTTATGGGAACTGGCTCGTCGGCAGTATCGTCCACATATACAGAAGTTCAAACAAACGCTTCTGGGACAACCGCCAGCACTTTTGCTAACGGGCAAATTTATATCCCTAATTACGCCAACACTTCTAATAATAAATCTATTTCAATGGATATCGTTTCAGAAAACAATGCCGCTGGCGCTTATGCGACTGCGGAAGCGTGGTTATGGAGTAGCACTTCTGCGATTACTTCGCTTTCAATCGTTGGTCGTGCTGGTGGCACAGTGGCTCAACACTCAACCGCTTACCTTTATGGAATCAAGAACAGTTAGGAAAACAAATGGCAAAGACAGATACACCAATGAAAATCGTCGTAGATTGCGAATCCGGACAGACAACCGAAACACCATTAACTGCGGACGAAATTGCTCAACGCGACGCGGATCATGCGGCTTGGGTTGAACAACAGGCAGCAATCGAAGCAGCAGCAGCTGAAAAGGCAGAAGCCAAAGAATCAGCAAAAGCAAAACTAGCTGCGCTTGGTTTAACAGAAGCAGAAATCGATGCTTTCCTTTCCTAGCGGCACAAATGCGGCTTTGATTGAAGTCGCAAAAGGCGAAATTGGCGTTACCGAAAAGCCAGTTAACAAGGTTAAATATAATAACGACAATGGCTTAGCTTGGTGCGGTTATTTCGTTGATTGGTGCTTAAAAGAAGCTGGCGTTAAAGGCGTGCCTAGCCAGATCAGCACAATTCAAGGCGCTCACAAGATGAAAGACATCGGACGTTGGGTTTCAGATAAGCCGCAGATTGGCGATTTAATTTATTTAGGTTGGGGCGCTAAGGGCGAAATCCAGCACATTGGTATTGTGGTTGAAGTCCATGATGATCACGTTATTACTATTGAGGGCAATACATCTGATAAATCACAGGATAATGGCGGAATGGTCATGGTTAAAAATCGCCCGCTAGATACGCACGTAATCGGTTTTAGTCGTCCAAAATACGTTCCATTCAAAGGCGAATATCCAAAAGTAGAAGCACCTGGCGTTAAGCAAGCAAAACCAAAAAAGAAAGGCTTACTTAAAAAATGAAAGATATAAAGACAATCGCAGCTAGTTATGCCCGTTCATTCGTCGCGGCAGCTTTGGCCTTATACCTTGCAGGTGAAACCGATCCTAAGAAGTTAAGCGCAGCCGGATTAGCGGCAGTCTTGCCACCGCTACTTCGCTGGCTAAATCCAAAGGATGCGTCATTCGGGGTCAAATCTGAAAAATGACCGAAGTAATTACCGCGATCGCAATGGTCGCAAGCTCGACTATTGCTGGAATTGCGGCGTTATTTGCGGCTAAAGCAGAAAAGAATTCCAGACCAGTATCTAATGGATTTGCCAGTGGCGTGCGCGAGGACTTAAAAGAAATCCGCACGATGCTAATCAAGCACATCGAAAATCACGATAAGTAGGACACGCCGAAGTTAAGCGTATTGCTTGACTAAGACTGGTCAATGCAGTCATTCTTAATACACCTAATTCGGCGAACGTCCGAATGGGTATCGGGAGTAAGAATGAACATCTATCAATGGATTGGATTTATTTGGTTCTTTGGAATGGGCTTTGGCGTTGGTTATTTACGCGGGTTCGACGTTGGCCAGGTTAAAGGTTATATGCGCGGTCGCGCAGTAAATCGTCATATTAGTCAGCTGGTGAAGTAATGGGATTTCTGGATAATTACTTAACGGTAAATGAAAAAGTAAAGCTGGCGCACGAGAAGTATCCAAATTTGCGTATCATCGCAAATATTATTGAACACGATCTAGCTGCTGGCTTTGCGTTAGTCCAGGCAGATTTCTACCGCGACGCGTCGGATGCAAGCCCGGCATTTAGGGATTTTGCTTATGGAAACGTGGCGTTCTATCCAAATAACATGAAACGCTGGTTTATTGAGGATACGACCAGCAGCGCGATTGGGCGCGTAATAAGCGTTGCCCTTGCCACAAACGAAAAGCCTAATCGCGAAACAATGGAGCAGGTTGAGCGCTCCACATCGAAGCAAATAAATGCCGATGATCAAGGTGCTTGGGGCTTAAATGCGGCAAAACAGGAATCAATACCTACAGCTGCAAGCGCAATCGAACAGATTGCAGATTCATTAGGTGCAGAACAAATATCAGAATCACCTATTTGCGCGCACGGACACATGATATTCAAATCCGGTGAAAAGAATGGCCGGGAATGGGGCGGCTGGTTCTGCACAGAAAAAACCAAAAGCGCACAATGCGAAGCAGTTTGGGCGGTTCGCTCAGCTACTAGTGGCAACTGGAGAATCAAATAATGGGTTACGTTGAAATGCTCAAAATCGATCGTGAAACTGGCTTACGTTACATCGTATATTTCGATGGCGACAGCGACATCAAACGCGAAAATGCTAAAAAGTGCGATACCTGCTATGCGTATAAGCGCGAAAGCCAAATTATGACCGTCTTTATTGCTGGAACCGACGACTGGCTGGAACTTTGCCAGGATTGCCGGGTTGAGCAGTGATTACAGGCAACGACACAATCAAGCTAAGTGAAAGCGATGCTTATCAATGCCATGATGCGGCGTTGCAGTTATCGTTTCAATATGGCAATCCACGTCATAACAAAGGCCATTACAATCGAGCGATTGGCTGGCATGGTTCGATGGCTGAATTTGCTGAATCAATATCAGCGGAATTGGCAGTGGCCAGATATTTTAATTTGCCATTTGACCCAATGGAAGCAAAATTCAAAATCAAAGCTGACGTGGGTGAAATCCTAGAAATAAAATGGACACACTGGTCAGATGGCCAGCTAATTATCCACGAATATGATCGCAATTCTGATATTGCAATATTAGTAACTGGCACATATCCGTTCTACCGGATTGCAGGCTGGATACCTGTGGCAGTAGCCAAAAAGGATAGATACAAGCATCACAGCCAGCCTAACTGGTGGATTGCTCAACATCATTTAATGCCAATCGATACATTACTCGGGAGCGGATATGCAGCAGATTTACTTAAAATGTCGCAAATGCAAAAGAAAGACTAAACACGCAGTCTTTGACGATGAAATGAATTTACCGGATGATAAAGCGTTGGTGCAGTGCTATGAATGCGAAGTCATGGGTATTGAAATAATTAATAATGAGCCGGGTTGCCAATGCTTGAAGTGTAAGGAGCTGGGACGTGCCTAAATACGATTACATTTGCCACACTTGCAAGCATGAATTTGAGTTAATTCTGTTTTATCGCCAGTTAAATGATCCACAAACGTGTATCAGCTGCGATAGTCCTATGGTTGAGCGATTAATACCAAAGAATATACCTGCACATTTTAAGGGAACTGGATGGGGCAAAGATGCTAAATAGTTATCCACAATTAAAACACACGCCTGTGGATAACTTGGAATTACGCAACATTCAAGTAAATTCACGCTCAGCGACACACCTATTTACGACATATTTGACTTATATGCTACGCTTCACAAGCTCGTTCCGAGCCGCTGTGGCGGTTCGCTCGGGGCGAACTTTGAAGCTATTGGGTGCGCTCTTTGCCTTAGCGGCAACGGTAACAATTGGGATGCTACCCGCAGAAGCTAATCAACATCAATCAACAGATCATTACAAGTTATATCTACATTCTAAGATAGTTAATTACAAACAATTCAAATGCGCTTATGAAGTGGCTCATCGTGAAAGCAGATGGAATTGGCGGGCTGTAAATGGATCGCATTATGGTCTGTTCCAGATGAATAACAAGCAGGTGAAATATATGAATCCATATACACAAATTGATTGGTGGCTTCGATACGTGAGCCATCGGTATAAGGGAACGCCATGCTTATCACTTGCTCATCTTAAATCGAAAGGTTGGCAGTAGTATGGAAATTAATCCGACATGGTTTGCTGGTGGCTTAGTGCTTGGCATAATTGTTCAAATTCTTTTATTTGATAAATGGATGAATCTATTCGAAAGGTTAGATCGCAAGCGTAAAACAAAAAAGGCTAAACAATGAGTAGCACATCCGGACGTAAGACCAACAATGCTAATTGGAAAAAGCTGCGTCAGCGGATACTGATTCGCGATAACTGGACGTGCTACCTTTGCGGGCATGAAGCAACGACGGTCGATCACATCCTGCCACTGGCCAAAGGTGGCACAGACGACGAATGGAACCTTGCTAGTGCGTGCGCTCGATGCAACTATTCAAAGCAGGATAGGATTTTTTTTAGCGCTAGTTCCACA
>Ga0208784_1000708_pt1 | contig 15351 bp, 27 predicted proteins | sample DEB19_08_DNA_FD_184531 | JGI IMG/M metagenome (GOLD analysis project Ga0208784, IMG submission 184531) | Aqueous microbial communities from the Delaware River and Bay under freshwater to marine salinity gradient to study organic matter... | ecosystem: Environmental > Aquatic > Marine > Coastal ... | reverse complement strand
GGAGAGTTTGTCAACACGATAAAAACTAAAGAAGATCAATCATTCTTTGGTGGTTTGGTAGATGCTTTTAAAGACCCTGTAGTTCTAGCCGCTTTAGGTGGCGCTGCTTATGGTGGGTTATTAGGTGGTGCTGGTGCTGCAGGTACTGTTGGAACTACTGGATTAACTGCTGCAGAACTTGCTCAACTTGATCTGGCATTAGGTGGTGCGGGGGGTACTGCAGGAGCTGAATCTTTGGCTGCCGCATTAAGTACAGGCGCAGGCGTTGGAACGCTAACTAATCTTACTGGTGGTAGTGGAGTTTTAACAGGTGCTGCAGGTGGAATTACTGCTGATTCAGTAGCCGCTAAATTGGCTGCTGATGCCGCTACTGGTGGCGGATTATTAACTGCTGGTGGCGGAGGCGGTACTGTAGTCGGCATGGGTGGTGGCACAGGATTAACTGCAGGTGCTGGCGGTGTTACAGGATTAACTACTGGTGGTGCAGGTTTAGGCGCAGCAGGTACAGGTGCAGGTCTAGTTACTGGGGCAGGAACAGGTCTTGGTACAGGTATTGGAACTACTCTAGCAGGTGTTGGTACTGGTGTTGGTACTGGCGTAGGCTCTACCTTAGCAGGCGTAGGAACAGGCGTAGGAACAGCACTTGGTACTGGTTTAACTACTGCAGCAACCGGTTTGGGTGGATTGACTGCCGCACAAATTGGAGCTTTATTGTCTGGTGGTTTGACAATGTGGGGTGGTCTTCTTCAGCAACAGACTTCTAAAGAAGCCGCTCTTGCTGCTCAAAAACGAATTGATGCTGAGACTGCTGCCGCTAAACAGGCCGCACAGTTCCGACCAGTTGGCATGACTACTCGATTTGGTACTTCACAGTTCCAAGTCGATCCAGTAACAGGACAGATTACTAGCGCAGGATACACATTGAGTCCTGAAGCTAAAGCGGCTCAAGACCAGTTTGTCAAACTTGCTGAAGCAGGAATTACTCAAGCCAAACAAGGTCAAGAGCAATTTGCTCCTTTGCAAACAGGCGCACAAAATTTGTTTAGCCTTGGTAATAAATACTTGGCTCAATCACCAGAAGATGTTGCTAAGAACTATCTGGCTCAACAGATGGCTTTGTTGCAACCTGGTCGTGAGTTGGAATTGGCTAACTTGCAAAACAAACTGCAACAACAAGGTCGTGGCGGTCTTGCAGTATCTCAGGGTGGCACTTATGGAGCGACTACTCCTGAATTACAGGCTTTGTATAATGCTCGTGCAATGCAAGAGGCTCAATTGGCGGCTCAAGCTCAACAAGCAGGTCAGCAACAAGTTCAATTTGGTGCAGGATTGCTTGGTACAGGCGCTCAAACATTGGGCAACTACTATGCAGGTCAAACTGCTGCTTACCAACCATACACAACTGCTTTGGGTCAGATTCAAGCCTTGGAGACTGCTGCACAACAACCATTCACAATGGGTGCAAATCTCGGTCAAGCTGCCGCTCAAGCAGGTGCAAATGTTGCAAAAATTGGCTTGACAGGTGCAGGTCAAAGCGTAGAGTTGGCTACAGGTCAAGCAGCTACAAATAACCCATACGCTTCTATTTTGAGTGGTTTAGGCGCTTCTCCTACATTTGGCGCAGCCGCAGGAAATTACTTAGGCGGTTTATTCTCATAAGGATTCATCATGGCAGAAAATATCGTAGCTAGTCTTTTTGGGATGAACCCCCAAATGTATGGGGAACAACAACGTGTTAGCGCACTTAATGAGGGCGTTTCACTTGCCAATTTAAATCCTGCTGCTCGTGGTGCGGCATTGACCTATGCAGGAGCAAAGGGTTTAGGAACTGCAATCGGTGGCGCTATGGGAATTGAAGACCCACAGTTAAAGATTATTACTCAGCGTCAGCAATTGCTTCAGCAACTTGATATGACTGATCCAAACTCGTTAACTCAAGGCGCACAACTTGCAACACGAATGGGTGATGCTCAATTGGCAGCAGGATTGATTGATCGAGCAAAGTCTTTATCCGAATCTTCATCAAAAATAGCTTTGCAACAAGCACAGGCCCTGAAAGCTTTGCAACCTGCAAAACTCACTGGTGATGAGCGTTATATTGCTGATTTACGCAATGTTGAGACTAAGTTGCAAGAAGGCAAACAACCAACTTCAACTGAGTTGTCAAATGCTAACATGGCGGCACAGATGCTTGCCAAACCTCGTAGTTTCTTTGATCAAGCTAGTGGTCAAATGGTTACTGTACCTGCTACAGACCCCTCTAAAGCCTTTCCTGAGACATTTAAGGCTATGGCTAAGACTGAAACAGAAGGTGGTGTTGGCGTACCTAAACCAACTGCACAAGCTGTTACTACAGGCAATCTTCCTGCCGCTTCACAAAAAGAAATTGCAGATATTGATGCCAATGTTGAGAAACTCAGACTTTCTAAGCCTGAATTGCAGTCTTTCTTGGGTTCATTGAAAACTGGTGATGTTAAATACAATGCAACATCTAATACTCTTGATTTGCTTGGCGCAACAATTCTTCCTGCTTTTGGTTTAGCAGAAAAAGGTGATCAAGTTAAGAAGGATGAGATTAAACGTGCTTTGACAGAGCGTGTTAATTCTTTGCTTTTAATGGCTAAAGGAACTCAGACAGAGGGTGATGCTTCTCGTGCGGCAGACCAGATTGCAAGTTCTACAACTTATTTGAGCCAAGCTCGAATGATTGGTGCTATCGAAGGTTTGATGCGTACTGAAGAGAAGCTAAATGCTGAACTTGGCGCTAAGAAAAACGCTTTGCAGTCACAAGGTAAAACAGGTACTTCTGCTGAAACTCCTGCTACTACTAAACCTGCACAACCTACACAACAAGCTCCTAAAGCTAAACCGACTGAGTTATCAAGAGAGCAAAAGATTAAGTTGTTTATTGACCATAATGGTGGAAGACCTACACGAGAACAAGCAATTGATGCTTTGACTAAAGCTGGTCAACTTTAAGGAGTTAAGTCATGGGATTGTTTGACGAGTGGAAGAATAAGACTGATGCAGACAAACTGCAACAGAAATACCTGACTGACTTTCAAAAAGGTAAAGTTAATAAGGCTAATGAGATTGCAGAAGGCATCATGCAGTCTGTTCTTGAGCTTGGCACTAAAACAGGCTTAACAAAGCAACAAACGCTTGATAAGTTCAATGCTCAACTTGCTAAACAACCAGATCGTCTGTCTTATGACGATAAAGTAATGGGCGCTGCAGGCGAGATTGTTGGCGAACTAATGTTAGCCGCTCCCGCATCAGCAATGGGATGGTTTGGTTCTGGCGGTAAAGTTGCTCAAGTCTTCAAACAAGGACTGTTTGGGGGACTTTGGGAAGGCATTACGAAGCCTATTGCTGAAGGTGAAAGCCGTACAGAAGCCGCTACCAAGGCAGGTTTGATCAGTGGTGGCGCTACTGCCGCTTTAGGCGCTATAAGCAGACCTATTGAAAAAGTCACTAACTTTGACTTTAAGAGCAATATTCAGGCAGTTAAAGATGCTTCTGCCTCACTTGGAATCAGTCCTAAGTTACTTGGTGACTTTACTGGTGATGATGCTCTTCGTGCGGCTGAGTCTGTTAACCGATTGAGAGCTGGTGGTGTTGCTGATCGACTTAAACAGAACGTCAGTGAACTACAAAAAGCAGGTGGAACTGTAGAAAAAGCCATTACTGGTGGCGCTCAATACTCTGGAAAAGCAGGTGAAAACATCGCCAAAGCAGTTGAGACTAACTACACAAATGCCACAAAAGAAGGCAATCGTCTTTATAAGAGGCTTGACACACTTGCCGCTCAGAATGACTTGTCAAAGATTCGCCCAACAGAGACTGAAAATGCTATTAGCGCAGTTATCTCTGAGTATGGCGACCTGTTTAAAGCCCTTGAAAGACCCGCTCTAGAGTCAAAATTAACGTCTTTTGGAACAAAATTGGGCAAAGAAGAGGTAAAACAACCTGCTGGAATGATTGTTAGCGAAGCAGGAATACCAATTATTCCTGAAATCAAAGGCCCACCAGAGTTTACTTTCTCTGACATTCGTAAGGCACGAGAAGGTCTTGTTGATGCCTTGCAAGCCGCCAAAGCACAAAGTAAGTTTGGCCCTAAAGAAGCCGTAAGACTGAACGAAGTTATCGATGCTATGGACAGAGATATTGAGAATTGGGGTCAATCCCTTGCTCAAAATAAAGCTGTTTCTGATGCTTGGTCTAATGCTCGTTCTTACTGGAGAGGGAATGTAATTCCTCTTCGTGATGCTGATTTGGCACTCACAATGATTAAAGACCCTAACTCTGGTGAACTGAAGACAGATATTTCCAAGTTGGTTGGTCGCATTGTTTCTGCCGAGTCTACTGGTCAAGAGGGTGCTAAACGTGCGGCTCAGATGATTGCCAAAGTGTTGCCTCCTGATGTTCGTCAGGATGTGGCTGCAGCTACCTTTGAGACTGCTCGTAAACAAGCCACTGATGTTGGAACTGGTACGTTTGATCCAGTCAAGTTCTCTACATTCTTGCAATCTAGAAAGACTAATTTACAGCCATTTGTTGATGAGAGTTTAGATTCTTTGCTTAACAAATACAGCTTCTTGACAAGCAACATGACTCGTCAAGCTGCAGGTTCTGGTCTTGATGAAGCCATGACTCAAGGTATGCGAGTTGGTATTGGTGCGGCAGTTGGTGGAGCGCCAGGTGCGGCTATTGCGGCTGTTCCTGTTAACAAGGCAGTTGAAGCTTTGTCTCGTGCAGTTTTCGATACCAAAGCAGGTAGATCAATCATGCTATCTGCTAGATCATTGGATGATTTACGACCATTGGTGACTGGCGCTACTGTTGCTACTCCATCTGAGATAACAGTTGAGCAACAACCTCCTGAAGCGCCTGTAAGTTGGTCTATGCCACCAGAGTTAGGTGGAACTATGCCTAAGGAAGAAGCACCTCAGTTTGAGATGCCTCCACAACTGGGAGGATTGCCACCTCAACCAACAACAGTTACTGGTCAACAACGTCAAGCTATTTTGAACCAAGAATTGCAGAATTTGACTCAATTGTCTATGAAGCAACAAGCGGCAGGCGATGAAGAGGCGGTAAATCGCACTACTCGTGATTTAAGTTCTTTGTTAATGGAAGCGGCAAGAACAAAAGTGCCGTTGTCAATGCAATGATTGATTGGGCTGAAGCAATTGTTGCGTCAGTCTGCATTTGTTGTTTTATTATTTTTTGTAGTTATATCGTTATCTGGTGTTTTCCGTGATCGCCTTTCTCTTGGCGGCAACCATAGAGTACCGATGTATTAAGTGGACTTGGACTGGTGATGTGTATAACCGAAGGGTTGTATGCTTGAAGTGGGAGAGAAAGAAGTGATACCGATTGATCCGATAACGGCTTTAAATGGGCTACAAAGTGCCATTTCGATGGTCAAGAAGGCGAGTAAGGTCGCCAATGATTTGGGTTCTCTTGCTCCGATGTTGGGCAAGATGTTTGATGCCAAAAGTCAGGCTACCAAAGCCATGCTTCAGGCTAAAACAAGCAAGAAAGGCTCTAACATGGGAGCCGCTCTTGAGATTGAGATGGCTCTTGAGCAAGCCAGAGCATTTGAAGAAGAGTTAAAGATGCTCTTCATGCAGACAGGTAAGATTGATGTCTGGAATAAGATTAAAGCCCGTCAAGCAGAGATGGACTTGGCTGATGCCAAAGAATTAAGTGCTTTAAAGAAGGCTGAAAAAGAAGCCAAAGCCAAAGAGCAAGAACTGCAAGAGTGGGCAATGATCATTGGCGGTGTATTCTTCGTCTTGTTTTTGATTGTTGTTGGCGTGAATGAGATGATGGACTTTTGCCAATCCACCAGAAGGTGTGGTAGATGAATGAGTACCAAAAGACATTTGATCTGGCTTTGAAGATCATTGTTTATGGTCTTGTGGCACTCTATATACTTGGGTTTTTGCAGTTCTTGCCCAATGATTTGTCTGACAAAATAGTCAATCTTTTGCTTGGAAAGGTAGGGCTTGGGAAATGAGAATTACCACTTACGCACAGAACGCAAAGATGTTATGGGAGGCTCAAAGGGTGATCCACCAACAGAATATGCAGCGTTTGGCAGAGTTAAATCGTCAAGCTGACCAACAAAAGAAAGCCTATGAGATTAAGACTCAATGGCAAAAGGTGGATGTTTATGTTTAAGTATCTACTTATATTTGTAGCTTTTATGCTACAAGGTTGCGAAGACAGGTATCGCTATAAGTGCCAGAACCCTGATTATTTCCATGCAGAAGAGTGCCAAAAGCCTAAGTGTTTGTTTACTCAACAATGTCCAGAATATCTGGTTGCCCCCATCTTGGAGAAAAAAGTAAATGATGTCCAACCAGAAAAGCCTAACCCCTGACGAGATTGAGGTACGAATTTGGGGTTTTGTGGTCATTGCCGTGACCCTGATTCTGTGCTTTATTGTGGTTGCTTTGCTTTATTCAGTCACTTTTGTGACGCAACCCATCAAATCGATGGCTCCCATTGACCAGGCATACACCAAGATGCTGAACGACATTGTTTTGCTTATCGTGGGCGGTATTGGTGGAGTGATGTCTAAAAGGGCTGTAGGAGCCGCTTCTAAGGCTTTTGGAGCGCCTCAACTTCCAATGCAACCAATGTGTCAACCAATGGGCTATCAAGGCTCTATGGGCGGTTTTAATCAGTCCTACGCACCTCCACAATCGGCTTATGGTCTGCCAAGTCAACCTTTTGGCGCTATGCCTGTTTGGAAGAACCCAGAGTTAGATGAATCATGGACTCCTGGCCCTCCTCCAACCACACCGCCAGACCACTTAGAAGATGACCATGATCGTGTGCAAATAGCAGTTGCTCGGCAGGAGTCTGAATAATGTTTGGAATACCTCTTCCCTATCTTTTGTTAGCGGTCACTATCGCTTTGTTTGGAAGTTATCGAGGAGGCTACCATTTTGGGTGGTCTGACAGAGACAAAGAAATGCAGATTCAGATTGCCAAAAAGAATGAAGAGGCTCGTCAAACTGAGCAAAAACTTAATGAACAATTAAACACTACTGCAACCAAACTTTTGGAGACTACAAATGTTGTTAATCAAAAACAAAGCGCTTTGGATTCTGCCATTCGTGCTGGTAGGGTGCGGATCAGCGCCCCAAGTTGTGTACAAACCCCCACAAATCCCACCCCTGCCCCCACAGATACAAAAGCAACCAGTCAACCTGACAGACAGACTGACCCAGCTTCTGATGCCGAGCGAGCAACCCTCCAAGCCATCGCAGAAATAGTGGCTCAAGGGGATAAAAATACCGCTGCTTTGAATGCCTGCGTAGACTCGTATAACCAGATGAGAGACTTGCTAAATGACAGTAAACGCTGAACAACTAAGACAAATGCACATTGACCCTGTATGGGAAGCGCCATTGAATGTAACTTTTGAGAGGTTTGACATCTCTACACCACTTCGCCAAGCCGCTTTTATTGGTCAAGCAGGGCATGAAAGTGGTAACTTTAAGATGTTGAGTGAAAACCTGAACTATCGGGCAGAAACCTTGATGAAAGTCTGGCCTAAAAGGTTTCCAACTCTTGAGTTTGCCAAGCAATATGAGCGCAATCCTCAAAAAATTGCCAATTCTGTTTACGCCAATCGTATGGAAAACAGAGATGAGGCTTCTGGGGACGGGTATCGTTTTCGAGGTAGAGGGCTTTTCCAGCTAACTGGACACGCAGGGTACTATCACGCAGGACAAGCTCTTGGTGAGGATTTTGTAATGAATCCAGACCTAGTTGCCACGCCTCAGTACGCTGCTTTAACCGCAGGATGGTTCTGGAATACTCATAAACTGAACCAATTTGCTGATTCCCGAGACTACAAGACCATGACCAAGAAAATCAATGGTGGCTTTATTGGTCTTGCAGACAGGGAAAAGCACATAAATCAAGCGTTAGCAGTACTAATGGGTTGATCTTTTACGAAGATTCCCTCTTTATTGAGAAAACCTTTGCGGTCTTTAATTTCCTCGTAAGAGCCTTTAAAGCACTCTACGAGGTCTAAATCAGCGCAGGCACAACCCATTACTAGGGTTACCAGGATGTCGCCATAAGCATCTTTGATTGCTTCTTTATCATCTTTGGCAATGGCATCAAATAACTCGTCTAGCTCTTCCTTAGTCTTTAAGGCTTGGGCATATGGAGTGCTATTTTGGACAATTCCACGAGCCTCACCCCATTGGATTGTTTTCATCTCTACTGCTGCGTAACTCATTTAACTCTCCTGACTGGTTCTTGGTACTTTTCTGGTGGTGGAGGCATCATTTTCTCTGAAGGTGGAGTCCATCCATGCTTTCTCCAAAGGGCTTGGACATCAGAACCAGACTCCCATACAAAGTCCTTTAATGGGACTGATGGGTAACAAATCTTGGAATGTGGTGGTTTTTCAATCATTTTGAAGCCTTCATCAAGCGTTGTTTGCGACCAGAGCGACCTACTTTTACGCCCACGATTTCAATGAATCCTTTGTCTAACAGAGCCTTGTATCTGCCTGTTATTGAGGAATATGGGTACTGCGGGAACAACTCTAGGACTTGATCTGAAATACAGCCCTCTGGGAAGCCTTTAATCGCTTCATAGACCATTTGTTCAAGTTTGGTAGTGTCAACTACTTGAGCCGCTTCGTGGCTAGTTACAGGGTCTTCTTTTCTAACCAACTTAAATGGTGGAGAGCCAAAGAACTTCTCTACTTGACCGCCAAACCATGTTTTATCTAATGTCATCATTCACTCCTGTTAAATTGGTGAGGGTACTCGCTGCGTCCATGTTCGTCCGACATTTCTGTCCATAGCATCCGCTTTCTCCTCGTAAACTTACTCAAAATGGGAAATCTTCACCTTTGTCAAAATCTGTAGACTTGGATCGCTCTGAAGTCTTCATAGGTTCTTTAGGTGCTACTGCTAAACCCATGAACTTACCGCTTTTACCTTCTTTGATCCATGCTGATAGCCAGTAATCTTTGCCATCAACAGTAATATTTCCCTTGTACTGAGGCGCTCGTTCGTTTTCTTTTTTGTCATTAACAAACAAAACCCCAGAATTATCTCTTTTTTCCATTTACAGCTCCTTCGCCTTTTTTAATGATGTACGCACTTTGCTTGGCAGAAGTGTCCAGAGGGCAATTTTCTGTTCCCCATCTAGGTTCTGCTCTTCTAATCTCACCCAAGCTGCCTTGGGATCACCCTGTTCGCAAGTAGCAATCAATTCAATTGCTAATTCCTCTAGGTATCTTAATTCCTCTTCAGGAATGTTGTCTGTTGCACCCTGAGTAGGTGTGATAACGACTGATTTACCATCTTCTGGGAGGTCTTCACCAGCATAAATGTAGAGTCCCAAGCCGTGCAGACTTAAAGCCTTTGTCATGCATCGCATGATGGCTGTGTTGACCGCAAACGCATCAGGATTAGGAATTGCTTTGTTTCGGTAGTCCATCACAGGCAATTGGCAGGTCATTGGTTTGCCAAACATGGTCACAGTAACGAATACCATTGCCGTGCCATTGATGTCCATGAAACACTTGTCACCAAACATCTCTACCTTGTAAGTAGCACCAGGATCAGCCTTTAGAGCTTCTGCCCATGCCCACGCCCATGACAGATAAGTAAGGTTGTTCTTCTTTTCTGTGTGAGCATTCACATCTCTTTTCAGTAACGCTTCTATTGACATATTAACTCCTGTAAGTATCAAACTCTTGATTGATTATTTGCTTTTGTTGGTCAAGGTCTAAATCCTTGAACTCAATGAAGTCTGCTTCTTGGCAACAGACTATTTTATTTCCCTTAACTGCCAAACAGTAGGGACAGTATTTGATATCTGAGAACTCTTCTACAAAGAATTGAAATAGCGTTTTCATTAGTGCAACCTATCAAAAGCCATTTCCCACAGAACATCGCTTGCCAGATCGGTGAGGCTATTCAACTCATCTTCTGTTAGTTCTGTCCCATCTTCGTAGCATCCATAAGAGAAGTAGGCATCTGCAAAATCTGGATAATCTCTTGGGTCTACTCCATCTACTTCTAGGTCTACGACCTTTTTTCCATTAAGAATCGGCATATTCACTCCTATTTGTTTATCAAAGTTGTCCGTTTTTGCAATTCGTCCCTGTCGCTGAGATCAACCCACATTGGGCGCAAGTTTCGATGGCATTGCAACTGTTTAACATGATGGACTTCACGCACAAGGTTGCCCAACACCTGTAATGTGCCACACCTTTTTAGCCTTTTTAATAGGGATAAACCCTAATTGACTTGCAAAAAAACAACACTACTATTCCGAGCATGAACTACGAAAACCTTGAAAAACAATGTGCGGAAACCCTACAGGGCTACGCCAATCGCATGGCTAGTGTCTATGTAGATGAGCCAGAGGACTTTACCGCTGCGGTAACTGCTCTGCTCTCCAGAACACTAGAACTTCACCTCAACAGACCCATTAACTTGGAGAATCTATACAAATGACACAAGCCGCCATCATTGATGCACTACAAAACGGCCCTTTAACCTCTCACGAACTGGCAGAAATCACAGGAATGAGCCAGGCAACAGTTATCTCAACTACCAAGAAACTACGCAATCAGGGTAAATTGACTGCCAAACTGGTGAAATCTGGGAAATTCTGGATTAACCAATACACCTTGGAAGAGGATGTACCAAAGCCTAGTCAGACTGTTTTCTGTGGAATCCAGACTCAGGGAATCTTTACCCCTGCTGAGTACCGAGCCATGAAAGCTCAACTGAACAAGTTGTACAAAAGACACGATTTTTCAAAAGACATCACAAATCATCAAAATATTTGATACAATTTTTACACGCGGCTAGGGTAGCTCCCGAAAAGATGATTCTTCACCATCCTGCCACCAGCGTGTCTTGTGAAGTCAACCAAAGAAGTAAGGTTAAACATGGCTACTCTTAGTCTAAAAAAACCACACCCAAAAGTGGTGATTGGCGAAACCCCATTAAAAAATATTCATGGTATGTACGCAGTAATGCGTCAAAGCCGAAATATTAAAAGTATGCGATTTACTTGCATACATGATTCCTTTCTCAGCGCTTTAAAAGAAGCTGACCGATTAGCAAGAGAAAACAATACTGAACGCTATTTAGTTGTTCAAGTTGTTGGTGCTCGAGATTGGGTGGCTTAACATGGCTGGCGATTGGATAAAACTTCAAAAAGACACTCCAGACAAACCAGAAGTTCTTGCAATAGCTGCAAGGATGAATTTAGACCCTGATGCAGTAGTTGGAAAACTAATTCGCATTTGGTCATGGTTTGACACTCACACTATTGATGGTAACGCATCAAGCGTTACTTTTGCGTTACTAGATCGTTTGGCTGGCGTTACAGGGTTTGCTGAACAAATGACTTTTGTTGGTTGGCTTGACCAAAAAGGACACTTACTTACCCTGCCTAACTTTGAGTATCACAATGGTGAAACAGCTAAAAAGAGGGCTTTAGGTAAAAATAGGCAAGAAAAACGCAGAAGCAACGATGAAAGTAACGCAAATAGTAACGCATCAAGCGTGACAAAAGCGTTACCAGAGAAGAGAAGAGAAGAGAAGAGTATTAAAGAAAACAAAGAGGATGCAACTAGCGTTGCCTTTGTTTTGCCAGATTGGGTTCCTAAAGAAACTTGGGAGCAATTTTTGGAAATGAGAAAGCGCATCAAGAAGCCGCCAACTGACTACGCCATCAAACTTCTGATTGACAAATTAAGTCGGTTTAGAAGCAATGGTCAGGACATTAAGTTGGTTTTGGAGAAATCAATCACTTCTGGTTGGCAAGATGTTTTTGAGATCAAAGGAAATCCTGCCGACAACATCAGGACTACAGTTCCACCTTCAAACGAACCAGACCCTGCGCTAACCAAGATTATTGAAGATGCCAAAAAAGCAACGCCTATGCCAGACCATATCAGACAGGCAATGGCTCAACTAAGGAGTAAATCTTGATCCACTATCATGGTTTACCAATAACTCCTGCCACAGTAGCTGTTAAAGCAATTGAAGGTGGTCATGCTTTTGTGTCATATGCTCATTCTGACCAACTTGCATCAGCCATAGAGGTTTGCCAGTCATTCGCAATAGACAATGGAGCATTCTCTGCTTGGAAACAGGGTAAGCCAATTACTGATTGGCAGCCGTTCTACGATTGGTCGCTAGACCTGAAAAAAGTACCTTCTTGTGACTTTGCTGTCATTCCAGATGTAATTGATGGAACAGAAGCAGACAATGATGCTTTGCTTAAAGACTGCCCTTTACCAACTTGGTTTGGCTCTCCAGTTTGGCATATGCACGAATCTTTAGAGCGTCTTGAACAACTAGCCAACACTTATGTTCGGGTATGCATTGGCAGTTCTGGAGATTTTGCAACAGTAGGAACTTCTAAATGGTGGGTAAGAATTGGCCAGGCAATGCGTGTTATTTGTGATGACATGGGTAGACCAGCCTGTAAGTTGCATGGTTTAAGGATGCTAGACCCTGCAATCTTTACCAAACTACCATTTTCATCAGCCGACAGCACCAATATTGGTAGGAATGTTGGTATTGATGTGCATTGGAAGCATGGCAATTATTTGCCGCCTACAAAGGAAGCAAGGGCGCAAATCATGCGTTCTAGGATCGAGGCATTCAATGCCCCATCTAAATGGAATTTTTATCAACCAATGGAACAGGAAACACTTTTATGATTTTTGCTTTAATAACTTATGCCGTGGCAATGACCTTGGCAAACCTTTTAGTGGCTACATTTGGCCCTGCAATCAGTCCTGTTAACGCATTTTTCCTAATTGGACTTGATCTAACATTAAGAGATTGGCTTCATGTTCGCCTGAAAACTTGGCAAATGGGTTGCTTAATTGTCGGCACAGGTGGGCTAACTTATCTACTTAACCCTGCTGCAGGAATGATTGCAGTAGCTTCCGCTATGTCATTTTTGATTGCCGCTTTAGTTGATTGGGCAGTATTTATGAAAACAACAGGATCATGGATTAAACGAGCAAATATCTCAAATACAGCTGGTGCTGCCGTGGATTCTTTGTTATTCCCAACCATAGCATTTGGTGTTTTGATGCCTGAAATCGTGGCACTTCAATTTATTGCCAAAGTATCTGGTGGTGCAATTTGGTCTTTTGTCTTAGAAAAGAAATTTAAGCATGAACTACTTTGAAGCCATGATCCTGTTAGACAAAGTAAAAGATGGAAAGAATGTTCCGCTTTACCTGATAAACAAGGCATTGGAGTTAACTGGTGACTTGGAGTAGGAGAAACATCCAAAGCCCAAGCGATAGGGTTCAACTAGAGCAGTCCGAGGCTAGAGAACTTTATCGTAATTGGGAATGGAATAAGAATCGTGACCTCATCAGGGCAAGACTTGAGAGAGCAGAGAGAATCTATGGAACTGGTGCAAGAGATCGCATAAGGGCGTACATGGCACAAATGAAAGATGGAACTTTAATATGACATTTATGGTGACATTCAAAGTAGATGGCGTACCAGTCCCAAAAGGTCGAGCAAGGTATGTCAAAAGGGGAAACTTTGTCCAAGCCTACACCCCTGAGAAAACAAGAACCTATGAAGCCTTGATTAAAGATGCTTCTAGGCAAGCAATGGGTGGCTCAGAACCTTTAGAAACCCCTGTAAGCCTGTATCTGTACATCAGAGTACCAATCCCCGCATCAGCAACCAAAAAACGCCTACAAGCGATTGCCGATGGATCAGAGAAACCAATAAAGAAGCCCGATGCGTCAAATATTTTGAAATCGGTGGAGGACGGCATGAATGGGGTTGTTTACCATGACGATTCGCAAATCATCAACATTCATGTAACGAAGGTGTTTTCTAGTGAACCAGGTGTTGATATTTGTGTGAAAGAGTGTTTAGAGTAAGGGTAAGTCCCTATTCAAGCATCAATAAAACATTGATAAAGTGTAATTTTTAACAGGAGTAAATATGTCCACATGGGAATTTGACACCACCACAGGTGCAGGTAGTGAAATCGTCACAGTTGTTTATGAGTATGAATCCGACCAAGATTCGACCTATAACGAGTCAATTAAAGAAATCTGGTTCGAGGGTAGAGATGTCATTGGCTTACTGTCTGATGAACAGTTCAAAGAACTAGAAATCGAGGCAGCCATGCGCTTTCAACATCACAAACTTAACTACAAGTTGGAGGATGTATGACCGAAGAGCGAAACGAGGTTCTTGAAGAGGTTGCCAAGGAGTTCGACAAAATGAAGTCCTTGGGTGATACAGCACAGAGTTTTGCATCTTATGTGCGAAACATGAAAACCTGCCCTCCATGTTTGAATACTTGTGAACAAGGCAGAAGGTGTCCTGCGAGGAACAAATGACCAAAGAACGAGAAGCATTGAAGCTGGCGCTGGAGGCGTTGGAGGAGGCTTGGTATCACGTTGGCACATTTCAGCCAACCGAGAAAGCAATAGACCTGTATGACGAGGCAAGAACCGCCATCAAAGAAGCCTTGGCACAACCAGAGCATGGTTGGACATCTGAACGCATTGCAGGGATGTCAAGATTAAAAGATGCTCAGGACAAAAAATTGGCACAGCCCAGCGTTAGCGTTGAGCAGGAGCCTGTGGCGTGGATGTATGAAGTCAATAATGCGCATACTTGTTTGGATTTATTTGAACCGCCTGATGATGCATATGACGAAGGAACTTTGCACCCCCTCTACACCACCCCACCACAGCGTAATCCTCTAACCAGAAAAGAAGTGCTGGCCATCATTGACAAGCACCCAGCAGAAAAGAAAACGGGTCTGCCAATGTTTTACCGCGACCAAGTGCTTGACATTGCCCGAGCCATCGAAGCCGCACACGGCATTAAGGGGGAAGCATGAAAAACTTTATATGTTCATGGTTTCATGGTGGTGGATATATCAAGCGTGATGAATTAGGGCGCATCAATTGGCAATGCAAAAAATGTGGAAGATGGGCAGACCCAGTTGAACTCAAGGAGAAGAACACATGATTGAAGCAATTGGTTGGATGTCAATCGGTGTTTTCTTTGCGCTATTGCCGCAAATATGTGTTGCTTTGTTATCTGCAATTGAAAAACATGAGTCGAAAAAGAACTAAACGCAAACAATGGGCATTGATTAACACGATCACCCATGCAATCGTTGGTGCGTCAATAACCCACAGAGAACGCCTAGACAAGCTCAGATTGATGGAATATTCAGCCCTAGAAGCCTTAACCAAGGGTCAAGGGACTATCCACGATTGGAGAACCCTTGTCGATGTTCTGAACCTATCGGAAACGATGGCTAGGCACAATA
>Ga0208784_1000701_pt1 | contig 15518 bp, 18 predicted proteins | sample DEB19_08_DNA_FD_184531 | JGI IMG/M metagenome (GOLD analysis project Ga0208784, IMG submission 184531) | Aqueous microbial communities from the Delaware River and Bay under freshwater to marine salinity gradient to study organic matter... | ecosystem: Environmental > Aquatic > Marine > Coastal ... | reverse complement strand
TCCTCAAAGTCTGGATCGCGCTTGCATAAATCCAAGTCCATTTGGAGGTCGTCAGGCGGATCATACGGGCAGGATGTCGTGTCTCTGAGCGTGGCGCAGCCACCTCCGTTCTCGCTGCCACCCATGATCTCGGACATCTGAGTGCGGGGCAGTGGTCCGCGAGGGGTGTCGGATGGACGAGCCGGCAGGCGCGGCGTTAGTAGGAGGGCAGCAACGCAACACACACCGGATATGACATAGCGAAAATTAGTCATACACATTCTCTCCTTTAAAGGCGAGGGTAGGGCTGGGTGACGAAAGACGCGTGGTGAACTAGTGTGACCAAAGGTATCCAATAGAAGGTGGTACCATTTGCTTGGTGTTCAGGGCGGCGTAACGGCTCTGCGGTGTTGTGTTTGCAGTGCTTCTTATTCCGGCAGGCCGCCCGCGTAAACGCTGTTTCTTGACGTCTGCTTTGATCGGGGATTATGCGGCCTCATTTTCCGTCGGTCTGCATTTGCTCGCGGTTGCGACTCGTAGCGACCGTGCCCGGAACGATGTCGTTTGGAGGTGAGCGGACGCGATCGACGGTATACGGTAAGCCAACTATTGCACGGGGTCCTCAATGTCTTCAGCGGCACCGTCGGACCGATTGGCCGCTTGCTCATGCACCGATCCCTTTATGCTGTACGAGATGTTGCGGACCGATCCATCGCAGTACAGCATGTTGAAGGCTTCAGGATGGGGACCACCCCAGGCGCCGCCGTTTTGCTTGCCAGGAGTGTCAGGCTTGGGCTTTGAGCCCCATCGAGTGATGTCTTCGTTTGCCCCCTCGAGCATCGTTCTCTTATCGCCGGCCCCCCGTCCATCGAGGTAGTGTTGCGGGTCGAGATACTTCTCACCGACCAAGTAAGTCTTCGACAGCCCGTCGGTGATCTGGGCGACGCGAACCTCGCTGCCGAAGTGGGCTACACCGGTGCAGGTGTTGTCCATTCGCATGAACTCGGCGACCCATTCACTTGTCTTTGCATCCGCGAAGGATTGAGGGCCTTTCGCGAACTCCGCACCTGGGCTGCAGTTCGCCTGCCCGCCATTGATGGCGTAGTCGGTCCGCTGTGCTTCCGGAATAGGATCGCTGTACTTAGGCTCGTAGGAATCGATGATTGGAAGCAGTTGACTGCGCAGCCTGTCCGGGCAGTTGAACCCCGGAATCACCGTCTGAACCATCTGCAAAGCGGCCTTCTTCTGCGTCAAGGACCCCGCGACCATCCCGCGGCCGAGGTCATGCACCGATGCCTGCTCCATGTAGGGCAGGATGTTGTAGACCCACCCCCCGGGCTGAGTTCTCCGGAACCCCCGATTCGGATTCCCGATCCACTCATAGCCCCAGCCGTTGGTCGGCAGGATTTTGTGAGCCTGTTCGTGCGCGTGGATCGCGATGCCGATCTGCCGCAGCCGATTGGAACAGTCCATGTCTCGGGCAGACTCGCGGACATGCTGGACCGCGGGGGCCATCAGGGTCAACAGCATCGCAACGATCACGATCACGATCAGCAGCTCGATGATCGTAAATGCCGGACGCCGGGCACCGCTCATGGCTAACCCCCGCTCACCTACCGACCCTTGACCAGCCGGCATCGTACCCCTCGCACACCACTCTGCCTAGGGGTGGGATCGCGTCGACGACGGGCCGTGTCGGAGTGATCGGATACAGGCCGCTTCTGATTGCGGGCCGGGCCAACGGCACCTATGCTCGCTCAAAGGGGATCTGGCTGCAGCGGCATCAGGGCCGGCACCCTCGGCTCGGATTGGCGGCACCATTGCACGCAAGGGAATGGACGATCATGGCGCACCCATCTACGCCTCGCACGACCCGGCCTGAACAGAGCGAAATGACAGCCCGCGTCCAGTTCGGCTGGCTGGAGGTATTGCTCGTTCTCGCTTCGTTGTCCCTTGTGCTTCAGTTGTTTCCGCAGCTGATCTCCTATCCATGGTCGCTGCTGAAGCCGATAATCGACCGAGTGCTCTGGTGTGCTGATGTGCGTAACTGGAGCTGGAAGGGTTGGCTTGCTGCCGAGGCGTGCCTGTTGGTGTTTCTGCTGTACCTTAAGAAGAAGTACTACTCCGAGTAGTGGTTCGCGGATGGTGGAGTGATGCTGGAGATAGCCGCCGCCGTGATCTTTGCCTGGGCTATGTCTGATGCCAGCCATGAGGTTTCAGACGTCGAGATCCGGCAAGAGTTACGGGCGGAAGCTCCTACTGACGGCGAGCAACTCCCGGGAGACGAAAACGCTGACGTGGGCGGGTTGACGGTCCGGGAGATCGAGGAACTGTTTCCCAGCATCGATGTCTTCCGAAAGCTGTTCCGCGAGCACAGTATCGAATACACGGGTCGTGGATATGCATCAGAGCCATTCACTTATCAGGTCTTCATTCCCCCCGCCTCCGCGCCCGATGACCGACTGCCGCTGATCGTCTGGATGCATGGCCGCGGCGAAGCCAATGGGCCGCGCAAGGCACGTTTCCATCTTCGTTATCTTAAGCAGCTGTTTCAGATGTCCTCGGAGGCTAAGGGCTCCGAGCGGTTTGCCTTGATGGCCATGCAGTGCCCTCAGAACAATGCGGGTTGGACGACGGATGCCACTGATGCGGACGACATGGCCAACGTCCTTGCCGCCGGCGTCGACGATGTTCTGGCCCGGTATCCGATTGATCCGAGTCGCGTCACGTTGGCGGGCATCTCGTCTGGCGGGAATGGGGTGTGGACGTTGGGCTCGCGAAGGCCCGAGCTGTTTGCCGCGCTGGTGCCGATGGCGTCGACAGGGCTCAGCGACGTCGGGGCTGAGAAGCTCGCCGGAGTTCCGGTGTGGGCGTTTCACAATACGTACGACGGCCCTTGCCCCCCTGATGGTGTCCGGCGGACGATCGCGGCACTTCAGGGCCACGGCGGAAGGGCGTACCTGACGGAGTTCCCGGCATCCGTGCACGACTGCTGGACGCCGGCGTTCGAGAAGTGTGAGTTGCTCACGTGGATGCTTTCTCAGCAACGTGGCACGCAAAAGGGACGGGCGCCGGGATCCATGTCCCTCGGCGCTAGCATTCGAATGGTGGCGTACCGCATTTCGGCTTACGGCCCGGCTCGACTCGCGGGCCAATTTGGACTCATCGCGGTTGTCATTGTGGCTGTCGTGGCCGTGCGACAACGGCGGGCTTCAAGCGTGATCCTGGCGGCTGGTGGGAAGCTTGACGCTAGTCGAAGTCGGTCGTGACGCTCGTTACGACTCCGTTCACGACGCGGATCATCACCGGTGCGGAAACGAACCAAGACTGCCGCTCGTTGAGTTTTGCGACCGTTACGTTTGGCGAGTCCTCGGGAGCCGGCCCGCAGGGCGGTACCTCGAGTAGAAGGAGCCGCGTGCTTGGGTTTGCGGCCGCATGTGCCCGCTGCACGGGAACGACTTCTTGGCACTTGGGGCAATCGTGGTGAAACATGAGTACATCCCAAGAGCCCTTTGTGATCTCCGTTGCGGGATCAATCGATGAGGTGATCGGAAAGTCCTTGCCGACCCAGTCGTCGGGGGAAAGGATCGTCATGTTTTCAGATGCCCCGGAGGAAGCCCCGCCTCGGCCCAGTTGGTCAACCCACGACAGCCCGATCCAAAGCAGTGGCACTCCGATCGCAACCGCAAGAGCACCGGCCATCCGTGTCCGCCCAGAGTGGCGTAGCAGCGAGTCCTCCGGCGGAAAGAGGAGGCCGGCGGCAGCCACAAGATCGACGGCCGCGGTCACCCAAGGAGGAACAGCGACAGCACCAAAGCACCCGCATTGCTTGAATCCTGCGACTGCGCGATGCATGGAATACACCGCGAACACCGTGAAGAGGATGCCAGCGGCGGGCCGGAGGTATTTGGGGCCCACACCGGCGACGAGTCCCCAGCCCAGCAGAAGTTCCAAGCCTACTGCGAAAGTGGTCCCACTCCACGGAAACGCATCGCCATGGGTGCCTGCGATTCCCGAGGCGGTGGGATAAAACACCTTCAGCGATGCGGCGACGATGAGCAGACCGCCGCACACCACATCCCATATTCGCGACTTATCGAATCGAGGCGTCGATTCCGTGGAGTCTGAAGTTGCAGATCCTGACATGCGCGGTCATGCTCCCGTACCGAAGCCCCCCGTGTGCGGGAACAGAGAATACTGTTGGAGTAGCTCAGATGGCAACGATGCCGTCGATGCCTGAAGAACGTGACGGCGTTCGGGTATCGGTCGTGATTCCCGCGTTCGACGAGGAGGCCACCCTTCCCGAGGTTCTTTCCCGGCTCCAACGCCTGAGGGGCCCTGTCGAGATCATCGTTGTGAACGACGGCTCACGGGACGGCACTGCGGCTCGGCTCGCAGATGCCGAGCGAAGCATGAAGCTGGTCGTTATCCACAATGGAACGAACTGCGGAAAAGGGGCGTCGCTACGACGGGGCTTTGCTGCGGCGACAGGACCGGTCGTCGTCATTCAGGATGCTGATCTGGAGTACGACCCCCTTGAGATCGAGCGATTGCTGGCTCCGATCGAGGCAGGTGAGGCAGATGTGGTCTACGGAAGCCGGTTTCAGGGGGGGGGGTCGCAGGCTAATGGCCCGATCCACTGGGCGGCGAATCGGCTGCTGACGACCCTTTCCAACTGGATGACCGGCCTTCGGCTATCGGACATGGAGACGTGCCAGAAGGCCTTTCGTCGTGACGTTCTCAAAGGAATGCAGCTCCACGAGAACGGGTTCGCGATCGAACCCGAGATCACAGCCGCCGTAGCCAAAGCCGGCTGGCGGGTTCGGGAGATCCCGGTCCGCTATGCCGGGCGTGACAAGGCGGACGGAAAGAAGATTGGCTTCAAGGACGGGCTGTATGCGATCGCATGCATCTTGAAATCACGGATGGCGACCTCCGGGCACTCACGGCAGCCGCACGACACGCCGCGGTTCCGTCTCGGCTTGCTCGAATGGGGGCTGCTGCTTGCGACGATGTCGCTGATCGGACAGTTGCTGGTCCCGTCGGCGATGGCCTGGTGGCTTAGCCCCCGTCCCGGTTATCAGGGCGAGTTTCCTGCAGCTGGTGACAGGAGGATCGTGGATGGCACGCTGCCCTACCGGATGCTTCTGTACCTACCTCCAGGGTATTCCGACCGTGGGCAACCGATGCCGCTCCTGATGCATCTACACGGATCCGGGGCTCGGGGCAACGATCTTGCCCTCCTGCGTCGGGAAGGCCTTTCGCGGCTGATCCACAAAGGCCTTGAACTACCCGCCGTAGTTGCCTCGCCGCAGTGCCAGCAGGGCCAGACCTGGGATTCAAAGCAGGTGATGGTGGTCGTTGACTACCTCAGGGACTCGCACAACATCGACACGCGCCGAATCTACCTTACCGGCTACAGCATGGGCGGGTATGGCACGTGGAGGACGGCCTCGCTGTATCCCGAGCGATTTGCGGCGATCGTACCGATCTGCGGCGGCGGTGAGACCGAATGGGCTACAAGCTTGACGGGCATCCCAGTCTGGGCCTTTCACGGGCAGCGAGACGAGTCTGTGCCGGTGGCTGAAACGACGAAGATGATTGACGCAATCCAGCTCGCAGGCGGAACACCGAAGCTGACGGTATATCCGGACGGGAAGCACTACGTCTGGGATGACGTCTATCAGGACGCCGAGTTGCTCGGGTGGCTGTGGAAGCAGAGGCAAATAGATTGAGCGGCAACCACTCACTCACATCGTGAGCGAGCGACTCACACCCCAGAGGGATTACATGATATCTCGCAGCAAACAGCTTGCTCGCCACTCCATCAATGCAGCGCTGGCGGCAATCGAAATCTACAACAAGCCAGCGTTTCCTGACCGCGAGCAGGTCTTCGCTGTGCTGATGGTGACTGCCTGGGAGGCGTTGCTGAAAGCTAGGATCCTTTACTTAGCAAAGAACAAGCTCGCCTCACTGTTTGTGCGCGAGAAAGCGAAGAGATTTAAGCGGAATCGAAACAAGATCCCATTCACGGTCGATATCTACGAGGCCATGAGGCGCTTGAATCTGGACCCAGTAGTTGCATCAAACATTGGGCACCTCGTTGAAATTCGGGATTCAGCGGTTCACCTCACCGTCGAGTCCCCGTCGTTGCCGCAGATCGTGTTCTCGCTGGGAACCGCTACTCTGCGGAACTACGCAAGACTCGTGCATGAATGGTTCAATATGCCGCTGTCTTCCTACAACTTCTACATAATGCCCTTGGCGTTTGCCACGCCGTTCAGAACGCTCCGGCTTGCAGATGTCCAAAATGAGCCAGATGACATCGCGCAGATCATAGAGTCGCTCACCCATAGCCAGGAGGAGCTACCGCCATCAAAGGATTTCTACTTCCTCTGCGAAGTCGAAACGGCACTCGTGTCCTCCAAGAGAATCTCTCAGACCACAGACTTGGTTGCGGCCATTGATGCAACGAGTCCGGACGCTGTGTTCGTTCAGAAGCCAATAAGTCCCCTGGATCAGTATCCGTATTCAGGAACCCAAGTCGCTAAACTCATCAAGGACAAGCTGCCGGACGTCAAGCGAAACGACGTGTGGAAGGCAATCAAGGCATTGAGCCTCAAAGGGGACAAGAGGTATTCGAAGTACAGCTATCCGACGAAGGCAGCCGAGTCGCTCGGTCCTTCGAGGGCGACTGGGGTCATCTACAATCATGACGCGTTTCTTGCGCTTCTCGCCTATTTTCGTAACGGCGTGGAGAAGACGGGAGCACCGTCATAGAAGTTGAGTCCGAAAAGTGGAACCGGGATTCTCGGTTTAAGGTGCCCGATGGCCCTGCGAGCTAGCCTTATCCCGTGGGCAATGGCGGGAAGCAGTTCTGCCCGGAGATCGCTAGCATGGCGGCGCCGTGGTGGTCGATGATGGCGTACAGAGCACTTCGCAGAGAAATGGCGTATCGATGCATGAACTGGCGATTGCGGCTGCGACGCCTTCCTTGCCCTGGTTCGCAAGCCTGTTCAGGCGACTCGGACGCATTTCCAACCTTGGAAATGTGTCCTCGTCCGGCCCGCACCCGCAGGCCAGCGACGCCGTAGAGCGACTTTGCAATCGGAGGTGAGTCGTTCACGGCGAGATGACGGTCGCCTGCATCCGGCTCGCCGGCCCGCCACCTCCTCAGCAGTTCGCCGATGAGACCGAGTCGATCTCACCAACCGCGGCTAGGCCGGTGAGCTTGAGGGCTGTGAACGCCGGTCGGTCTTCCGCTTGACGTGCTTCCGCTGCCGGGCCGACCCGGTCGTGCTCGCTACCCGTGCCGAGAGCCCTGCCGCCTCGCACAGGTCGTGGACCCAGCCAGCCTGCGAACAGGCATCGAACACAACACTCGACACAGGCTTCCGGGCGAGAACAGACCGTACCTCATGGGACGTCGCCTGGAACGAGTTGAACTCCGCCACACGGGGGCGGGGTCGCACAAATAGCGAGGCTGTTGTATCGGCCGAGATCCGGCGAGAGAATGGGGAGAGCCTCCATGTCATGTCTCCTGGGATTGGGGCCAGGCCATCACGGTAGCCCACGACATGCATGGATTCTTTGGTCGAAATCTTGAAAGGAGTCGACAATGGCGAGGCGAGCCTTCTACAGCTTTCACTATGTGCCCGACAATTGGCGGGCTTCTCAGGTTCGCGCAATGGGTGTCGTGGAAGGCAATCGCCCCTGCTCGGATAACGACTGGGAGGCGGTCACGAAGGGCGGCGACAAACAAATCGAGAAATGGATCGCCGACCAGATGGACGGCAAGTCCTGTGTCATCGTGCTAGTGGGCACAAATACTGCCCGCCGGAAGTGGATCACTCATGAGATCGTAAAGGGGTGGAACGACAAGAAGGGCGTTCTTGGCATCCACATTCACAAGCTTCTGGATAGCGCAGGAAAGGCAACTCTCCGCGGCGAGAACCCCTTCTCACATATTGCCTACGGAGAGACTGGAAAGATGCTCTCGTCCATCGTGAAGACCTACGATCCTCCCCAGGCGGACAGCAAGCTAGTCTATGATTACATTAAGACCAATCTTTCGGATTGGATTGAAGAAGCGATATCGATCCGGAACGCGAAGTGAAGGAGAACGCGATGGCCAGCACCAATATTGACTCGCCATGCGTGCAGAGCCACTTGGCCATTCTCCAGTCAGTGATCGCACGCATGGCTTCCAACAGCGCGAATTGCAAAATGTGGTGCGTAACGCTCGTCGCGGCAATTCTGGTAGTCGGTGCCGATGGAGCAAAGATTCGTTTCGCCCTGCTCGCGCTTGTGCCAACCGTGTTCTTCTTGCTGCTGGACGCCTACTACCTCAGTCTTGAGCGGTGCTTTCGTCACAAATACGACAGCTTTGTTGAGAATCTTAGTCGAGATCCCAGCGTCGTCAGTGGCATGTTCGTTGTGAAACTAAATATGACACGGGCCGCGAAGCTGCGGAGCCTCGCCGAGTCGGCGTTATCCGTTTCTATACTGCCCTTCTACGGATCTCTGGCAATCATGATCGTTGTGGCATGGTGGCTGATGCATAAGCCATAGAAGCATGCCGAACCTTCTAAGGATTTGAGTTCGCGAAGCCGAACCTCAAATCCTCTGTTCAAGAAGCCCGGTGGAGCAGAGAGCGCGCCGCATCCCTGGGGCAACGGTGGGAAGCGGAGTTGCCCCGAGGGGATCACGAAGCGCGTGACGATTGCGGTGCCGTCGTGATCCGCACTGGCGTACGGGTCTCGGCACTCGGAACTGCCACGCCGGAGGCGGGCGGACTCGAACCGCTCGCCCAGAAGCGTCGCGACCTGCCGCCCACCCGGACACATTTCCAAGGTTGGAAATGTGTCCGGGTGGTACAGCCGTCTGCACATATCGGGCATGTTCATGCGCTCCCCAAGGTCAATGTCAGCCTGCCGAAGCAGACCCACGATCTGCTCTGCACTGCGTCGCTTCCTCATCCGAGAACTCTTTCCAGCCCCCGCTGGGGCATGTGGATTCTCTCACAAGACCTGGATCAGGATCTGGGGAGGGGGTCACCTGCGGGGTCAGTGGCGCGACAATGGCTGGTGGTACCACTAACTGTACGCGGCGGCGATCAAGGTTCCGCGGGGTTGTGGGGGCTGGGGGCGGTGGCAGCGCTGGCGCTCGCATTCAGCCTTCGGGGGTCAGGGTTCGGGAGGGCCGGGGAGCAGCGTCACGCGGGCGCACCCAGGCCGCGCGACCTCCTCGTTCTGCTGCTGCCGCCGCTGATGATCTTCGCGGCGATGAGCTCCAAAACGGGATTCAGCGAGCACTTTCGGTACGTGTTGCCGTGCTTTCCCTTTCCGTTTGTGGGGATTGCGGCCGTGTTTGGGAATTTTTTGTTGACAACGCTCGTGGTATTTCGGTATATTGAGCCAGACTTCGCGGCCCAAGGCTTCAACGAACCGCTTGTCCGCGTCTCTTGACGCTGCTTCTTTGGTCAGTCTGCAGTAGCTGGTGGATTTATCCCCACAGTTTGAGTTACTTCAACGAGTCGATCGGGGGGCCGCGCTCTGGGGCCGGTCATTTGCTAGGGAGCAATTTGGGCTGGAGACAAGACCTGCGATACTTCGAGGCTAATGGCGACGCGCCACCTCGTGCGCTCGATCTTACAACCCACTACAGCCCAATTAGTTTGGGTGTCACGGGCACAGTCATAGGACACTACTCGCTACGCGAATTGCAGGCTAAACACCAAGTGCGAGAACTCATGGTTAGCATGACCTGCATCGCCGCATATGGAACAAAGGGGGCGGCTGCACGCGTTCGGGAAGCACTTGCCGACGACTTTACGGACGAGGTAACTCCGGTCACATACGCGTTATGCATAGTGCGACTTCAGTTTTGACAGCGACCATCATTGAATTCGGGCGGCGGATTTGTCGTCCAACTTTGTGGCCTAGGAAAGCACCACATCGAATCATTCGTCGGAAAGCGAATCACTTCAGCGTTTCCGCACTGACAGTGTGATTAACAGGAGATATATGATGCGTCTTTCTCAAAGTGGGTTGTTGGTTGTTACATTTCTTTCGGCATGTCTCGGCAGTCTTGGTGCATTGTTCGCTGAATGCACGGGCACGAGCGCAAGCTGCGGGTGGGATGTAGGGGGCAACCCGTCGGCGCCAACGACATGCTGCAAGGCCTTCGCTCTTGGCTACGGAGGCTGCGGAGAGGGGGGAGACAAATCGAGAACTTCATTGGAAATCAGCTGCGGACAGCTGGGCCTGGGAAATCCCAGCGATGAAGATGACTGCATAACAGTTCCGGGTAATCACCCGTGTGGCACTGCAATTGGGCAAACGGGGTGCACTTCCGCACCTTGCTAAGAAAACAGTAGGCAATTGAGCTGCTCGCGATACCCGCGCCATTTCAGCACTGGCGCGGGTGTCGGCATTTTTAGCGAGGTGCGCTACAGTGAATATCAGTCATCAATTCACGCTGTCTCGCGACTTTCTCGTCGCGACAATGCTGATTTTATCCGTACCAGCAGCAGGCCGTTGCGACGATGCATTGCGCAAGGTTTTCGAGGAATGCAAGACGTCGGCATGTTCGATCGCCTCTATCGAATATGGATGCACTCTCACATGCGGCGGGCCGTGGTGCGATGGCACCGTGGTCCACTACACCTACGCGGAAATGGGCGGCAAGATTCGTGTTGATGAGCGGGGTATGGGCGACAATCCATCAAACATCAGCGCAGCATTTAATGGAGAGCTGTTCCAACGCCTCGACCGCGATCACGGCGTTTTGACGGTGAATAGTTTGGCGAGATTCGGAGAAGCTGAGTTCGGATTCGAACCTCCTCAACACATGCTTTTTGCCTGGTTATTCGACGCTCGTCCTCGCGGCACAAACGCCGACTGGAGCAAGGTTTTCGACATTGCACTATGGAACTCGCGATTCTCTGACGCAACTTACATCGACGATAGAAACGCAACTAAGGACGGGATCGTGACCCTAACATTTCGTGGACGAAGACGGCGCTCGCCCGACTGCGAGTTTGTGGTGGATTTCGCACGTCAGTTCGGCTACATGCCTGTCAGGGTGATTTTTCGAGCTTGCGATACGCATGAGATTTATTCCGACACAAATGCTCAGTATGAGAGCTTTTCCGGACTGCCTGAGAAGCAACTGTTTTTTCCAGTAACAGCGGTCTACTCGCAAGCGAAGGTCGCGGGCGTCTCCGAACCGCTATCCTTTAACTACCGCATGGAGCGGGCGTCTATAAAGATCAATCGGCCCATTGATAATGCACGGTTCACACTTGACCGCAGTTCAGTACGCGAGGTCGTTGACGTTGACGCACTTGCACTTGACACAGCGATTTTGCCGACGGGGGCTCCGGCTTCGAGGCCTACCAGAGGCAGTCGCATGTGGCTCATTGCGGCGAACGTCGCAGTCGTTGGCCTTCTACTTGCCTGGCTTGCCATGAGGAACATTGCTGCCAGGAAATAGGCGTTGACGGGCGCCTCGCGCGATGTGACCTCGTCACGTTGCACACACTTGCTTGCGACTTTATATAATAACCGTGCAACAGACATTACTCGTCCTGTCCTACGCGCCATTCTAAATGACCGTACATCGCGTTGTGATCCGTTGGGCCGGTCGCCGTTTCGGCATTTGGTGTCAGTTTTGATTAAGCAACTGCAGCAACCAAAGGCGCTGAAGGCGGTCACGATTGTACTGGCGTGCGCCACTGCTGCGCTCTTCTACCAAATCGTGCGGGTGATCCTTGAAGATTCGCGCGCAATTCTTGAGCTTTCGACCTACAGCATTACACTCGATGGGCCGACGGCAACTTCGGAACGCGTTGCCGGCACAATCACGCTTCGAAATGCCGGGCGTAGTGAGCTCACCATCCGTGAGATGAGATTATCGTGCAATTGTATTAAGGTGGTCGTCGATTCCCGGAAAATCGAGGGCCGAGGACAGACGACTCTTCATCTCTCCGCGGTCCCCTCCGACGTCGCCAGCAAGGAAGTGTTTCTTTTAATAGAGTCCGATTGTGCCATTGCACCTCGTCAGAAGCTAAGAATCGTGGTCAACAGCTATTTGCCGGCTGTGCTCACGCCGTCATCTATAAGCTTAGGGCAGGTCGGCTCCGACTATGTGAAGACGGCGCAGTCGCGACTTCTCTTCCGCGATCCCGATGAATACATGCAAAGTCACGTAGAGGTGAGCGGGGACAGCGACTATCTAAACTGGATATTAATCCGAGACGATGCGACTTCAGGGTATATCCTGAAGTATCGCTTGGCAGATAATCTGCCCGCCGGGTCATTCTATTTTCCCGTCGTCTTGAAGGGGATTGGCGCGGAGAAGTCGATCGTCACATTTGTGACGGCCTCAGCCGCCAGCAAGTACTTTGCGACGCCGAAGCCTCTGGTTGCCCGGCTGACCAGAGACGGAAAGCTTGATGTGACATCGTGCAAGCTAAACAAGGCACAAGGCATTGACCTCGCAGTCACGTCGTCACGAGTTACTAGTAATCTGGCCAACTATCTGACGATTGGTCATGAATACTCCTCGGACGGGCAGATAAATATAACCCTCAACGCACGGCCTGAATGTCTTATAGGTTCGACTTTCGTCCACGAGGCTATACATGGACATGCGGTGGTAACGGTCGAGGACAAGCAAAGTCATAGCGAGGAACTCGCCTTCCCGATTAGTCTGATCCCACCCTGATGCCGACGCGAAGACAGCCAACGTAGGCTGGCAGGCTGTGGCCAAAGTGGGCTTCACATGCTGTGAGAGGGCGCTAAACTCCTGCGATCGGGCATGGCTCGCCGATCGGCAGACCCGGTAGGGGACCTGGCACTCGGGAAACGACGCCGTAGAGCGACTCTGCCGCCGGCGGTAGCCCGTTCACAGTGAGGTGACAGTTACTACTCCGGGCATTAAATAGTGGACTCATGGCATTGGCCTCGCTATGATCGATTCATGACACAAAGACGCCCGCTCGCTGTCACCCGAAGCCCAAGAAGGCCTTCGTCGCCGCGTGATCGACGCGGTGCTGACGCAAGGGATGAAGAAGGCCCACGCGTCAAGAACTTTCGGCGTGTCACGCCAGGCGATCAACAATTGGCTTGACGATCACGAACGCGGCGGGGACGCCGCTCTGGCTGCAAAGACGCGAGGGCGGCCGAAGGAGCGAATGATCGCCCCGAAGCAGCAAGCGAGGATCGTGCGGGCCATCCAAGGCAAGTGCCCCGACCAACTCAAACTTCCTTTTGCACTTTGGACGCAGGAGGCGGTTGTCGAACTCATTAAGACGCACACCGGACGGCAGGTCTCGGTCTGGACGGCGGGCCGATACCTGAAGGATTGGGGCTTCACGCCGCAGAAGCCGGTGCGGCGAGCCTATGAGCGCGATCCGGTTGCCGTGCAAGCCTGGCTCGACAAGGAGTACCCGGCGATCCGCCGGCGGGCAAAAGCCCAGAATGCCTTGATTCTCTGGGGAAACGAGATGGGGCTCCGGTCTGACGACACCGTCGGACGCACCTATTCACTACGGGGGCAGACGCCCTTTGTTCCCGCGACCGGCCGCCGGTTCGGGTGCAGCATGATCTCGGCGATCAGCAATCTGGGACGCCTCTGGTTCATGGTGTTCTCATGCCGCTTCAATGCCGATGTCTTCATTCGCTTCCTGGCACGGCTCCTGCGATCCACCGACGGCAGGAAGATCATCCTCATCGTCGACTCGCATCCCGCCCACAAGGCCGCGAAGGTAGCCCGCTGGATCGCCGCCAAGCGCGACCGGCGGGCGAACCTCGAGATCTGCTTCATGCCCGGCTACAGCCCTGAACTCAACCCAGACGAGTTGCTCAACCAAGACACCAAGCAGGCCATGCGGCGACAAAGGCCCCGCGATCAGTCGCAGATGATGGCAAACGCCAGAGCGCACCTCCGCGGCCGCCAGAATCAGCCTGGGGTCGTCCGCAACTTCTTCGAAGAAAAACACGTCCGCTACGCGGCCGCCGCCGGATAGATAACGTCAACTATTGGATGCTCCCAGTAGTACCTGCATCCGGCCCCCCGGCCTGCCACGTCCTCTGCAGTTCACCGATGAGACCGGGTCGATCTCGCCAACGGCCTCCAACCGGGCGAGCTTGAGCGCGTCGTCGCGGTCGGTCTTCCGCTTGACTTGCTTCCACTGCCGGGTCGACCCGGTCGTGCTGGCTACCCGTGCCGTAATGCCGGTGTCTCACACAGGTCATGGCCCCAGTCAGCCTGCGAGCAGGCCTCGAAGCCCACGCTCGGAACAGGTTTGCGGTTGAGCACCAGACGTACCTCTTCGGGCGTTGTCTGGATCGTGCAGAACTCCGCAACCCGGGTGCGGGGGTTGGACCAGCAAGCAACGCTGTTGTAACGGCCGAAATCTGGCGAGAGAATAGTGCGAGTCTTCATGTCATGTCGCCTGGGATTGGGGCCAGACCATCACGGTAGCCCACGACATGCATGGATTCCTTAGGCGAAGAGGGGCAACGTAATGCGGGTATTCGTAAGTTCAACCATCTTCGATCTTATCGATATCCGCGCTGAACTGGAGGCCTTGCTCCGCACGCTTGGCGCTACCCCCGTCATGTCTGACGACAAATTGAGTGATTTTCACCTCGCATTTGACTCCAACTCAATCGAGACATGCCTCCTCAACGTCGACTCGTCCGATGCTGTAATCGTGATCCTTGACCAGCGTTACGGACCTCGTCTTGGAAAGCATGGGTTCGAAGACATCTCTGCCACGCACCTCGAGTATCGTCGGGCCCGCCAGTGCTCTAAGCTAATCTACTTTTATGTGCGCGACCGTCTGGAGGCCGACTACAACGTGCAGCACAGGAACGGCGGGGCAAAGGACATCGCACTTTCATGGATCGACCAAAAGAACATCGGACTTTTCGAGCTTCTCCGAGAGCACCGAGAACTGCGGGCGGAGTCCTCACAACACAACTGGTTCTCGCTGTTCACGAACTCACGGGATCTGAAAGCAGCGGTGCAGCGCCACTTTGAGCCTGTCGTAAAACCGCACGTATTGCTTGAGGCGATTCAGCACAATCGATTCCCATTATTCACACTCGCCATCGACGCGGCGCCTGTAAGAATCGGCGAGTCTTCGTCGATAAGGTGTCAGGCCACGCTGAAGAACATCGGACTGGCCCCTGCTTTTGATTTTTCGACGCATTGGCAACTCGATTGCCACTCACCCGAAACCCCGGAACTTGTGGGCCCCGGTCAGGAGGTTATCTCTACACTGCTTTCTGAGATGTCCTATCGCACTGAGATCGAGGTCACTCTAGAAGTGAAGTACAGGGCGGCGATCGGCATTGAGGTGCGGGAGCGATACAGTGTCGGCTGCATTCTCCAGGGCGGTATCGCCCCCTCGATGATCTCCGGTGGCTATTTGGTTGATCGCACGTACCACAGTTGTCCGCAGCCATCTATCCTTATCCAGGATGCCTAACCTTCTAAGGATTTGAGTTCGCGAAGCCGAACCTCAA
>Ga0208784_1000697_pt1 | contig 15566 bp, 21 predicted proteins | sample DEB19_08_DNA_FD_184531 | JGI IMG/M metagenome (GOLD analysis project Ga0208784, IMG submission 184531) | Aqueous microbial communities from the Delaware River and Bay under freshwater to marine salinity gradient to study organic matter... | ecosystem: Environmental > Aquatic > Marine > Coastal ... | reverse complement strand
CCAGCAACAAGTGGTGTAAACGCAATACTTTATAATGATATCGGTAAACTTGTATCAACGGCATCTTTGGTTGTACAAGGTACGGGAGAGTTTAGTGGCGCATTATCTGGTACAAGTGCTACGTTTACATCATCTGTAAATATATTAACATTAACAACTTCTTCAAGTTCTGTTAATGGACAAATAAAAATTAATAATGGAACATCTGGAGATATTTATGCGGGTGTTGCTGCAAGTGATGGTACTTCTATTTTTACTGGAACAACTGCATATAGTGGTTATATAGGTACAAATACTAATACTCCATTTTATATAGTTACTAATGGAACGGCAAGAGTTACAATCGCAGCCTCAACTGGCGCAGCTACTTTCAGTTCATTTATTACTGCTGCAAGTACTGGAGGTAGTGGTCTAAGGGTATATGGTGGTAGTGGTACTAATCAATGGGATATATACTTAAATAGTACAAACCTTAGATTCAGTGATAATACTGGTACTGGTAGTGTTGTTTTTGATAGGCCATTATCTGGTACAAGTGCTACGTTTAGTGGAAACCTAAACCTTCAAGGTGCGGTTACAAGGAATATAAACTTTTACGATAGTAGTAATACTAACATTAATGCACAAATACAATACGACCAAATAGCTTCAAATAGTGGTCAATTATTTTTTGGCACTAACAATGCTGGAACATTTGCAACAAGATTGACAATAGCAAATACTGGCGCAGCTACTTTCAGTTCGAGTGTTACGGCTGGTGGTCAAACATCTATTTTATATAGTGGGTATGATAGTGGTGCAGAAGGATTGAGATTGGGATTTGATACAAGTTATTATAATGCAATTACTGGAACTTTTAGTAGTACGGCTGCAAATAATAGAATGGCATTTGTTGTTAATAGTGGGAATGGGACAAGAGGAACTGTAATGACCTTGCTGGGAAGTGGCAATGTGGGGATTGGGACAACAAGCGTAACTAATAAGCTAATTGTAGTAGGTTCTGAAACTGGAACTCAAATAACAACTCCACCAATAGGTAAGTTTGTAAATATTGGTAACACATTTTCTAAATTTATTATAGGTAGTGATAATGCTAATTATGATGCAGTAATGTCAATGGACAATAATGCAACATTAGCAAATACTAAATTAAGAATATATATAGGAAATGGTACAACATCAACCGCTGGGCATTCAAACGACCAAATTGTATTACAAGGAAATGGCAATGTGGGTATTGGGACGAGCAGCCCGAGTTATAAATTAGATGTTTTGGGTACAGATGGTTCTATAATATCTAATTTTAGAAGTGCAAGTGGAATGATACAACTTTATCCTTATCTATCTACTTATGGAGGCCCTATTATACAAGCATTAAACGGTAGCGGTTCTGTTTACGTACCATTAAGATTTGAAGCTAGTAAATACCAATTTGACCAAGGGGAGGTTTTAGTAGGTAATACTGATAATGGTGCTTATAATCTACAATGTAATGGTACTGGAGTTTGGGGTGCTGGTGCTTATGTAAATGGTTCCGATATTTTACTTAAAGAAAATATTTTAGATATAGAAAAAGCGCTTGATTTAGTACTTAATTTTAAACCTAAATCATTCCAATACAAAGAAGATTATAGTAAAGATAGGTCAACGCAAACTGGTTTTATTGCTCAAGATTTGCTTGAAACATTGAAAGACCAAATTTATGTTGATGGTATTGTAAGTCAAGGTAAAAATCATTTAAATGTAGCTTATCAAAATTTGATACCATTACTTACAAAAGCCATCCAAGAACTCAAAGCAGAAATAGACACACTTAAAAAATAAAATATATGATAGAACATTATTGGATTATATCCGCAATGGATATCATATGAAAAAGCACGTAAAAGTTTACCTAGACTATTTTAACTACGGAATAGATGAAAAGATACCTTGTGAGTATTGTGGAGCAGTAGCCGTAGACATAGCTCATATAACAGCAAGAAGTAAGTTTGGTAGTAAAAGAGCTGATGAGAGAGATGATATATCTAACCTTGCAGCCTTATGTCGAGTTTGTCATTACAAATATGACTTTGAAAACGCTATAGAAAAAGAGGAGTTAATTGAAATTCATCAAAGAAAATTAGGTGAAATCAAAAAGAAATAGTTATTATATTTGTACAAACTTAATAAACCATGGAAAAGAAGTCATTAAAATTGGCTGAGTATTATCAGCTAGAAGCAGAACTTAACGGAGTCACAAACAACCAAACAGGCGAGAAAGTTCTTAACGGTCTTTTGTCTCAAAAGCTTACCCTCTCTACAAAGTACTGGTTAACAGACCTTGCTAAGAGAGTAAAAGAACAAACAGAAGCTTGTGAAAATTTAAAGAATGAGCTCATTAAAAAGTATGGAGAGGAGAAAGATGGTCAGATTCAGATTTCATTCAATGTAAAGAACGAAGCTGGCGAAGACGTTCCCAATCCAAAGTTTCTTGAGTTCCAAAACGAATATCAAAACCTGCTGAATGAGGAGCGTGAGCTTGAATATAAAGAATTGAAGCTCAGTGACTTAGGAAGCATAGAGACTGAAGAAATATACAGCATGTTATTTACTTTATTACAAGCTGATTAAGATAGTTTTTTTCATGATGTGTAATTAGGGGCTGTCAGAATTGGCAGCCTTTTTTCATGTAAATTTGCGTCATGAAGAACATAGTTTATATAATAATCATTGCATTTCTCGGACTATTTATACTAAAGTCTGAATGTGGCAAGCCGAAAGAACCCGGTCAGGAGATTAAGATTGACGGTAAAAAATACGAAATAATAAAGTCTGATACTATCGTTAAGGAGCATACTACCATTAAGTATAAAAAGGGTGAAGACGTATTTCACGATACAACTATATACGTAGAAATACCTAAAGATGTAGTAATTGATACGCAAGCAATACTAAAAGACTACTACGCAAAGAATGCATATATAGATACATTAAAGACAGACCTAGGACCAATCGTGGTAAAGGATACTATCCAAAAGAATAAGATTGCTGGTAGAACCTACGAGGCATATCTTAAAACCAAAGAGGTTGTTACCTATGTAAAAGATAAACCAAAAGCACAGCTATATTTAGGATTTAGAGGAGACTTATTGGCGAACTATAAGTTCAACGGAGTTGGTCCTCAAGTCATGCTGAAAACCAAGAAGAATAAGATTTACGGAGTAGGGGTAATGCTGACTGGTGACAAGCCAGTATATTCTGCAAACTTTGCATTCAAGCTGTGAGGTATATCATATTAAACATATTACTCATCTGTTCCCTGTTCGCAAACGCACAGAATATCTATATTGATAGCGTTAAGAACAACATTCCAACTGGTCCAATTACAGCTAATAAAAACCTTGGATTTGGAATAAAGAACATACTTGCAGAAGCATTGCAAGACAAAGGATACAGCCTATTGCCAAGCAAAGATGAAAAAGAACTCAGCCTAAGCGTAGAAATTTATTTCTTTGATATAGTACAAACAAATGCTGGTGTATCAGTGTTCAAGAAGCAGAGCAATACCACCATCGTAGGTATCAAAGGAACCTTACATAAAAACGGAAAAGTAATCAACACAAAAAAAGTAGAAGAAGCATCTACTGAAGTAGTCATAGCCAATCTTATCATTTCGGAAGACGGTAAGCCCAATCAACAGTCCGTAAGCAACGTACTGAAGAAATCCTGCCAGTCTCTAATTGATAAAATACTATGAAAAAACTCCTAACACTATTACTTCTTGTCTCGTCTGTTAATGTTTTCGCACAAAGAATTGGTCACCTCACTCAGCTTTCTAACGTAAAGAGAGGCGACACATTAGACATCAAATGGTTTTATAAACCAGATACGGCTGATATCCGTACTTTTCAGATTGACTTCCAGTTTAAAAAGCATCTGCTAACGCACCTATCTACCACAATAGATACGCCATACGTTAGTAGCGCCAGAGCCCCAGAAATTGGCTACAAACAGTTTGATGGGTATAGGTATAGCACCTACTCAAATGGTGCTTACACATACACAGCCGATACAAACTGGGCGGTAGCTAGAAACTACCTTATACTTCCTGCTGGTCAAAGACTAGAGGATAGTGGATATATCATCCATAATAAATACTTGGTGAACAATGTAAAAGAAATGTTCCCATCAGATACAGTATCCGTAAACTGGGCAAGGCTATTTAACTTCAGCGGTAATAGCATAGGAGACAATGTTGCAACATTGATTAACCAAAAGATGCAAGTATTCCTAAAAGGAAACTACACCATATCTGGTAAGTTATTTGTTGGTGCAGCTACTGGAATGCCTACTTTGATTGCATACGAGGCTAATACGGGCATAGAAGCATCTAGGACGGTTCCAGCGCAAGACGGAAGTTATACCCTTGATAATATCGAGCAGTACACTAAATACAAGATTAAGGTACAGTTCCCAACAGATAGTCTTATTGCAATGCGTGACAGAGCCGTCACGGTTTCAGATGCAAAGAAAGCATTTGATGAGTTTAGTGGCGCTGATGTAAACCAAAACTTCCAAAAGACATTCATGACAAGTCCATTGTCTTATCTGTCTGCTGACCTTAACTATTCTAAGAAATTGGATGGTGCAGACCCATACAACATATATGCCTCAATATCTGGGCTGAAACCTATAGATACTGGTAAGCTCATAAATGTGATGAGAAAGGCTGAGTTTGATTCACTAGCAATTGGAGTTAACCAATGGGATAACTGGATGGCATACAGCGACACTGGATTATATATATACGATAGCGTAGCAACGGCTTCCTTGACCAATATCGATATCAAGTACTTTATCCTTGGTGACGTGGATAGAAGCCATGGTTCGCCTGTAATAAACGCACAGGGGCAAGCTGTTGGCGTAGCGTACAAAAATAAGTTTAGTGTAGATATTCCAAACACGTCTGTGCCTGCTGGTCAGCCAATGTTCCTTCCGTTCAACGTATCTATGACGGCTCCAACAGCAGCACTTCAATTTGAGGTAAAGTACAATCCTAACGAGGTAAGATTTAAAGAGGCTATAACAAACGTAAATGGTCCGTGGTTGCAATATGTTACCAATGACTCAATCAACGGTATCATTAGATTTGGTGGAATAAATAATCAGGCTACTGGATTTCTTACAGCACAAGCTGTTCCGTTCAAGCTAAAGTTTGAGCCTAAAGACCCAACAAAAGATGTAGCTACTTTTATAAAAATTCGCAACCTTATGGATGCATCTAACGTAAATGGAGATAAATTCAATATCGATGTTGTAACACAGAATATTGAACTTGTAAGTGCAGCATACAGAGGTCAACCTATTGTAAATCAAGAGCCTACGTTTAGAGTATACCCTAACCCAAACACTGGAGTATTCGAACTTGTCGTAAATTTGCCGTCATCTAACTCTGTTGCAGCCTATATCAGTGATAATTTAGGTAGACCAGTCATGAATCTTGGCAGATTTGTGACAGACGATGGCGGTGCAAAATTCGTAAAGCGAGTATCTATTCCTAACTTAGCATCAGGCATGTATCACCTAGTGATGTATGACAACAGAAAAAGATATACGACTAAATTTATAAAAGGATAAATATGTCAGAAGAACAAAATGAAGGTACTTGGTCTAGCCTAAAAAAGACCATCGTTGGTACAATAGCTACCGTAATTACAGGAGCTGGAGCTTGGATTGGAACTACCATGTTTGGTGGTGGAGATGCAGCTCAACCAGCAGCACCTGCGCAGCCTAGCATTATTATTAATAACACCCAACAACAGCAACAACAAGCAGCTGCCAAGACTATAATCGTCAAGGAAAAAGCTGACAACTCATCTGAGAAAGTCAAGCCAAAAGCTGACGAGAAAAAAGATGAGTGGGCTAAAGAAGAACCTAAATGGTAAAATATGGCTGTTGTATACCAACATAGAAGAAATGATACTAACGATGTTTTTTACATAGGTATAGGTAAAAATAAAAAAAGACCTTTATCGAAACATCATAGAAATAAGCATTGGGTTAACATAGTAAATAAACATGGTTATAGTATTGATATTTTAATAGATGGTTGTTCATGGGAAGACGCTTGCAAAATAGAAAAAGGATTGATAGCGGAATACGGCAGAAAAGATTTAGGATTTGGATTATTAGTAAATGAAACAGATGGTGGAGATGGTGGATTTGGTATTATTGTAAAACCAGAAACAAGAGAAAAGATACGCAAGTTTCAATTATCTTTAAATAAAAAAGGTATACCGGGCAGAAAACAAACAGATGAAGTAAAAGAAAAAATTCGTCAATCTTTAATAAACAGAAAAAGACCTATTGAAGTAGTTGAAAAATTAAAGAAACCAAAAATTAATAAAGCTAATTATAGTTACCCAAAGAATAAAATAAAATGTCCATATTGCGAAATGGAGGCACAGGCATCTTTGGCGTATAGATGGCATTTCGATAATTGTAAAAACAAAATATAATGAAAGAAGAAAAGCAAGAAATGATATTTAGATACTTATTGAAGTATATGCTTCAAAGAAGATGGTTAATAACGGCACTTGTACTTGGTTTATTTATACTAATTGTAGCAGGTGTATTTGTTGCTATATCTTTACAGACACCAATGTCATCAGAGTGGAAAGAGTTATTACTTTTATTGCTTGGTGCATTTATTGGTAGCTATGGTAAGATTATTGATTTCTGGTACACAGACCAAGACCGTGATAAACTTTTAAGTCAAAAAGCTGATGAGGAAGATGGAGTTAGTCTGTCAAACACAAATGACATGAAGGAATCCGTAAAACCTCAGACATCACTCGTAGACCCAACATTCGCTGCATTTGCTGCAAAGGCTTCTGAAAAGAAAGAAGTAAAGAAGGGTGTAGAGATTGATGAAGATGGTGACGGTATCATGGATGGCATCGACACAGATGGTGATGGTGATATTGATGAATACTTTGAGCATCGTCAGTGTGAGCACATCTGGGGAGATAAAGATGGAGACGGTGATGAGGAGTGTCTTAAATGCGGTAAAATAAAAGACCTATAATGAAAGAATCTCTAAAAGATAAGATTGTGCACTGGTTGATAGTGGTATTATTCTTTACTGCAATGATATCAATATCAACTTGTGCAAAGTCTCAAACAATCGGTTCTACCAAAACAGAATCATACCAAGCATCTTTTGAAAAGAAGGTGAACATTGATTCTCTAATGGATTACGAAGGACCAAAGGTTCCTATACAGCTTCTCAATATTGGTATTAATGAAGAAGTATTCGCCATGTATCCAGAGCTTAAAGACAAGCGTGTTGGACTTGGCGTTACAAATATCATTGTAGAATATCTTGAGGAGACAAATAGGTTCACATTCACGGAAGACAAGACTGAAATCAAGAACCGTATGGTTAAGCAGTTTCAAGCATCTGCTTCTGGATTTACAGAAAATAAACTTGACGGCAAGGGTAAGATTAAACTTGCAAGATATTTTGTTTACATAGAAGTATACGACTTCAGTGTATCTGTTGATGAAGAAATCAAGGTTGCCAAAGGAATGAAAGAAACAATGGTAACTAGACTTGGTCTTCAGGCTAAGTTTGTAGATGCAGAAACTGGAGAATACTTTACGGCTTCTGGTCTTGGTGAAGCAAAGACCGTAAGAGAAGCTACACTCATGAATGACGATAACCTATCAGAAATAAAATTCAATCAATCAACGATTGGAATAACCACCAAAAAAGCCTTGGAAACAGCTGCTAGCAGAGTAGTTCTGCGAATGATAAAAAAGCAGATTTTCCCAAGGTAAATTGTATAGACTATTAATAACGATATCAATAATAATATTCATGAATCAGAGGTTGCAAGCGCAGTCTCTGATTTATTCTTTTACGGACCCTTGTACGAAAACAGTAACAGTATTCACAGTTCCGTTGACGGGTACAACGACAATAGTATTTCTAAACAAGACAGCATCGTTTTCTGCTCAAGATGTAACCAATGGCACATTTGGTGCTTGGATAGCTACAGCCTATGCAGACTATAGAAAACTATCTCCGTGTTCTGTTCAATCTGGTCAGCAAACTCAGAGTCAAGTAACATCAAATGTTGTAAGCGGAGTTGTAAGTTCTGCAACATCAAGTGCTACGTCTAGTGTTAGTAGTGCTGCTGCTTCGGCTGCATCATCTGCTGCTTCAAGCTCTACTCCATCTGCTTCTTCAAGTTCATCATCTAGTAGCTCATCATCAAGCGAATCATCTTCTACAGCAGAATCAAGTTCTTCTGAATCTAGCTCATCTGAATCTAGTAGTGATGAAGGAGGAAGTGAAGAATCTAGTTCTAGTAGTGGTGGCAGTAAGAAGTCTGGTGGTAAGTCTGGAAAGTCAAGCAGTGCTAATCCAATGATTGTTGCATCTGATTTTACTACAGCACAAAACCTTGATAAATCATTTACTCCAATACTAAACATTGGTCTGTCTCAGTCTTCGCTAACTGGTCAAACTAGCTGGGGCTTGACATCTATGACGTGGATGAATTTTAAACAGTTTGCGTTGTCTGGTAGATACACTATGATGAAGTTTTCTGGTGGTAAACTTAGATTCATAGATACCTATAGTACAACTGCCGTATATAGTTACGGAAACATTATATCATTTGCTGGGTATTCTAGGATTATGATGCTATATAAATATGGAGTTGCTGGTATAAGCCTGAATGCTAGTTTTTCTAATATAAAACTGGACAAAAGTACCTTTTTAGCACCTTCGTTTACGGCATTCTACACCATACCTGTTTCAGTGAGTAGGAGGCTTACATTATCCCCAGAACTGTACATTATGGCAAATCCTATCATGTACTCTACAAAAGATAGAGTAACTTCGGTAGACCGTTCAGTTGGATTCTTTGGTGGCTCAGGTGTTGATTATCAGATATCAAAGAAGTTCAAGGTTAACTTTAACTACAAGCTGAATGCAACAACCAAGAAAGACTTTCCAGTGTTAAGTTTCTTTTTAATTGGAAGTAAGATAAACCTATGAGAACGATAGTACTTTTACTACTGCCACTCTTTTCAATAAGCCAAAACTCTATAACCGTAAACATTACCAGAGATTCTGCAACATTGTTGCAAATTCCAAAAATGAGAATATATGCTAATGGAAATCTTGTTTCGAATATTTCGTTTAGTGGTCAATCTTACGTTTACAATTACCCTAGCTATAACACGACTTACACGTTTGAGCCGTACTTTGATTCAATACCTACGTCTCTGGTAACTACAGCAGACTGGAAACCAATAGCAGATGAGTCTATGTACCTAGATGCACCTAATGGGCAAAAGGGAGTACATCTAAATACAGCCACAAAATATATAAGCGGAGACCTAGACAATAGAAAGAAAATAAATGCAGGATATGCATATCTGGTTTTAACAAAGAAATATTTTAGTACTAATACTAAAAACTTCCAAGGAAATTTAAACTATGTTGTTTATTCTACCCACAATAGAAATGGTTCTACAACTCAATATGGACAATACGCAAATAGTGCAAATGATTTTGAAGTAATGTTTAATACAGCAAACAGCAATACAGTAGTTCATTCTTCAGGAAGTGCTAGTCCATCATTATTGTTCAATTTTACTAATTATCAAACACTTGTAGCTAATGGTGTACCAGTTCCTAATAATGGGGATTTTTATGGAGTTAAAGTCACTGGAATATTTGTACCAAAAGAAACTGGAACGTATTATTTTGGAGTAGATGGTGATGATGGTGTTGACTTATCAATCAATGGGAATGTAGTAACATCATTTTACGGACCACATGGATTTGGGGGATATAGGATAGCGGGTATTAGTATGGTAGCTGGAGCACAATATACCATTATGGCAAGAATGCAAGAATATGTAGGAGGTGATGGTCTGGCTGTTGTGTGGAAAAGACCAAGCCAAAATTCTTATTCTATACAGCCAGATGAGATTATGGGTAATTCAGTAAGTTATTATGGACCAAAAGTAGAGTGGTATTTAAAAAGCCAGCTAGACAACACAAATCCGTCATCTTGGTCAGGCATTAATCCATCTGTTTCATTCCCTGTTTCCGTATCATCTGGCGCCTATACACTCAATTTAAAATACGTTGTAAAGGGCAATACAGCCCTATCTAGCGCTCAATGATTTATAAGGATATTATCTTTATTTTTGCCCTATAAATCGATTGTATGAAGCAGTTTTTTACTGAAGACAACGGAAGGCTTTCCATGAAAAGATTGTGTGGTTTCATATGTGTACTATTTCTATGTGCAACTATGTACCATAACAGCTTCTCTGAGTCTCATTTTGCCCCATCTGAGGCATTGGTTTATACCGTAGGCTCTCTGGCTTTTGGATGTCTTGGTCTTACTTCTGCTGAGAAAATATTTAAAAAGACTGATAATGAATCTAAGTAAGCTTGACTCAGTAATCCCAAAGGGGGTTGTCGACCAGATTCCTCAAGTGATGGATAAGTTTGGAATCAATACTCCAAACAGATTAGCTCACTTCCTCGCACAGTGCGCCCATGAGTCTGGTGGATTCAAGTTTATGTCGGAAAACCTTAACTATTCTGCTAAGGGTCTTATGGGAGTATTCAAGAAATACTTTCCAACTGAAGCCATAGCAAAACAATTTGAAAGAAAACCAGATGCAATAGCTGATAAGGTGTATGGTGGTCGTATGGGTAATACGGCTCCAAATCACGGAAGTATGTACAAGGGCAGGGGTTTTATCCAACTCACAGGTCGTACAAACTATGCAGCATTTGATAAAATTGTAGATGATGATATATTGGCAAATCCTAATCTTGTTGCTACGAAGTACCCATTACTATCTGCTGCATGGTTCTGGAATAGCCGTAACCTTAATGCACTTGCGGATAAAGGTGCAACAGATGCTGTTGTTACTGAGATTACCAAGAAGGTAAACGGAGGAACTCACGGATTGGCAGACAGAATATCTAAATTTAAACTATTTCATAAAACATTAGCATGAGCTACACAGACACAAACGTAGTTGGTATACCGTCTACAATACTTGCATGGATGTCGGTTCTAGGATTTGTTAATATGGACCCAATTATAAGCACTGGATTCAAATTGTTATCATCAGTATGGCTGTGTATGCAGATATACGGATGGGTTGAAAAACGTATAAAAGATAAAAAAGATGCCAGCAAACAAGAAAGCGGGAAATCACCCAGCCTATAAAGGATGGAGTCCTTCTTCTATTGCTAGAAAGAGGGCGTATGATAAGAAGTATCATAAGACAGAAGAACGCAAAGAATATCGTGCTAAATTAAATAAAGCCAATAGGGATGCAGGAACCTATGGAAATGGCGATGATAAAGACATGAGCCACACAAAATCTGGTAAATTTAAGCTAGAATTAGCTAGGATAAATCGTGCTAGAAACGGAAGAAACGGCAAGTCTACTAAAGCCTAATTTATCATACATTCGTTGTATGATTATTTCTTTGTCAAGCGAAAACACTGACAGCCAAGTTCCAACAAGAATATACTTTTGTACTCAACTTGATTTTAATAGAATTATGGATGAGTTAGAGTGCATGGATATAGATTCTCTTATGGATGAAGAAGGAGTTGTTGGAACAGTAGTCCAAGAACCATTCATGTTAAATCATATCTACCTTAACTAAATATGTGTGATATCCTTGCTATCTGACCATCTGTTGGGTGGTGTATGAAAGCATCAATTCCTTTTGGAGAATGTAGATATCCATTTCTATGATGCCAGCTATCTGGTCCAGATGGACTTCTCATAGACTCAACAGTTACTCCCATGTAGTCCTTAGATTTCTTATGATGGATATGGTGAGTATAAAAGTACTTATGCTTTGTTTCAGACCAATCCTGGGCAGCCTCATGAGCCATTAAAAGGGCTAGATCAGATTCTTTAGCACCATCTCCATGTGTAGTTCCTATAAGGTTCTTGTGGTATCTAAAATACTTCCTATGTGATACAGAAGTATTGAACTGTATATTCTTATCTTTTGAGAACCACGATGATATGGTATCTGCTAAGAAGAATCCACTCATGTAGTCATGATTAGATGGATCATACTGAACATAGACTGGTGCAATATTTCTAAGAGTTTCTATAACTTTTACATGAAGTTTCTTAGCAATCAAGAAGTTCTCATGCCACATTCCATCTGTATCTTGAGGTGTTCCGCTTGTGGTAGTTCTTTTTGGATTATCTATATGCAATATATCATTGCCTATTACATACATAATCTTATCAAAATTAAATCCAGAACACTTGGTAAGTAACGCATTTACTCCGTCTAATACACGTTTTACTGCGATATCTACTTTGTAGTCTTCACCAACTTCGGATGCTGTAGCGAGTTTTCCAATGTGAACATCTGCCGGATCAATAACCAACAGATGGGGGTCTTTTGTAATCTTATACGATACTATCTTGTAGTTGGGGCTATGAGCTTTCATATCTTCTATGAGCTGCTCCCTTAAATCAAAATAGTCTTTCTTGTTGGATTTTACGTTAATGGAGAAGTTCTCTCCTTTGTACCAATAGTAATTAACGTCTTGTAGAGGGATTCCTTTTTCATCACACTCTTGAGAAAGTGCTTTGTGCCTCTCTCTCATTTCCTTTACCATCTCCCACTCCTGTTCTGTGATACGATGCCTAGGATTTGAAGCCATTCTTATGGGTTAAAGTTTTGCTAATTTACAGAACTTTTTTAAATTTCCAACAACTTCTACACATTGTTTTTGGTTTTTTGGAAAAAATAATTTTGGCTGCATGTTGTATTCATTTGTTACAACATACTTAAACCACTTCCACTTTAGTATATTATCATTCCTCTGAAAGCCTTTGGTATCAACGATTGCATTGATACCGTGGCTTGTAAAATCAAAGTCAACTGTTAGTGTCATAGCACGTACAGCTTTACCATCATACTTGAAAGGTTCTAAAAGCTGATATGTTACTTGAAACTCAAACGGAATCTTTTCTTTTATTAATAACTCATAAAAGAATAACTCTAGCCTTGAGTCAAACTTTAAACCATACTTCTGGACTTTCTTGATTTGTCGCATGATGATAGTTAATCTTTATAGGATTTGCATTTCAGATTTAGAATAAGAGAGTGCACTTCTAAGCATATCCATTTTATAGTGTGCCTCCTTTATGAGCATTTCTGATAGCCCATTATAGAAAGAACAGTCACCTATTTCATAGGCTACAATTATCTTTCTCTCTGTAGCACCCATGTCATCGTTATTGAGGTTCATCATCTTCTTGAATGATAGCTTCTCTGTAAGCATCTGGAATCTAGCCTTTGCCGTAACCCCTATTGCCATAACCTCAGTAAGTTCAGTCATGTGATTTACTATTTCTTTTGGATCATCGCAGTTGACTTTCTTCCCTACAACAGCTCTAAATTTCTCATGCATTTCAATTGTGGACTCAAATGCTTTTTGTAATGCGTCTTCAGCAAATACTTTATTCATATGTTTTGATATTGTACAACCATCCATAGTGGAACGTGGATAAGCCATGATGCATTATGATCACCACCATCAGTCTTGTGGTTCATCTTATAGCATAGCTTACACATTTCTTTTAGCTTGGTTGTTGGTATTAAAATAATTGTTTCTGTTTGAGGTATTACGAATGCCCAATAGTCAGCCTCTGTAGTAGAGATACCACTAGGTCTTCCTTTGTACTTATATTCTACAGATATTCTTTGCGTGTAATGTGCAAACCTATCTGTCTTTACTTCAACCTTCTTTGCACCTTTGAGTAGGTCAAGGACTACATTCTCTCCTTGTGTTCCATACTCAAGGTCAAGGTCAAAGTTTTTTTGAGTTGATCCTACGTTTTTCATCTTTATGGTATCTTATGGCTAATTCTTTATCTAGGTTTGGTGAATATACCCTAAGCCTTTTTTCAGCAGCATTCTTGATTACATTGTTCCCAATGCCAAGTCTTTGCGTAGCTAATTTTATAGTCTTGTAGGTAATTGCTTTCTTTTTTCTTTCGTCTATGTTTTTTATTGAAATATCATACGCAATAATACCTATCCTAGAGTCTTCAATAAATTCATATCCCATATCACAATAGTTTATGCTTGATCAATAATTGTGTTCTGTCGAATGGTAGATTGTCATAATCATCTACAAACTCCAGACCACGAACCATTTTAAGTTTTATAGGAGAGCCTTGAGATGTTGGCTTTCCACCTGTCTCTCTATTTCTAATCTTGTCAATAGAGATGTAAGTGAACATCCATTCTTGAGGGTCCTTGATTTTGCGGTGCAAAGTTATAAAGTTGTCTGAACGATTGTATAAAGCTGCTCCACCTTCAGTATCAGATGCGTGTGGCATCTTCTGGTTTCCTCCGCTATCCCTATCTCTTTGAGATGCTGTAGTGGTGTGAACAGACAAGAATATAGTCGTATTATACTTTTTTGTAAAGTTTAACATCTCGCTATATGCCTCATAGTCATATATATACTTGTTCTTAGCTACCGTTAACTCCATCTTTAGTGAGTTATATGGATCAATGAATAATCCTTTCAATGACTTATAAGCCATCAGTATCTTAGAATGTTCTAATATATCCCTATAAGTATACATGTTATCTGTTGATAGCATGAAGAAATGTTCATCAACAAACTTCAATGATACATAGTGTTCTCTGTCATCCATCTGATTGATTCTCTTTCCAACAAAGAACTCCATGAGCCTCATCTTTACAGATGCTGCTTGATTCTCTCCAGTGTAAACCATCCAGTTCCAATCATACTTTATGGCAGACAAAAACAAGAACCATAAATTAACTGTAGTCTTACCAATATGGCTGTGTGCAAGAGAGGCATAGAACTCGCCTTCTTTAAGCCTAAGATGTTCGTCTAAGTCGGTATAACCAAGAGATAAACCCATAGGTATAAGTCCAGTTCTGAACTTATAGATATAGTCATCATCCCTTGCATTGTTAGCCAAGAATGATAATTCTTCTTCCATTGCACCAACCTCTCTAACAGCTTCCTTGAAGTCTTGTTCAATCTCAGATATTGGTCTAGTCATTCCATATCTGATACCATCTTCAATTGTTTTATTGGCTAGTACCGGATCATCAATATTCTTCTTGTTAATCTCATGATTTAGAATATTGAGTGCTACATCATATTCAACAGTTTTGGTAGCCACATACCCACCAAGAAGATTAGCTGCTCTAAGAAGTATATTGTGCTTTTGACCATCTGGCGAAGACCTGATCATCCTACACGCAATGTCAACCTTCTTGTAGTCGGTATGACCATCTCCAATAACAATCTTAGATGGCTTTCTTTCTTCTTCGACTTCTATGTCATAGAAAACAGAACTGCTTGTATTGACGTACAAGTCTTCGTCATAGGAAACATATAAAACTCTGCTGACATTCTGGGCTGTTGTGTCTAGTCCTTTGATTCTTGCAATCAGTGCCCTATAGTGTTGCGAGTGTTTATTTCCATCACCTATTTTTACGA
>Ga0208784_1000686_pt1 | contig 15652 bp, 23 predicted proteins | sample DEB19_08_DNA_FD_184531 | JGI IMG/M metagenome (GOLD analysis project Ga0208784, IMG submission 184531) | Aqueous microbial communities from the Delaware River and Bay under freshwater to marine salinity gradient to study organic matter... | ecosystem: Environmental > Aquatic > Marine > Coastal ... | reverse complement strand
CAGATGATGTACGGCATTTACTAGAAGCGGGTGACGCATGGCTGACTTTCCGACAAACGTGCTGCCGAGGGCTATGGCTTCCTTGAGCGAAGAGGAGCTTGACGCAATTCTGCGCGACCGCACGGGCCGCACGGCGCTGACACGTTCTATCAGCATGTTGAACCAGCGCCCGGATACCGCGCCGCTTCAAGACTACGCGCGTGGGCGTCAGGCTTCGTCGCAGATTGGGATGCTGAACGCCTTGGCCGCGCAGTATGCGGGCGAGGACTTTGCGCCTATCCAAAAGCACCTTCTGGACCGTTCTGCTAGCGATGCGGAAGCGCAGAAGTTTGGGGATTACGGTTACGTCAGCGGCGGCAAATTTGTTGAAAACCCGTTCCACGCCAACGAACAGATTGCCGGTCAGCTTTTTGATGTTGGCAAGCAAACTGCTACCGATTATCGCTCCGAGATAGCAGAAGATCGCCGTGATGCGCGTGCGAACGCGCGTCTTGCGGCAATGGGTGGTGGTAATGGCGGCGTTGGGAAGACGCAAACAGAGCGTTTTATGAATACGGTGATTTCTGGCGATCCGGCGTCCCCTGAATACGCTATGGCGTGGAATTACCTTGGAAAAGCTAAAACCACAATGGACCCGAATACTGGTGAGGTTATTTCGATCCCCGGCATGGATTTGTCGCGCTTTCCGAAACCAGCTTCCTCCACCGGGGTCAGGCCCACTGTCGGCGCACCGGCAATAGTGCCGGAACCAATCAGAAAAATTAACGCGTTTGAATCTGCTTTTGACAAGCAGCTTGGAGCGTTTGAAAACTTGCTGACAAAAGTGCCAGTAAAGGAAAAGGCGGCCTTTGCTATAACTGGTGTTAAGACGCCGACTGTTGCGGACGCGATGGGCGCTTACAACATGCTGGTTGGCATGACGCGCGATGAAAGCCTGTTGAACACTGGCGTATTGCAGGCTGGAGAATTGAAGTGGGTAAACGACATACTCACAAATCCGGGCACAATTTCTGGTCTGCTGTCTGGTAACGAGTCAACGCTGCGTTCTTTCAGGCAGGTAAGTGATTTCCTCAAGCGAAAAATTGATGCTAAAAAATCAGCTTACAACCATCCGGGGCAGACAAGTGTACCCGGCGCTGGTGGCGCTACCGGAAGCTGGACGCCAGAAAAAGAACAGCGCCTACGGGAACTTCAGCAGCGGCAGGGTGGTAACTGATGGCGCTTTCTGAACAGGAAGAACTTGAACTCCTGCTTTTGGAAAAACAGCAGGCAATGGCATCTTCTGCGCCAAAGCAGGAGCAAGACCCCACGCAGGCGCAAGTCGCCAAGATGCGTGAAGGCGGCGCTATGGAACGAGGCTTGCGCGGCGCGGGCCGGTCTTTGCAGAATGACTACTACGGGCTGAAGGGGCTGGTCACAGACCTGTCTCCTCAAGAGGAGCAGCAAGTCCGCGCGAACAAGCAGTTCCTAAGTGAAGACACGGCTGGCGCAGTTGGCGGCTTTGGGGCTGACGTAGCCTCATTTCTCCTGCCTGGTGGCGTTGCCGCCAAGGCTGCCGCTAAGGGTCTGTCAATGCTGCCGAAGGCGGCTAAAGTCTACCAAGGGCTTGGAACGACTGGCCGTGTTGCTACGCAAGTGGCTGGGCAAGGCGCGTTGGACGCTGGCTTGTCTGCCGCGTATGAGCCTGAAGATCGTGGCGAAGCGGCGCTGTACGGCGGCGCAGGCAGCTTGGGTGGTCAGCTTTTGGGCCGCAGCCTTGGCAAGCTGGCAACCGGCGTTTTGAAGCCGTCCACCGATGCCGCAAAGCTGATGGATGAGGGCGTTAGCGTGCCCTTTTGGAAGGCAACCGAAAATCCTGTCGTTCGCGGAGTAGTGGAACGCGCCAAGGCACTACCGCTGACGGGGGCTGTTGCAAAAGGCCGCGAACGTACCGCCATCGAAGGTGTGGATAGGGAATGGGCCAGAAGGGCTACGCCGCCGCGTCCGGTCACTGATGAGGCTGGAAACGTACTACGCTGGGAAATGGACAAGCCTGTTACTGAGCTTGGCGCTGAAGGCGTCGGCAAGCTACAAGACCGTTTCAATGACGCCTATGACGCCTTGTATAAAGGGCGTGGAATTCCGGTAGACGAAGCGTATGGCTCAGAAGTTGCCGCAACGGTCGAGGACGTAAGGAAATACTATCCGCGAATTGCGGATGAGTTTGAAGCTGCCGTTCGTCAGTCTGACGACATCCTTCGCAAAGGCACCGAGGCCACCGAAAGGCGGTTTAGCATCATTGACCCAAACACCGGCAGTCCCGCTGTCACCGCAGAGCGTGGACATGCGGCGACTAGGCCGGAATCCGTTAAGGCGGCAATAGACGGGTTGAACAAGAGGATCACAAGCGCATGGTCGCGTGGTGACGCAGAGCTTGCGGAATCTCTTTCAGCCGTTCGGGAAAGCCTGTCCGATCTGCGCGTGAGAGGGTTGCCGCCAGAAGTCGCAAGCATGGCAAAGCCTATCAACGAGGCTTACGCCAGCTTTAAGCAAATGCAGCGTGCGGCAAGGTCGAACGCTGTCCAAAAGACTGGCGTAATGACGCCGGATCAAATGCTTTCCGCTATCAAGGCAACTGATCGCACGCCGGACAAGTCTGCGTTTTCTCGCGGAAAGGCTCGTAATCAGGATTTGGCTGTCACTTCTTCTCGCGTACTTGGAAGCGAGTTGCCAGAAGTCGGGCCAGGAACCGCTGAAAAAGCCATATTGACTTACATGCTTACTAACCCGCTGCTTGCAACGGCTGACGCAGCTTCGGCAGCGACTATTGGCACACTTTCTGGAAAGCAGGGGCAAAAGTTCTTGCTTGGCGGCTATGACAAGCAGCGGGCATTGCAGGATTTCCTGCGCCGCAGAAACCTGCCATACGCGGGCGCTACCGGCGCTGCGCTGATGAATCAATAGGAGAATTGCAATGCCCCGCAACGGTTCAGGTACTTACTCGCTGCCCATCGGCAACCCGGTTGAACCCAACACCACGATTGAAACGGAATGGGCCAACACTACGCTTGAGGACGTTGGTAATGAGCTTACCAACAGCCTGTCGCGCACGGGTGAAGGCGGCATGTTGGCCCCGCTGCGGTTTGACGACGGTTCCGATTCCGTGCCGGGCATGGCGTGGCTGACGGAAACCAGCAGCGGGTTTTACCGTGAGGGCACGGCTGAGTTTTGGGCCACCGTGCTGGCAGAGCCTGTCTTGCAGTTCACCGACAACGGCGTTCTTGTGCCGTCGGGCAAGACGTTCACCGTCCAGGGCACGCAGATCAACAGCGGCTCGCTGGATGTGGCAGGCAACTTTGCCGTAAACACCGACAAGTTCACGGTGGCGGCTGCCAGCGGCAACACGGTTGTTGCCGGAACTTTGGGCGTGACTGGTGCGATTACCGCGACGGGCGGCGTTAATGGCAACATTACGACCAGCAGCGCGACTATCACGGGCGGCACGATCAACGGCACGGCCATCGGTGGCAGCATGGCTGCAGCGGGTGCGTTCACCACGCTGTCGGCTTCGGGCGCTTTCAGCCTGTCTGGCGATCAGGTGCAAGTGAGCGAGGGTGGAACTGGCGCGACAACGGCTGCGACTGCTCGCGTCAATCTTTTGCCGTCCTACGCTGGCAATGCTTTGAAGTTCCTGCGCCTGAACAGCGGCGGCACGGACGTTGAGTGGGCTACTGAGCCTAGCCTTGGCACCGTCACCAGCGTCAATGCGTCGGGCGGCACCACCGGCATGTCGTTCACTGGCGGCCCTGTCACCAGCAGCGGCACGCTTACCATGTCTGGCACGCTGGCCGTCGCCAATGGTGGTACAGGTTCGACAACGGCTTCCGGCGCTCGCACTGCGCTTGGCGTTGCCATTGGCACTGACGTTCCCTCGCCCACCGGCACTGGCGCGTCTGGCACCTGGAGCATCGGTATCAGCGGCAACGCTGGAACCGTGACAAACGGCGTCTATACGTCGGGCAGCTATTCGGACCCGGCCTGGATCACCAGCCTTGCTGGCTCCAAGATCACTGGCAACATTAGCGGCAACGCGGGCGGCCTGTCGTCCACCTTGGCTGTGGGCAGCGGCGGCACGGGCCAGACCACCTACACGGACGGCCAGCTTCTGATCGGCAACAGCACCGGCAATACGCTGACCAAGGCCACGCTGACGGCTGGTTCCGGCATTACTGTCACCAATGGCAACGGCTCAATCACCATTGCTTCAACGGCAGGCGGCGGTTCGGTTACGTCGGTTGATGTAAGTGGCGGCACCACCGGCCTTACCACCAGCGGCGGTCCTGTGACTAGCAGTGGCACGATCACGCTGGCTGGCACGCTGGGCGTTGCTAACGGCGGCACTGGCGCGACTTCGCTGACCAGCGGTTATCTGGTGAAGGGCAACGGTACGTCGGCAGCGTCGGCGTCGGTTTTGTATGACGACGGCACAAATGTCGGCATTGGCACGGCTTCGCCCACCGCAAAGCTGCAAGTTGCTGGTAATGAAATTCTCACTACTACTTCCGCAAACGCGCTTGCCGTTGGACCTGCCGGTACAACCAACCCGACCCTGAATATCGACGCCTCCACGGCTTCTGCGGCCACGGGCTTGAATGTAAAAAGCGCGGCTGCGGCTGGTGGTCTTGCGCTGTCTGTCCTGTCTTCAGGCACGAACGAAAACCTGACAATTGACGCCAAGGGCAGCGGAACTGTTACGATTAACGGAACGGCGACTGGTGGCATTACACTTACCCGCGCAACTACGATGTCTGCCGCGCTTACCTACGGCGGCGTAACGTTGAGCAATGCTGTGACCGGCACAGGTAATATGGTGTTGAGCGCGAGTCCTACGCTGACCGGCACTCTAACGGCTGCGGCTGGAACATTTTCAGGAATTTTGCAGACCACAGGATCGGTAGATATAAAAGCGTCTCGTGACATATATCTTAATACCAACAACCAACATCTTCGCGGTTTTACGACTGGCGCAGTCGGTAAATGGCTCATTGGTGTAAATACATCTAACAAAATCTCTATCGACGCTGATGCAAGCGGAACAGTTTTTGGTAGCACTGCAACAGCTACGGCGTTTATTCCCTCTGGTTCGTCCATCCCTACTGATGGGATGTATTTACCTTCCGCAAATCTAGTTGCAATTTCGTCTGCTAGTACGCGCGTGGCGCGTTTCTACTATAGTGGCGGCGCTAATTGGAGTTCGTTTGGAGGCTTTGCTTTTATAGCGGGTAACTCGAACGGCTCTTATCCTGTTGGCGGGTACGGTTGCAGACCGTCTGGTACAGCTAATAGTTACACCTATGACCAAAGTGATTATGCTGCTTTTATTCAGTACGGAAACGGCGGTAAACTTGACACTTACACTGCTGCTTCAGGGACTTTTGGAAATACCATATCGCCTACGGCTGGCCCTTATCTTGCCAATCTCGGCACAAGCTGGACAAACTCATCTGATGCTCGCCTGAAAGATCAGTTTACGGCGCTTTCCGGTGTGTTGGACAAGCTGGCAAACATCGTTGTTGGCACATATGTCTGGTCTGGTCAGGGCCAAAGCCCTGCGGGTCGTGTTGATCTGGGTATTCGGGCGCAAGAACTTCACGCGCAATTCCCCCTGCTGGTAGATAAAGGCGACGACAGCCCGACTTGGGACAGCGAAACATCCCAACGCTGGGGCATCAACGAAAGCAAAGTCGGCATCGTTGCCTTGCAGGCTGTTAAAGAGCTTTTAGACGAAGTGCGGGCGCTGGCAGATCGTATCAGTGCGTTGGAAAACATGTAATGACGCTTAACCTTACCATAGACCAAATCAATGTTATTTTGGCCGCTTTGAGCAACGCGCCATATGCCCAGGTCGTTGCGCTGATTGCGGAAATACAGAAGCAGGGTCAGGAGCAACTGCTTGCCAAGCAAACACAAAGTCAACTGGAAGAAGGCTAAATGACATGGACGCGCCGTCTGATTACATCATCAGCAAGCTGACCGCAGGCGTTGGTGGCCTGTTTGGCGGCTTTGGTCTTATGACCTACATTAAGCCGACCAGCGTGACTGAAGCCTTTGCGCGTGGCGGTGTGTCAACAGGTTCGGCCTGCATTTTTGCATCGCCGCTGCTGGTTTTTGCTGGCGTAAAGCCAGATTGGGACTTGGAAATAGCGAGTGGGGCGCTGATTGGCTTCAGTGCTTATTTTGCGCTAGGAGCTGTTGCGAATTTCTTTAAGCATAACGAAAAGCGCGACATTGTTGAAATCGTGCAAAAGGTTACAAATAAGAAAGACCGCAAGAATGTTTGACCTGCTGGGCGGTGGCATTTTCGGAAGCCTGCTTGGCGGCATCTTCCGCCTGGTGCCGGAAGTGCTGAAGTGGTCCGACAAGAAGAACGAACGCAGCCACGAATTGAAGATGTTTGAATCCCAGTGCGATCTTGAAAAGCAGCGCGGGGCGCAGAAGCTGTCTGAAGTGGCGGCGCAAAAGGAAGCGGCGCTGGACGTTGGCATTGCCAACGCTTTTAACGCTGCCATCAACCAGCAGACCGAAATGGTCAAGGCGGCGGGCGGATGGGCTGCGGCTCTGTCTGCGTCTGTTCGCCCCGTGATGACCTACTACCTGCTGGTGATGTATGGACTGGTTAAGATCAGTTTCATTGTCATGGCGCACGCCAACGATGTGCCGTTTTCAGAAGCTGTTGTTAAGAACTGGTCAACCGACGACATGGCGCTTCTTGGAGGCGTTCTAAATTACTGGCTTATTGACCGCAGCTTGGCAAAGCGCGGTCTGTAATGAACCTGGCCCCGGCCATTGACATGATCCGGGCTTTTGAGGGGTTTGAAGCCAAGCCCTATTTATGCCCGGCAGGCAAGGCCACCATCGGATACGGCTCAACCTGGCGCTTAGACGGCAGCCCCGTCGAACTGACCGACCCGCCAATGTCGGAGGCTCAAGCGGTGAGCCTGCTAGAACGCGAGGTGTACGGCACCGCGCTGCCTGGCGTGCTTCGACTGTGCCCGTTAACTATTTCGCAGCCGGGCGTGCTTAACGCGCTTGTGGATTTTACTTTCAATCTTGGCGTCGGGCAGTTACAAACAAGCACCTTGCGCCGAAAGGTAAACGCACAAGACTGGCAAGGGGCGCGTGAACAGTTAGCCCGCTGGGTTCGCGGCGGCGGGCGTGTCTTGCCGGGGCTTGTGCGCCGCAGGGCTGCGGAGGCCGCGCTTCTCCCACCATAGGAGGCGACAATCGCTGCTCAAAAATTATCAGACAAAGTATTAGACGAAACAATAAAGCAGGTTGAACGCTTTGGTTCTGTAAAGAAAGCGGCAGAACAACTAGGCATCAACGAAGTCACACTGCGCCGCCGCTATCGCATGGCAAAGGCACGCGACCCTCGCTCTGTGCAGTTTCAGGTGACGCCAATACCTGACGAAAACGTAGATACAGACACTCTTATTGAGTGGCGCAAAAAGCAGTTTGCCAAAAAGCGCACGCACAAGGAAATGGCGAAGCTGCGTGAAGTGCGCGTAAGCGTCAGCGGCCCCATTGGCATCGCGCATTTCGGTGATCCGCACGTTGACGATGACGGCACCGACATTGAACTTCTAGAAAATCACATGGACATAGTGAACCGGACAGACGGCATGTTCGGCGCAAACCTTGGCGATTTGCAGAACAACTGGATTGGGCGCTTGGCTCGCCTTTGGGCGGATCAGGGCACTAGCGCAAAGCAGGCGTGGCAACTGACGGAATGGATGTGCAAGAAGGTTGATTGGCTGTACCTGATTGGTGGCAACCATGACGCCTGGAGCGGTTCCGGTGACCCGCTGAAGTGGATCATGGCGCAGGCAAATACTGCGTTCGACTACAGCGGCACCAGGCTGAACCTGAAGTTCCCAAACGGGAAAGAAGTGCGTGTAAACGCACGGCATGACTTCAGCGGTCATTCCATGTGGAACCCGGCGCACGGGCCGATGAAGGCGGCGATGGGCGGCTGGCGGGACCACATTCTGACTTGCGGCCACAAGCACGTTTCTTTCGTCGCTGGTCCGCTGAAAGACCCGGCCAACGGGCTGCTATCCTGGGCCATCCGCTGCGCGGGCTACAAGACCTATGACCGTTATGCCGAAGAAAAGGGCCTGCCGGATCAAAACGCCTTCCCGGCTTGCGTGACGATCATTGACCCCAAGTATGGCGACGATGACCCGCGTTTGATTACGGTCATCCCCGACGTTGAGACGGGGGCCGACTACCTGAAGTTTCTGCGTAGAAAGGCCAAGTTATGAGTGCCGGGCTTATTTTTGTGGTTAGTTGCATTTATGCCACAGTCGGCATCCTGCAAATCCGCGACGGCAGCTATCAGGACGGCGTGATTTGGGCGGGCTACACGCTGGCGAACATCGGGTTCATCTGGCGCTATTGGGGGTAGGCATGGCGCTGAAGCTGCATCGGGACATGATTGCGGCGGCGTATGACTTCCTGCGGCGCACGGAACCGTTCAAAGCCTGGCGTCTGCCGCCCAGCGACGATGTGCGGTTCCGGGTGGTGCGCGACCCCAAGATGCTGGCCGACTTCGGCATGGAACGCGGCAAGCCTGTCATCCGCATCAGCGCTGTGACGGTGGGGCACACAGACACACTGATGGCTACCGTGGCGCACGAAATGATCCATTTTCGCCAGCACCTGACCGGGGACCGGGAGGTTCACGGGGCGCGGTTCAAGCGTATGGCGGCGAAGGTCTGCGCCGCGCACGGCTACGATCCGCTGACGTTCTAGGGTTGTGCCCTAGTTCAGCCGGTTCGATAGCCGTTCCGACGCTTCCAGCAGGTGCGCGGCGGGCAGGTGGACGTAGTTCTCGATCATGGCCGGGGACAGCCAGCCGCACAGGTCTTGAACCGTTTTCTTGTCGGTGCCGTCCTCGATCAGCCACGTTGCGAAAGTGTGCCGTATATCGTGGAACCGGAAGCCTTCAGGAAGCCCAGCGCGGGCCACATACCGCTTCCACTGGTGATGGCAGGGGGCTTTGACCCCAAACACCAGCCCCGCCGCGTAGGGCCTTTGCAGCGCCCCCAGCACAGCCATGACCGGGCCGGACAGCGGGCAGACGATCAGGTTTTCGGCCTTGCTGTCTACCGGGCGCACCCAGGCCCTGCGCCGGTCCAGGTCCACATGCTGCCAAGTCAGGCCAAAGACGTTGGACTTGCGAAGGCCCGTAAGGAAGGCAAAGGCCACGGCTTCCTTCAGGCCGGGCGGCAACAATTCGACCAGCGCACGGGCCTGGGCCGGGGTAGCAACCTGAATCTTGCTTTTCTTGCGCTTGGCAATGTAAGCACGGAACTTGGGCACCGACGCGATCCACTCCCAGTCCGCGCAGGCCGTGTTCATCACGCTTCGCAGCGTGATCATGTAGTTCTGCTTGGTGCCGGTAGCCGGTGCGCCCCGCGCCGTTACCAGACGGTCAAGCTGGTCCGCCACCCAATCACGGGTGATCTGGCCCAATTCCAGACCCTGCGCTTTGGACTTCCAGAAGTCTAGGTGGTGGGTGGCGTCCCGTATGGTGCGAATGTCGGCGTTTTCGCGCAGCCAGCGATCCGCCGCCTCCTCAAAAGACCGCAGTGGCTTTTCGCCCAGATGCTTCTGCCTCCAAAACTGCGCCTTTAACTGGTCGTGGAGTTGCTTCGCTGCCGCGCGATCAGAAGTTTCAGCAGACCGTCTGTAGCGGCTCCCGTCTGGGAGGACGACGCTGATATGCCACGTTTTACCGCGTTTGTTTATTGCCACGTTGTCTGTACCTTCGTTGCGTTAATGATTTCGTCCACGTTCACCCGCCACGCAGACCCAAATCGGTAAGCGGGCAGGCGGCCAGAAGTTACCATCCGGCGCAGGGGGTTGGTGCTGACCCCAAGCTGGGCGGCGGCTTCAGGCAGTGGGATTAGAACCTGTTGTTGCGGTTTTGTCAACACTATCCCCCTGCAACTGGTGCTGTAGGTAGGGCAGAAAGTCCTCCAATTTGAGGACAATCCGCCAGCCTTGGCTGTTCTGTCTAAACGCTACGATGGGAACATCGCCCGGCCCACAACAGGCTTCCACCTGGCGGCACCATTGCATGATCGACAATGTTTCGCGGCGCTTCACTTCGATGCGGAAGCGCCCGATCTGTATGTCATCGCCACTGTCGCGGGCTTGTCCCAGCTTGCGCTTTACGTCAAGCCCCAACTTCTCGCTCAAGTGCGCCGTCAGTTCGCGTTCCGCGCCCGCGCCCTTGTTCCTGCTTGTCCTGCCACCCATCTTCATGCCTTTCAACAAACTGCAACAAACGCCTTCTTATTTTTTTCTTCAAACCGGAAACTATATCCCGGCGCTACGTTAATCGGACTACCGCAATACAGGTCGGCAATCTTGTGTTCGTCCACAATCCCGCCAGATGTATGCGCCGTCACCCATACTTCATGTGTTGACCAGCCGAATGGGTTTGCTTTGCCATTTCTCAATTCAACGTCCTGAATGTCGGACCCATCTTTTGTGAACCAGAGTATTTTGGTCACGCCGCGCTCCCTTGTTTCAATTCTTGGGTACAGATTGAACGACGGTGCGAAGCGCATCCTTCGTCATGGCGTGTTCGTGGCTGGATCGGTTGGCGTCGGCCAACAGGTCTTCCAGCATCCGCTTGAGCGTCGGGTAAAATCCACTGCACCCCAGCGACCGGATAAGCTGGCGCGTGGCGGCATGAGCGGAAACACCCTCGCGGTATTCTTCCTCTGCCCAGATTTCGACTGTCGGCTTTTCCATCAGATGAACTCCTTATCCTTCGCCAGCCACTCCGGCATTGTGAATGTTCCGTCGCCGTTGTCCTCAACCTGAGACTTGGGCACCCATGCCGTTCGCGCGCCGTCGAATATCTGAATTGCCTTTTCAGTTTCGGCGCGCTTCTCGCCGGAAATATCTATGAGGCGTGGATCACTCACGGCCAGTCTCCCTATTTGAAATACTTGGCGCGAGAAATATCTAAGTCGCGCTTGCGGTGGCGGCGGGCCTTTACCTCTGCTTTCAGGGCAGCATCAGCCCCCGCCTCAGTCCCGTGAACCGAGATCAGGTATTGGATGCCCTCATAGTCCGCTTCGGCGTAAAGGACGAATACCTCCGGCTCTTTGGGTTTCGGCATGGTCGCTCCTCAGATTGACAGTTCAATGCGCGGGCCATTGTCATATTTCGACTTTGGCAGCTTTGGGTATTCCGGCAAAACCGGGTAGGCCATACGCTCGCGCATAGACCGCCTTTGTTTCTTGTCGCCGGCCAAGAAAAAATATCTATGCTTTTCCATAGGCGGCAAAGTCTGGACGCCATTCTCTTTTGCCCACCGCTTCGGATCGGTGATGCCCCTATCGCGCAGCGTAATCGGGTGGACCCGCTTGCCGTCCACAAGATAGGCGTGGTCGTGAGATTTGGTCGCCCCGGTGTAAAGCCAGTTTGTCGCCTGATAGATGATACCCGCGTGACCCCATTCAGTGTCGGCGTATGAAACTACCGCGCATGGCTTTTCGAGCATCTGCAAAGAGCGTCCGACAAGGAATGATGCCGCGTTCTTTTCTTCTGTTTGCACTACCAGCCTGCACAACTCATAAAGCCGAAAGTCCCTATCGCGGAAAGAGTGCTTTTGGATCGGCGGGGATGGCTGGCCGTACACAACGACGCCCTCAATCTTGCCGTCGATCACAAGCCCAAACCCGGCCCAGAAAATAGACGCCCGCTTTGAGTAGTGCTTTGCCAGAACAAAGGTTTCTGCCATTGCCTTTGTTATCGGCACAACAGACATAAAATGGAGCGGAGAGGCCGGAGTTGAACCGCCGCCTGCCTTTTGGAAAAGGTCGCACTGCCCTTGTGCTATCTCCGCAATCACTGAAATGCTCCCTACTTAAACGGTTCAAATTGGCTACCCATCGCATCATCCCCTCTCAGAATGGTATTTCGTCGTTCAACTCATCGTCGGTAACTACTGGTATCTCGGCAAGGTTCTTCTTGCGCATCCCACCAGCAGGGCGGACGGCAACAATCGTTGCCCCCTTAAAAGTGTCTTTTACTGCGTCAATTATTGGGGCGGCGGTCATGGCCGATTGAGCCAAGCGCAGTTCCCGGCTTTTGTAGTGGCCTGGGCCGTTCTTGAACAATCGCCCGCTGGCCTTGTGCTTGTACTCAACCCATCCTTCGCCAGCGTCCACCGGCTCGCCAAAGGGCACCAGTTCCGGCACAAACAAATGATCGTCACAACCCGCTGCCTGCTTCAAACCAGATAACTCTGACTTATGTTCGTCGCAGTTCCACTTTCCGCCTTCCACTGGCGTGGCGTGGCAGCAGGTGCGACATGACATATTGGACATATTCTGTTGATGGCAAATGAGATATTGGTCACAAAACTTGCACTCAAAGTATGCCGGGTCTTCGCTAATGCGCGGAGGCGGGCGTGTTGCTTTTACGACACGCTGGGCGCGGTCTATCAGCGCGTCGAACGCCGCTTGGTCAAAGTGCAGCCATTCCGTGTAGGTGTCGTCGGTGTCCTTGTTGACGGCGTAATACATCGCCCGCGTCAGCTTTTGCAGGCCCATGTAAACCTGCATCTGCGCATAATGGCGTGGTTTGGACTCCTTGACGCCTTTCTTCTGTAAGTCCGCGAACGATTTGGCGCTGTGCGTCTTGATTTCCAGCACCGCCCATGTTTTTGGGCTTTCGGGGAAGCCCTTGCCGATGCCGTCCACGCTGCCGCCGAAATGGCCGCTTTCGTCCCGGCAGTCGATTTGCTTGCCGCCTTCATCGGTGTGCAGTTCCACGCCAATGCCGCGCAGTTCTTCGTACACCCGCGCTTCTTCCCGCTTGCCGGTATCGAACAGGCGCAGGACGCGCGGCTCAAAGACCGGCTTGTGCGCCCAGCGGAACGTCAGCCACAGGTAGCGTTCGCATGGGTGCCCGATAGCCGACGCGCCCAGGTGATAGCGCGGCTGGTCTGTTTTTGACTGCCACCAGTCCGCAACTTTCTGGCGCGTTGTGTGTTGGCTGTCGGGCACCCATGTCGTCATCGCTACTTCTCCCAGGGCTTCTTGTTGTTATCAGCCTTGGCCGTGGTGGGGGTAGACGACGCCGATTTCTGAACATAGGCAAAGATGCGGTTGCGCGTGGTGTCCTTGGCGTCAATGCCAACGTCCACCACCAGCGGAACATCGTGTAGCTGTTCGGTGTTGGACAGCTTGGTGCCCTTTGGGATACCGATAGCCGCGCAGATGTTGTTTAGTTCTTCCCGCGCAATGTCCTCTGCCTGCTTGTTAGGGTTGGACAGGTTCAGGTTCTGCCACAGACGGCGACCAGCGTGCGGGCCATCAATGATTTCAAACGTGCAGGCAAGGTACTCACCGTCACCGCGCTTTGTGGGCTTGATGGCCGTTTCGATAATCATTGCGTCATACAGGCCACGCGGCAGCGGTTCAAAAGACTTGGACACGCGGGGCGCGGCCTCGTTAACGTCAAAGCTAAATGTAGGCATAGGCTCGTTTCCTTTCAGTTCTGTATAGCGTTGGTGAAGGCATCCCAAGACAGGGGGATTGAGTCGGGCAGGCCATAGCGGTTTTTCGCCATGTATGCCGGGCGTTCGTTGCAGAACAGCAGGCGTTCGCCAGTGGACACGCCACGCGCCACGGTCTTGTTGAATCCCACATCGTCCTTGCGGATCATCGTCTTGTAGTTGGCAAACAGCACCGCGTCGGCCCATTCGCGGATCAGCGCGTTGGAGCGGTCCTGTAGCTTCGGCTGGTAGCGGTCATACGGTTCCGTTTCCGGGCTGTCGAACCGCTTGATGCTGCTGTGCGCGATGAGAATGACGCACATGCCCTTGTCATTCCGTAGAGCGTTTAAACCGTCCAGCACCGTGCGCCACTTGTCCGCCGCGATCATTGCGCCCTTGCCATAGGCCAGGTCTTTGGCGTCATGCTTTGCCTCGACTTCGCGCCAGATCAGGGTTTCGAGCCAGTCCAGGCTGTCCACCACCACGGTCTTGAAGGCGTGGTCTTGCTTGTAGAGCGAGCCAATGGCCTCCAGCACGTTGTCGGCGCTTTCAGCCAGCGGGAAGTGGTCAACCTTGATGCTGCCCAGGCCATCTTCGGTACGGATAAAGATGGGCGAGGGCGCACCGGCTGCGAAGGTGGTCTTGCCTATACCTTCGACCCCGTAACACATCACGCGCGGGGCAGCGATGCTTTCGTTCTTCTTGATGCTCTTGAGATCAAACGCCACTGCTGGCCTCCACGGTAAAATGCGTTTTTGCGGGTTTCACCGTAACCACGGTGGCAAGTACGCGCCAAAGGTCCGGGCGTTCGGCGCGGATTTGCTTCAGGGCGGTTTCGTCGGGTTCGCGCTTAACCTTGATGGGGCGCAGGCTGATGGGCCACATTTCGGCCAGACGCATCAGCGCGTCCACATCGGCTTTGTAAGTCAGCTTGTTGGTGGCAACGATTTTCAGGCCGTTGTCCAAGGTGACGGCTGTGCGGCCCTCTTCCTTGGTTTCCATCTGCGTAAGAATTTCAGATTCGATTGCCAGTCGTTCTGCATTGGCTGTGTTTTCACGCTTCTTTGCTTCTTGCCATTTGAAGGCAAGTTCTTCGAGATTATTATTTTTCACGTTGTCCTCGTTGTGGTGGGAGTGGCACCCTAATGCGATTTGCGGAACATGCAACATAAAAAAATAAGCGTTTTCGGCGTGTCGAAAGGGGCTTGCATCTTCTTGTCCCCCTGTGTCTGTGTTGCCACACCACGCGCGTTAAAGTGCAGCTTTATTGGCACACTCATTTCACGTTCGGCAAGCCGCGCCCGAAACCAGTCCGTTTTGATGTTCATACGTTTCCGTTAATGCTTGTTGGAATAGGTGTTGACGTTTTCGCACCAGATGATGCACTTTGGCAAATCAGAAATCAAATCGGACCCCCACCATGCAGGCCAAAAACCGGAAAGAACCGGCGTACAGTGTCGTGACCGCGTTGGGGGGTGTCCGGTCTACGGCATCGCTTCTGGACATTGACCCCAGCGCCGTAAGCCGCTGGATGACAGACAAAAAGCGAGGCGGCAGCGGTGGGGTTATACCGCAGCGGTACTGGGCGGCGATCCTGCGCCATGCCAAATACTCAAAGCTGGATATTTCGCTCACCGATCTTGCCGCACTGTAAGGGGCCGCTATGCAGAACAGCGACTTCCTTGCGGCGCTTGGCGGCGACCTGATTGACGATGAATACCTGTGGGTTTGCGCCTTCGCGGCTAGCCCCGACCACGGCGAATGGGGCGGGCGGTACTACGGTGCCAAGGCGAACCAGTCACTACTGATAGACGGTGCCGGGGCGCAGAACACCTACTTCTGTCCTGCCGTGCTGGATGGCATGGACGAACACGGCAAGTTCAAGCGCGGCAAGCGGTACTTTAAGCGCCTCGCCGCGCTGGGCGCGGATGATGCCGACCCCGCAGAAGTCAACGGGCGGCTGTCCTGGGTGATAGAAACCAGCCCCGGCAAGCGGCAAATGGGCATCCTGCTGGACCAGGAAGACCCCGACACCGCAAACCTGCCGCTGGTGGATGCCGTCATGCAGGCCCTGGCCGAAGCCGGGCT